>Ga0180432_10005208_pt1 | contig 17474 bp, 13 predicted proteins | sample SS_ome_10_FD_132414 | JGI IMG/M metagenome (GOLD analysis project Ga0180432, IMG submission 132414) | Hypersaline lake sediment archaeal communities from the Salton Sea, California, USA - SS_1_MS_2 metaG | ecosystem: Environmental > Aquatic > Non-marine Saline and Alkaline > Hypersaline >...
GCCGGCGTAGGTCTTTGCCCTCTCTTCAGGCGAGATACCCAGATGCCGGTTTAGAGCGTCGTCAGTCATCGGGGGATGAGTTCCCAGAGCGACCAGGTAGTCCAGCGTCTGGACTCGCTCGCGGAGTAGATCGAACAGGAGGCGGAAGAAGAGCGGCACCGGACCCGTGCGCGTGCTGTCGGGAATGATGACGAGCACACGCTTGCCATCGAGATCCACCTCGCGTAGAGCTCTGGCAGTCAGCGACCTCACTTCCGCATCAGACAGGATCCCGTGCATGGACCCCGCACCGACCGTCTCTCTAGTCACTCGATCCACCCCCATGCATGAGATGCTCACGCCGATGGGTGCCTACAGTCTCCACGGTGGAACCTCGGGCAACAGCCGTTCAAACTCGGCGATGACTCTCTCCTCGTACTCTCCAGCATACTCGCCTGCCAGGAACTTGTGCACGGCTTCTTCTTCGAACCTTCTCCACGACGTAGCTTCGTCTCCGGGGTTGATGGGGTAGAAGAGCGCGTCGTTGGCCTTGGCAGCCCGCATGTCGCCGGGAGCGTCTCCGATCATGAGGATGTGGTCGGAGGGGTATTTGCCCGCTGCAGCGAGCCTGAGATGCAGGCTCTTCTTACCCATCTCCTGCCCAGCGATGACTCGCACGTACTCCGCGATACCATGTTCGTTCCACTCACTGGTCAGAGCCCGAACCGGCGTGCTCGACACGACGATCATGTCGGCCTTGTCCTCCAAGAAAGCGAGGCTCTCGCGAACATGGGGGTACGGGGGAACATCATGAACCATATCAGCTACGGTATCGTTGACGGCCGTCGTCCAAGCGAGCGCAGTCTCCAGCTCAGGACTACTGTGTTCCTGCATGTAGGCTCTCAAACCATCATTGCTCTTGGGGAACGCTTCCGCTGCGATGAACTCACGAACGTGAGGTGCTTCGGGAGGAGTGAAGTTCCGTTCCTGCACCTCGGATCGCTCCCGCAGAAGGTCAAACACCATCACCACTGCTGGCCAACGGTTGACGCCCCGCCACTTGGAGTACAGGTTGACGAACTCCCCCGCCTCGCGGGCGTACTTGGATACCGGCTGCAAGCCCCAATACTTGATGATATTGGGAATGAAGCACTCCTTGTGCTTGATCTCCATGGTATCGAACGCGCACCCGTCGGAGTCGATACCCACGAAGAACTCGTGCTCCGGCGTCAGCTCAGCCAGGGGTCGTGCCGTCTCAGGATACTCTGCCACAGATCACCTCCATGATGGGTCGCAGATTGGCACGGCCGGCCGGCGGCCTGCGCGTTGCCCGGGCGGCCAATCCGCTGTCTCGCATGTCGTCCTGGTCAAGTGGGCCACGCACCACTCCACGGCGAACAACGTCACCGACGGGCCCCCACGGGGCAGATTCTATATCCAGCCGGAACCGATGTCAAGCCCGTGGACCTGCAAGCCCGGAGAATGAGCGTGATATCAACCCGGCAAGTACGGATCTGGGTCCAACATGTGGTATACTATGCATTGTCGGTCTGAGGCCAAGCATCCGCGCACTCTGCCACAGACCCGGCATTCTGGTAATAGACTCGATCGGTTCCCGGGAGGTTCTCCAATGCCTGATGTCGTGGCGCTCGGCGAGTTACTCGTCGATTTCGTACCTACTGTGTCTGGAGTCAGCTTGATCGAGGCTCCGGCCTTCAAGAAAGCCGCAGGCGGAGCTCCGGCCAACGTTGCCGCCGGGCTGGCGAAGCTGGGTGTCTCGGCCGGATTCATGGGAAAGGTCGGTGATGATGCCTTCGGCCACTTCCTGGCCCGAACCCTTGAGGACACCGGGGTGGACACTTCCAAGCTCTGCTTCTCTTCCTCCGCGCGTACGGCCCTGGCTTTCGTGTCTCTGCGCGCCGACGGCGAACGCGATTTCATGTTCTACCGTCACCCCAGTGCCGACATGCTCTACGCTCCTGAAGACGTAGACACCGAGTACATCCGCTGCTCCAAGATCCTCCATTTCGGTTCCATCAGCCTGATCGGTGAGCCCTCTCGCGGGGCGACTCTGCACGCCATCGAGACGGCCAGGCGTGCAGGCGTGACCATCTCCTACGATCCCAATCTACGCCTGAGCCTGTGGCCCAGCGCCAGCGCGGCAAGGGAGGGTATGCTGCTGGGTTGGCCTTTGGCACAGATCATCAAGGTCAGTGAAGAGGAGCTGGTATTCCTCAGCGGAACCGATGAACTCGATTCAGGCGCCCGCCAGCTCTGGCACGACGACCTTCGGCTGCTGATCATCACCCGAGGCAGTAGCGGTTGCAGGTACGTAGCCACTCGATACTCCGGCGAAGTGGCAACCTTTCCCGTGAAGACGGTCGATGCCACCGGGGCGGGGGACGGATTCGTCGCCGGACTTCTCAAGGGCCTCCTGGCGCATCCGTCGGCGGATCAGGACGAAGCTCAGCTAGCAGAGATCTGCCTCTACGCCAATGCGGTGGGTGCTCTCACCACGACCGAGCGTGGAGCCATACCCGCTCTCCCCACTGCGGCCAGGGTAGAGATGCTCCTGCAACGCAACGACGACTTGTGATGGTGTGACAACCACCGTATAATACGCTGTGACGCTGGGCGCTGAACGGGAGCAGAATACGATACCGAAGGGGAATCTCATGGGCCTCTTGAAGCACCTAGAATGCTCTCTCTGCAACCGAGAGTACGATGCACACGTCCTGCAAGGCATGTGCCCCGTCTGCGCGCGTCCACTGCAGGCCCGCTACGACCTGGAAGCTGCCAGAGAGAGGGGCAAAGATGCCCTCATCTCGACGGAGCCGAGCATGTGGCGCTATCGCGCCCTGCTGCCGGTACAGAACGACGCCAACATCGTGAGCCTGGGCGAAGGCTTCACGCCGCTCCTCCACGCGAGGCGGCTTGGCAAGCGCCTCGGACTGAGCAGACTCTACATCAAGGACGAGAGCCTCAATCCCACCGGCTCCTTCAAGGCCCGAGGCCTATCCGCTGCGGTCTCGCGTGCTCTTGAACTGGGTGTCACCGACGTCGTAGTTCCGTCGGCAGGCAATGCGGCAGGGGCCATGTCGGCCTACGCCGCAAGAGCGGGGCTTGGCGCTCACGTCTACATGCCCGCCGACGTTCCGGCTCCCTTTAGGATGGAGTGCCAGGCATTGGGAGCCGATATCAGGCTGGTGAAAGGCCTCATCACAGACTGCGGGCGGAAAGCACGCGAGGACGCAGAAGAGAACGGCTGGTTCGACGTGTCCACCCTCAAGGAGCCCTACCGACTAGAGGGCAAGAAGACGATGGGCTATGAACTTGCCGAGCAGTTCGGCTGGGAATTGCCCGATGTCATCATCTACCCCACCGGTGGCGGTACGGGCCTGATCGGCATGTGGAAGGCCTTCGCGGAGTTGACAGACCTCGGCTGGATAGGCGACCACCTTCCGCGCATGGTCACAGTTCAAGCGACGGGATGTGCACCGATTCCCATGGCCCTGGAGGCCGGAGAAGAGTTCGCCACCTTCTTCGAGGGAGCACACACCGTGGCGGCCGGCCTGCGCGTGCCTTCGGCGGTGGGCGACTTCCTGATGCTGATAGCTCTTCGCGAGAGCGGAGGAACCGCCCTCGCCGTCTCGGACGAGGAGTTGGTAGAGGCCCAGATGCGCCTGGCTCGACTCGAGGGAACATTCGCATGCCCCGAGGGCGGGGCCGCCCTGGCCGCTCTGGAGACCCTTCTGGCGCAGGGCTGGGTCTCTCCCGATGAGCGCATCGTGCTCTTCAACACCGGCACGGGTCTCAAGTATCCGGATGTGTTCGAGGACCTCTAGGCGCACTTCGCGCCAAACACGCGGACGTCTCAAGGTGATCGAGTCTTCTTCGTGTCTGCGTACTGCCCGGCCGCAGGGCCGGCCCCGTGCTCAGAGCCACTCGCCACTGAGACGCCGGCAATCAGGCTATCCGGCCATGACCCTGTTGCTAATCTCCGATAGCCGGGGATCGCCCTGAGCAAGACGCGCCAGATTGCATCGCACGGTCCATACGATGTCTCCATAGGTCGTCTTCCTCAATCCTGCCAGAGCTCGAATCACGTCTTTGAGCAGCAGAGGCATCCCCAGACTGCCCGTGAGCGATCTGAACCCCCCTGGATTATCCGTCTCGGTCAGCAATCGGTCCCTGGGCAATTCCCGCGCGATGGCCTGTACATGCTCCGAGTGCAAGACTTCAACTCCTACGGTGAAGTACACCCCGAACGCCATCAGCTCCCGCAGCACTCCGAGCGGGCCCGAGTACCAGTGAACGATTGCCCGTTGAGTTTCGTATTCGTCCAGCATGTCCAGGATCTCGCGCTCGGCGCCTTTGGTATGGAGGCTCACGACCTTCCTCTGCTCCCGGGCAGCGGCGAGGAAGAAGGCAAGCACCTCGCGCTGGGCAGGGTACTGGGATTCATCCTCGATGAAGTGATGGTCCAGACCGATCTCCCCCAGCATCGGGCTCTGTTCAATGGCATCGCCCAGGCTCGCCAGTCGATCAGCATATGCCGGAGCGTTCCAGGGGTGCACACCGAAGGTGGGCACTACCAACTCACTGCGCTCCGCTATCTTCACGTTGCGCTCGTACGAAGCCAGATCCATCGAGTTGCTGATGGTCAGAATCCTATGCTGCTCTATCTCCTCCAGAGCAGATCCCAGCTCCTCGTCGTATCGGTCCAGATGCGCATGGGCGTCAACGAGCACGTCCACTCCCTCCCGAGAGCATCATCCTCATGGCAAGTCTCTCTCGTAGCGCCGGTAGCCGGTACGGGCGCGATGATGCTAATCCCCCTCGTGCACGTCCTCCTCAAAGTACCTGTGGAAGCTCCTGGGCAGTGTTCGATAGTCCACATCTGCTATCGCGCTGGAGAGATCTCGAGAGTTGAGCGTCAGCCAGAACAAGACCACTTCGTCGGCCAGCTCCCCCCTCTCGGCCGCGCGAACCAAGGCAGCGAACGTCTTGCCGGTGTAGGTCCTGTCCAACTTGATGCCTTCGGCTTCCCTGGCTCGTCGAATCGCCTCAGTCCCCTCTGGAGTAGAAACGCCATAACCCGGCCCGAAGAAATCGTGCACGATTTCCACGTCCTCCTCACCCAGCTCACAGACCGGAAACGACGGGTCAGCCCTGCGTATCAGGGCACCGGTGCGTCGAAATAGCTCAACGAACCTGTCAGGCGTGGCGTGTTCCTCGGGCACCACCCGTACCGGTGTCAGACGGGTGCTAAGTCCGACAGCTCTTAGTCCCAGCTGCAGACCGACTGCAGTCCCCATTGAACCCAGAGCCACGTACATGCGATCAGGCTCAGGTATCTGGCCAGACTCGATCTGCTCCTTGATCTCGAAGGCCGCGTTGACAAACCCGATAGCCCCGAGGGGTGAACTGCCACCAAACGGAATCACGAGAGGAGCACGCCCTGCGGTCACCCGGTGAGCCAACCGCTGCCATACGACTCCCAGCCTTCGCTGGAGTTGTCCTCCATACAGGTGCAACTCCGCTCCATGACAATAGCTCATCAGCAGGTTATCCCGCACGTACTGGGCATTGGGCTGAGGCACCAGCATCGAAATGCTCCTCAGCCCCACCTTGTGGGCACTGACGGCGGTAGCGGTGGCGTGATTGGAGCCGGCCGCCCCAAAGGTCATGACCTCTCTTCTCTTCTCGCGAAGAGCCAGGCCAACGAGGAACTCCAGCTTGCGAATCTTGTTTCCACCGTACACGTCGCAAGTGAGATCGTCTCGCTTGATGTAGAGTTGATCGATACCCAACTCACGCCCCAGGTGCTGGAGCCTCTCCACTGGCGTGGGAAACTGTCCCAACGACACGTACGGGATGTCCTTCGCTAGCGAGGGGTAGCACTCGAACAATGGCGGCAGGCCAACACCGGTATCTGACACCCTTCCCTCCATAACCACCAACCACCCGCGATACCCCTGACCCCAAGGAGCCACACAGAGTGACCCGGCCCATCAGATAGCTTCCGATCCGCCGGCCTCATGCAGATCGCCTGTCCCGTCCCCTCCTCCGGCCCGGTCCCCGACACGCGTCTGCAGCAGAGTGAAAGCTCCGGCAGCCACCAGGCCCACGAATCCGGCGATGAACCACAACCACCTCTGGTCCAGGTTATCCATGACCAGACCGGCCAGGAAGGGTCCTATTGTGGACGGTATGGACCAGCTCAGGCCGAAGGCAGCCATGTACCGTCCTCGCATGTCCCGCGGAGCAAACCTCGCCACCAGTGCCTCTGATGTCGGAGTGACCACCATCTCTCCCACCGTGATGATCGCCATCGCCGCGAGGAATAGGGGGTAGACCGAGACTAAGCCATACATCCCGAACCCAATGGCATATAGTACTGTGCCGACCGCCATGACCGGCAAAGGCCGATAGCGCGAGGTCCAACGGGTCACGGAGAACTGAGACAGCACTACCATCGCCGCATTGAGGGTCACGATGTATCCGAAGCCCTGATCGGACACGTTGTGCCTATCGCGCAGAAAGACTGCCAGCGAGGTGTTCATCTGCATATAGACCAACATCATAAGGGCACACGCGCCCAGGAAGAAGGCGAATGTCGAATCCCTCAAGACGTCTCGATAGCCGGCGAGCGTCTGGCCGATGGTCTGCTCGGGCTCCTCCGGGCCGGCTGGCGGTTTCGTTTCATGGACCACTATCCACACGATGATGGCTGTGATTACGCTGGCCACCGTGTCACACACGAAGAGCGGAAGATAGGATCTCACCGCCAGCAATCCCCCGATGGCAGGGCCAATGGTGACAGCCAGGTTATGCTGCGTGCGGAGGATCGCGAAACCCTGCGCCCGTTTCTCCTCAGGCAGCAGGTCCGCCACCATCGCTCGCTGAGCGGGACCACCGAAGTTGGAGAACAGGCCTACAACGGACGCTATGGAGAAGAACGTCGCGAACGACCCGACGAGCCCCATAGCAAGATTGGAGATGCCGCTGGCCGCTAAACCGAAGATCAGGACGCCCTTGCGGCCCAGGCGGTCGGTCAGCGCGCCCCCGACCGCACTGCCAACGATGGAACCCACGAAGAATAGGCCGAACAACAGTCCGACCTCGGTCATCCCCACGCCGAACTTGCTCGTGATGAAGAGGGTCAGGAAGGGAAACAGAATGGCTCCACCAAGCGAATCGATGAAGCCCGCAGTAACAAGTATCCAGAACTGTCGGGGGTACTCTTCGTACGCACTTCGAACGCGCTCCAGCGAGCGATCCAAGAGCATAGGTCTGTAGTCCTCCCCGAGTGGGTCACGGCCAATCTGCAACAGGCTGCCCGCTTCGGTTGGATCCTACACATCAAAATCGATCTCAGGCTCCGTGGCTGCCGCCGCCTGGCTCGACCGACACGGCAACGTGAGCCACTCTGTGCCCGAGACGTCATACGACAGACCAGGTCCCCAGGGACGCAGTCGCGCCCCGACCGACACTCTCGGAGCGGCGTCAGGGAGGCCGACCAAGCGATGTAACGAGCCACACGAGACAGAGTTCAGACGGGTCCCCAGTTCCTCCCGGGCCAGCGCCTGCAGCGACCGACCATCGACCGGCACTCTGCGAAGCACCGGCCTCATCGTCTTCTCTTGACCTCAATTATACCGTAACTGCCGGTAGAGTACAAGAGCCGCCGGTTCAGCACAAGTGGCAGGGCGCATACCCTGCCACTTGGACTCTGAGTTGCCGTCACCTTGCGACTCTTCCGGAGACCACGTTCAACTCTGCGACTCAGTTGCCGGTCAATGACATAGCAGCGACTCGAGGGGCATTCCGGAGGCGAGGCAACGACCAACGAGATCCATCTTCCAGGATCCGGTCCGCCTCCTGACGATACGCATCCATCAGGTAGGGGATCCCGGACACCCGCGCCGCTTCCTCGGTGAGAGCCATCAGATCCTCGCGTGAGATGGCTGAGAGACAGAAACTCCTGCTCCCGGCCATCAACTGCTGCAACCCTACCCTCAGCTTCTGGCAGAAGGTATACACTCCCACAGCGCCCAGAGGGATATCCTCGATCTGCGCACCGTACTTGACCTTCAGTTCTTCGTAGCAGGCAAAGATCTCTTCCACGGTCGTACCGTATTTGGATACCGTCCTGGGCAGGCTCCCGTCCTTCAACCACTTCCCGATGTTCTTCCCCACCATCCCGGGGATCATCAGGGCCCTGCCCATGCACACCGCTTTCACGTAGGGGCTGCCCATTGCCAGGGCCTTGAACAACCCGTCCTCAGTGGAGAAGCCACCTGCGATGGCGATGTCGGGTACCCGGCTGCCCATCTCGGTCAGCTTGTCGCAGAACTCATAGATCAGGCACTGCAGGTAGAACGTAGGAATCCCCCATTCGTTCATCATGGGCCAGGGACTCATCCCGGTTCCGCCCGATGCCCCGTCTATCGTTATCAGATCCAGACCGGCATCCACGCCGTACCGCAGTGCCATGGCCAGTTCCACCGCCGAGTACGCGCCGGTCTTGAGCGTGATGCGCTTGAAGCCAAGGCTCCGGAGGCGCTCGACCTCACGCAGGAAGCTCTCGCGACTCACGAAGCCCAGGCGGGAGTGACGCTCGAACTCGCGAATCGCTCCTTCCTCATAGCCCCTCCGAACGGCCGGCAGTGTCGGGTCCGGCGTGACGATGTAGCCCCGCCTCTTGCGTTCGATTGCCCGCTCGATGCTTCGAACCTTGATCTCTCCACCTATACACTTGGCGCCTTGTCCCCACTTCAACTCGATGGTGTCGATGCCGTGCTTCTCCAACACGTACTCGGCCACCCCAAACATGGTGTCCTCTACGTTCATCTGCACCAACATCTCGCCGTAGCCATCGTGAAACCGTCGGTATACCTCCACGCGATGATCCATCTCCGGCGAAAGTGTGATCTTCCCTCGACTGTTCATCTCCAAACCCGGATCGATTCCGCACACGTTCTCCCCGCACACGAGGGTGATTCCCGATATCGCTGCCCCGATGGCGAAGTGCTCCCAGTTCACTCGGGCGATCTCGGTGGACCCCAACGCCCCGGTGAAGACAGGCAATCGCATCCTGGTCCTCTTCGCGCGGCCGTATTCGGTCTCAGTGTTCACGACAGGGAAGATCGCGGTGTCCGGGCCCACGTCCATCCCTTCCGGCAGGCCCTCAGCACCCACAGCATAGCCCTGGATGTTCAGGTGAGAGTAGTCAATCGGGTACTCTTTGTCCGCCCCCGCGGCAACCTCGCCATAGGGACCAGGATACAGCACCTCTCTGCCCCTGAACGAAGACAGCCAGACCTCACAACCGCCCTTACACCCGTCCTGACACGTAGTGCACAGGCCGGACATCGGTACCACGCTCTTAGACCGATTGAACGTGTGCGTTGCCGCGTTCGCGTTTGGCTGTCTCAGGTTCATGACTCAGGCCTCCTTATACTCGATTATCGATCTCGTCCTTCCCCCGGCCGCGCATCACTCTCCGCACCGGGAGCCACTACCCACACCCTCCGCCGGACTACCTACAGAAACCGGCTTCCACATGCAAGAATCCCGAGCCAGTCAACAGGTCACAGGATGCCAGACCATACTGAGGCTCGGGACACACCGGGCTGCTCTGTGGATGCGGCTGCGGGAGATAAGCAAAGACCCCGCCGTCCGCTGGCTCGTTTGCTCAGAGCTTACTGAGCAGGGCCCACGTCGGTGGGGCTAGAAGAACAAGTATACACTACCTTGTTGGCCAATACTATAGCGCAAAAGCCAGAGTCTGTCAAGTGATTTCCGTGCCGTGATCTCGCCGGGTCTTGCGCGGTCTGGCAGCCTCCTGCCCGGCGCAGGCTTGCCATACCCACAGTCTGTCTGCAGCCCGCGTGAGGCTGAAGCTGAGCAGCCGATGCGCATCGAGGGAGCTCGCGCCGCACACGCCAGAGTCCGGTGCCGCACAGCGCGCATCGACCCCGTCACCGGCGAGATTCCTACACCGCAGCCTCAAGCTGCTCGGGCAGGTCGGCCAACTCTTCGAGCACGTGACCGAGGGGATGCCCGTTCACCACCCTTGCACACCAGTCAGGAGTATACGGCGTCCGAAGCAGGAAGAACGGAATGCCCATCATCAGTGGCATCGCCCCAGGTAGGGAGAACGTGTCGGCCACCACGACCAATCTCGAGCCGTCATCACCGGTACGGACGAGCGCCCGATAGTACTCCGGACGGCGAAGATCCACCCGGTACTTATCGCTCACCGGCCAGACCTGAATCTCCCCAAGCTGCGGGTGCACGAAGCCTTGCTTCCACGAAGGGTCCATTGCGTACTGGCGCGTATCACCCAGCACGGTGATCTCCTGGTCCAGACTCAATGTCTCAAGATGACGGGACACCTTGTCACCCAGCGAGTTGGTCAGGATGATGGGAGTCCGGTCGGGGTGCCCGATAAGAGAGGTCAGGACGCTCCTCGCCGCAGGCCGGAACACGGGGGCCAGCTCGGCGGTATGGCGGTGAAAGAGGTAGTTGGTACAATCCACCACCGGGTCGTACTCGGCCTGCGGGAACGCTCTTCTCACAGCATCGAGGTACTCGGCGTCGTCGTGCAACATCACTTGCAGAGTAGTCGTGTTCAGGATGAAAGCACCCTCGTTGCAATAGGAAGCGATCAAGCCATTGACCTCCCAGCAATACTGACTGGGCCTTCTTAGCAGGCGCTCCCGCGTCGCCTGGTAGTCGGCGACCAGCCGCTGACGAGGCACACCGATGAGCTCCCGCGCCAACGTATCCAGCGATCTCTCGGCCAGTGCCTCGACCTGTGCTTCCTCGGCCGTCAGTGTGCCATCGAAGTCTATGATTACCTTCATCATCATCCAAGCCCTCCCGAGACAGAGTCTTGAGGCAATGCCGCTCCTCTCAAGACCGCCTCGTAGCACCCACCCTCCGCCGCAGATCGGTCACCGGCCAGCGCCGACGCGTTTCGCATCCCCATAGTACACGCGCAGCGGTCGCGGGAGCGACACATGTGGAAGTACCTGCGCGAGGAGCGTGCGGAAGCGACGCATCCGCGCGACGAAGCAGTCCTCCCTCCTGGCCTGGACCGGATTGCTTCATTGCGCTCGCAATGCCATTCGAGTCGCTCACCGCACTCGATGCGCCCTTCACTCGGCGCTGACAGGACTCATCTCGTTCGCAGGTTCATCCAGCACTTCGCGAACCCGCGTGTTCCCCCACCCGGACCATCGTTGTGCCAACGACTACCCCAATCCACGCTTGGCCCGTGTGTACCCGAACTGCTCTCACTTCGTCGCCGACTCTTGCGCAAGCGATAGCGCAATCCGTCCCCTCTCGGGCTCAAGCTTCAGCACCTTCACGCCAATGACGTCGCCCACCCGCAGGCGAGTGCCAGGCTGCATCTTGCTCCGATGCAGCAATCCATCTTGCTTGACTCCGATGTCCACAAATGCCCCGAAGTCCACCACGTTTCGCACCGTACCCTTGAGCAGCATTCCAACGCTCAGATCGTCCATGGTCAGCACGTCCTGGCGTAGGATAGGAGCAGGCAAGTCTTTCCGAGGGTCACGCCCGGGGCGCACCAACTGTTCGAAGATGTCAGTGAGTGTCGGGACCCCTGTGTCCAGCTCGGCTGCCAGTTGGGCGACCGGAGTCTGGCCCCTCAACTCAGCCAGGGGAGTCGCTCGCTCCGCGGAGGCAGTCTCCGGCCCTATGCCCGCCCGCTTCAACACCTCTTCGGCCACGGCATAGCTTTCGGGGTGGATTGCACTGGCATCGAGAGGGCAATCGCCGTCACGCACGCGCAGGAAGCCGGCAGCCTGCTCGAAGGACTTCGGCCCCAGCCCGGGCACTTTCAGAAGAGAGCGCCGGTTGGCGAAGGGCCCATTCTCGTCGCGGTAGGCAACCAAACGCTCTGCCAACTTGGGCCCTATCCCTGCGACGTGAGTCAGGAGAGCGCCGGAGGCTGTGTTGACGTCCACCCCCACGCTGTTCACGACGCGTGCCACGACACCGTTCAGGGACTGGGTCAAGCGTGATTGATCGACATCATGTTGATACATGCCTACCCCGATCGATCTTGGGTCGATCTTGACCAGTTCCGCCAGCGGGTCCTGTACCCGTCGAGCGATGGACACGGCCCCGCGAATGGAGACATCCATGTCCGGAAGTTCAGTACGGGCCAGGCGGCTGGCACTGTAGACACTGGCACCCGCCTCACTGACGACCAGGTAGTGTAGAGAGCTTCCATCTTCATCCACTCGATGGATCAACTCTGCCACCAGTGTCTCTGTCTCGCGGGACGCGGTGCCATTGCCAATGGTCACCAATGTGACTCCGTGGCGCATCACGAGGGCCTGCAGAACCTCCAGTGCCTCATCCTGCCTGTTCTGAGGCGCATGCGGGTACATAGTGGCGACCTGAAGCACCTTGCCCGTGAGATCGACGACTGCGACCTTACAGCCGGTGCGGTAGCCCGGATCGATTCCCAGCACGGTGTGCCCTACCAGGGGCGACTGGCTGAGCAAGGCGCGAAGATTGGCTCCGAAGACCTCGATGGCGTGGGCTTCCGCGGTCTCGGTCAGAGTACGGCGCACATCGCGTTCGATGGCCGGCAGAAGCAGCCGCTGCGCCCCGTCGTCGGCCGCCAACGTCAGATGAACGGCGAAAGGAGAACGGCGGTCGGGTCTGAACCTATTCGCGATGGCCTCCCGCCAGTCCCGCTCCGCGACCTCTACGCTGACTCTCAGCACCTTCTCCGATTCGCCTCGATTGAAGGCCAGCACTTGATGAGGCCGCAGATTGCTCACCCGCTGGTGAAACTCATAGTACGCCTGGTACACGCCACGGGCGTCCTCGGCCTTGGGTATCTTCTCACACCGGAGCAACCCGAACCGAAGGGCCTTCTCTCGGGTGACGCGCCGCACACCGGCGTGCTCGCTGATAGCCTCCGCCACGATATCTCTAGCGCCAGCCAGCGCCTCTTCTGGAGTGGGAACGCTCTCCGTGATGAACGGAGCCACAATCCGCTCCACACTCTCGTTCGAGCGAGCCTGTTCAAGGATCAAGTCAGCCAGGCCCTGCAACCCCTTCTCCCGCGCCATGGTAGCGCGAGTACGTCTCTTGGGTTTGTAGGGTTGGTACAGGTCTTCCAGAGCAGTAAGGGTCTCGGCATCCAGAAGGCTACGCTGCAACTCAGGGGTCAGCTTCCCCTCTTTCTCGAGGAAGGCTGTGATGGTCTGTCGACGCTCGTCGAGCTTCCTTAGCTTGCCGAGCAGCTCGATCAAGCTGGCGATTTGCTCGTCGTCGAGTCCACCGGTGACTTCCTTGCGGTAGCGGGCGATGAACGGCAGGGTGTTGCCCGCGTCGAGAAGCTGAATCGTGGCCGCGACCTTGTCTGGCGGGATTCCAAGTTCGGTGGCGATCTTCTTGGGATGATCCATCTGCACTCCAGCACCAACATCAGACGTGTGAGCTACTTACTCCGGCTATTGTAGCAGAGGGTAGGGGAAACGGCAACAATGCGTCAGGGCCGTGTTACGGACCGTGACGCATCCTGTAGTGCAAGCGCAAACACTCGGCCAGCACCCGCCCGGTGCCAGGTGCCGCCGGTCATTCGAGCGCAATTCGCACCGACACCGCGGACGGACCGACCCTACGACAGGGAGGTCAACCCGGCAGTTGGGCCTGTCGGTCGAACTGCCTCCAGGCAAGGGCATAGAGCCAATTCCGCGACCTGCGCACCTTTGAGCTGCACACCCGCTTCAGCCAAGCGACCTCAGCTGCGTCTGCATCGGCGAAGCACTTCGCGCTGTAGGCCGAACGCTCTGCAACAGAACGATAGTCGCCGCTCAATGCCCCTTCGACGAACTCCCGCTCGAGAACGTCTCGTTCTCCCTGGTACAGCTTGATGCGAGTATCGTAGTCGTGCAGCGTCGAGCGGTACAGTTGCTCGTGTCGCCAGTACAGCGTCTCGGGATCGTAGATTCCGGTCGGCACCGGGCCCAAGTCCGGGAGGGTCGCATCCAGCCACAGGGGCTTGAACAGGCTGGTACACGGAGCACTCGTCCCGGTACAGAAGTGAGTCGACAGGCCGGGATGCAGCCGTGAAACCATCGAACCTCTGGTCCCGTAGCCGCGGATCGGACCCAGGGAAGCATGCTCGCACACGGTAGCTCCGGTCAGCGGAGACCTGTCCGGGCGCCATCTCTCGTCGGCGTCCTCACCGTGATCCCGCAGGACCGACATGAATGAAGCCGGGGTGAGCTCTCCCCGTTTCGCCTCGAGCAACTTCATCGTACGGGCGCGACGCTGGCGGCTGTAGCTAAAGGTAGTGTAGATGAAATCGGAGTAGCACCTGGCGAAGTGGAAATCGTCGCGGCTCTTGCACCAGCCCCTCTCGATGGCGTGAGTGACGAGGTCGGGTGACGCCAGCTCCCACTCATTCCCGATAGTCAGGCAGTTGGAGATCGAGTACACACCTGAGACTCGCTTGGCCGCCCAGTGCTGCCCGGCAGTCTCGAGCACCCACGCTTCGCGGGGGTCCGCAATGATGAAGCTGTTGTGGTAGAAGGTTCCGCGACGAAAGCCACAAGCTCCCCCCTGGCCGTACTGACCCATCAGCTCCAGGATCACATCCAGTGCTTCCCGCGCCGTGGCTCCCCGCTCCAGCCCAAGTCGTAGAAGATCCATCCCGAGGAGGACATCGTTCTGCTTGTGATAGGGCACCTTGGTGAAGACCGCCTCGTTGCCGATGGCAACCCCGTGCTCGTTGGCCCCCATCTCCGCTCCCCAGATCCAGAAGGGCTTGGCCAGCAGGACCCCATGAGTGTGGGTCACCTGAGGGATATCGATATAGGTGCACTTGACGCGGCTGCCTGTGGGGTGATCGGCCGCCTGGGCCAGCAGCAGATGGTGAGCTTCGTTGGGCTCACGGTCACTGTTCTTGCCGAAGACCGTTATCCCGTCCGCCGTAGCCGGGCCGATAGCGACGATGGTATCACACACGTTAGGACTCCTTTCCGGTTTCGGGGACTCACCGGTCGACTGCTTCCGAGACCCGCCAGCTCAGGTTCGCAATGTCCAGGTGTCGCAGAGGCAACGGTCGGGCGACCCAGGCTGCGAAAAGGCCGGGGAGACCCACACACAGCGCAGCGTGGCGGCACCTCTGACTAGAGAACCACCTTGCCGTGGATTTTCCGGCGGTACCAGTCGAGTTGCTGCCCCAGACCTTCCCTCGTGGCAGTGGTGGGAAAATAGCCCAACACCCGTCGAGCCTTCGTGATGTCGGCCTCGGTCCTCGTCTGATCGCCGCTCCGTCGAGGAACGCGCGTTATCAGAGCCTGTCGGCCAATCAGCTCCTCCAAGACCCGGATGCCCTCTCCCGTCGTCATGGAAGTATCGGCCCCGATATTGAAGATCTCAGCGGCACACTCACCCAGATGATCGAGCACCGCGACCATTCCGTCCACAATGTCCGCAACGTAGGTGAAGCTACGCACGTGGTGCTCACTGCCCTCGTACAGCGGGAAGTGCTCGCCATTCATCATGCAATGGATCAGCCTGGAGAAGAGTTTCTCGGGACGCTCACGAGGCCCGAACACCGAGAACAACCGCAGCGAGCAGCCGGGGAGCCCTCGCTCGCGCGCGTAGGACAGAACGAGCTGTTCCGCGGCAAGCTTGGTGACACCGTAGTAGGACGTCGGCTTGGGCTCGGACTCCTCGTCGCCGGTGGCATCGGATCCGTAGACGGATGACGAGGAGACATTGACAAAGGCGCGCAGGGTGGGAGACTCCGCCACTGCCTCGAGCATACGGTAAGTCGCGGTCAGGTTGTTCCGAACGTAGACCTGGTAGGGAGTGGTATCGCTGATTCCCGGCTGCGCTGCTGCGTGGTACACCACGTCGACACCTCGAGCCGCGGAACTGAGATCGTCAGTGGCCAGATCCAGGGGCAGCAAAGCGACCCCCAGATCGCTCAAATCGGCTACGTTGATCTCCTTGAGCGCTCGGGAGTAGTAATCGGTGAGGCAATCCAGGCCCCTGACCGAATGGCCAAGATCGACCAGGCGCTCACATAGGTGGGAGCCGATGAATCCCGCCGCTCCCGTCACGAGTATGTTCATCGAAGTTGCTCCTGCGTCTTGTCCCCAACACAGTTCAGATCCGATTATAGCTCAACTGCCGTCCAGGCACAAGAACTGACCGGTGCTCGGCGACTCGCGCCCGCTCCGCACCGGTAGATTGGCGCAGTTGGCACTCCAGTCCAGCGCTCGCTCCCGCTCCGGTGCGCCCCTGATCGGCACACTCTGGCAAGAGATCCCAGGTTTCTCCCCACTACTTGGAGGACCAGCACCGTCGCAACCCCTTACGCACCGACACGCATCTCCACTCGGGAGGTGCGAAGAAACCTGGGATCTTCGGCCAAGGGTCGCTGGGTTCTGCCCCGTGAACGACTTCGTATCGAGCGGACCCTTTGCGTACAGGCCTCTTCCCGATTATACTATCCTCAGCGAAGCAACCCCAGCAATCTGGAGATACCTCGGTGACCGTTGACATCAAGGCCCGTTCCATCAGTCGTTCGCTGCGGGAATGCCTATCGAGCGGTCCCTCTACCATTCGGGTATTGGCCGCCTTCGAGCGCGCCTGCGATCTCATATCAGCGGAGGATCGCATCGTCGCCGTGGTGCTGCCCGAGATAGGCGACGGGCCACTGAACGTCGTCGTCAGCGCCAGGACAAGCGACCTCCAAAGCTTGCAGCCCGGCACGATCGGTTCACTCGAACGTGACGCTCTGCGTGTCGGCACGGTGGCGATCGATCTGAGTGCAGCCAGCGTCTGGGATCCGCGCCCCAACTGGGAGACCTTGAGGAGTAGCCTGGACAACATCAGAGAGCGCTTGCCCATTCTACGTGATGCTGCCATACAGTGGGCCGCCCCTGGCAGCTTGCTGGCCATCCTGGACGGCGAGGAATCGAGCTGCCGACCGGCACAACGTACTCCTCTGGTGAGCAGATCGGCGCTCATCTCCGCTCGCCGGGTCCTCGAGAGCCTGTCGCACGGGTGGAGAGAAGACGCCGGGGCGATGGAGTCTGTAGCACACCGGCTGGCCGGCCTCGGCGAGGGCCTGACGCCAGCGGGTGACGACTTCCTCGCGGGGCTGATACTGTGGCTCTGGCTGGCTCATCCGAAGCCCACCACACTGTGCCACGAGTTGGCACAGATCGCGGCCCCCCTTACCACCATCCTCTCGGCAGCGATGCTGAGAGCCGCAGCCCGAGGCGAGTGCAACGTGGGCTGGCACAGACTATTGTCAGCACTCTCCGAGGCGAGTTCGGACGAAGAGCTCGCCTGCGCCGCACAAGGTGTGTTGCATCACGGCGCGACTTCAGGCGCGGACACGCTCGCGGGCTTCCTTTGGACCGGAACCTGCACACTTCCTCTAATCTCGAGGTAGGGGGCTGCACGGACACACA
>Ga0180432_10005209_pt1 | contig 17467 bp, 15 predicted proteins | sample SS_ome_10_FD_132414 | JGI IMG/M metagenome (GOLD analysis project Ga0180432, IMG submission 132414) | Hypersaline lake sediment archaeal communities from the Salton Sea, California, USA - SS_1_MS_2 metaG | ecosystem: Environmental > Aquatic > Non-marine Saline and Alkaline > Hypersaline >...
CAGATGTCTATTCGAGGTGATCGTTTTTTCACCACAGAGGCGCGGAGGACACCGAGATAGGACATTTTTGTGTTTTCTCTGTGCTCTCTGTGTCTCTGTGGTGAGATGTGGGCAATCACCAGAGTTATTCAAGCCTAGTCTCCGAGCCTTTTCTTCAGCGCCACTCCCAGCCGGCGGATACCTTCGACGATCATGTCAGGCTGACAGTAGGAAAAGTTGAGCCGCATGGCATTGTGTCCCCCATCCTGGTTGGGGTAAAAGCTGACGCCGGGCACGTAGGCGACCTTTTCCTTTATCGCCACCTCGTTGAGGAAAACCTTGGTGTCTATGGATTCCGGCACGCGGGCCCAGAGGAACAACCCTCCTTTAGGGCGGGTCCAACTACAACCTGCGGGCCAAAGCTCGGTCAGTGCGTCGAGCATGGTGTCACGGCGCTCTCTGTAGACCTGGCGCAGCTTTCTGACGTGGGGCTTGAGCAGGCCGCGCTGACAGATGTCGTTGGCGACATATTGGACAAAGGTGCCCGTGTGCAGATCGCATCCCTGCTTGGCTTGCACAAAGCGCGACATCAGCACCTCCGGGCAGACGATCCAGCCCAGTCGCAGCCCCGGCGTCATGGTCTTGGAAAAAGTGCCGAGGTAGATAGTGCGCTCGGGGATGATGGTGCAGATGGGGGGAATGTCCTCCCCTTCGTACCGCAACTCGCCGTAAGGATCGTCCTCGATGACGGGGAGTTCCAGTTTGGTGGCGATTTCAGCCAATTGCTTGCGGCGCTCCAGGGGCATCGTCGTACCGGCAGGGTTGTGGAAATTGGGCAGGACGTAGATGAACTTGGGCGGTTTACCCGAGTCGGCCAGCACTTTTTCGTAAGCGTGCTCCACTTCGTCCACGATCATTCCGTCGTCGTCGAGGCGCATAGTGTGGTATTTGGCTCCATAGGCGTTCCAGGCCTGGATCGCTCCCAGGTAAGTGGGGCGGCCGGTGAGGACATAGTCACCAGGGTCAATGAAAACCTTGCCGATCAGGTCCAGGGCCTGTTGGGAGCCATTGGTCAGCAGGATGTTGCCGGGTACGGCCGGGACGCCGTACTTGTGCATCGTGGTTGCCAGGTATTCCTTGAGCGGCACATACCCCTCAGTGGCGCTGTATTGCATGGCCCGAGGCCCATCCTCGCGGATGATGTGGCGGCAAGCTTCCTCGATCTCGCGCAGAGGAAAAAGCTCCGGGGCCGGCATGCCGCCGGCCATAGAGATCACGTCCGGTTGTTGGGTCAGTTTGAGCAGCTCGCGGATGGCGGAGCTTTTCATACCTTCGACGCGCGCGGCCAGATGCGGGGACCAATCCAATTTTGGTACGTCGCGGTTCAAGTCCATATTCAGTTCCATCGCTCGTTTACCTCCTGTTACGTGAATAGTAGGTGAGCCTGACCAACAAATAGCCCGCCATAACCAGCGGCGTGGCGATTACCTGCGCGAGAACGTCGCCGTCGGTTATCTGGCGGGCGATGAAGAAGGATACCAGTTCGTCTATATAATCGGTTGCCACGCGGGCCATATATACTGTCCCAGCCTTGCTCCCTTGTGATTAATTGTAGCATCAGAAGCGCGTTAGGTCAAATGATGGATGTCACAGCCTGGTACGATGAACGGTACTTGACTATCATGCGACATAGAGTATATAATAACCAGGTTGGTGTATCATCGGCAATAAATCTTTGCGCGGCAAATTTATTGGTCGTAATTCTATCAAAGGAGGATTCAGTTATGAGCGATCCGGTGGTCACAGGTGATATAGATCTCTCAGTCGTTGATGAAATGATCGAGCAGTACGGAACGGATACCTCGGCGGCCATTCCCATCCTGCTGGGATTGCAGGAGAGATATAGGTATTTGCCTATTGACGCTCTGCGATACGTCACCGAGAAAACCGAGGCTACTCCCGATCAAGTTTATGGCGTGGCGACATTTTACGGTCAGTTCCGTCTGAAACCGGTCGGCGAGCACATAGTGCGGGTTTGCCACGGCACGGCCTGTCACGTGCGGGGGGCAGTCAGCATTGACCAGACCGTCTGCGATGCGCTCGGCCTCGCGGATGGCGAGGACACGACAGAGGACTATCAGTACACGTTGGAAAAGGTGGCATGCCTGGGGTGTTGCAGCTTGTCACCCGTGATAATGATTGACGACAAGGTGTACGGGAGTTTGACCCGCAAAAAGGTGCAAAGGATTTTCAAGAAAATTGGACGAGAGGAGGCCAAGCAATGACTCAGACCCAAATCATTGTGGGGATGGCCTCCTGTGGCCTCGCTGCCGGGGCGCAGGAAGCGTACGATGTGTTTGAGCAAAAATTGAGCGAGACGGACGCCGACGCCGCACTGGGTCTTTCCGGGTGCATAGGCACCTGCTTTCTCGAACCGGTCGTCAAAGTCGTCGGGCACGACGGCGAGGAGTGGACTTATGGCGAGGTGACGGCCGACCGTGCGACAGAGATCTTTGAGCAGCACGTGGTCGGCGGCGAGCCGGTTCTGGAGTGGACCTTTGAGAAAGGGGAGCACGCGGACGAGATCGAAACCTTTATGGGCCGGCAGGTGCGCATCGTTATGCGCAACTGCGGAGAGATCAATCCCGAAAAGATTGACGAATATCTGGAACGGGACGGGTACAAGGCTATCGAGAAGGCTGTCACCGCGATGACACCCGACGACGTGATCGAAGAGATCAGCAAATCGGGGCTGCGCGGGCGCGGCGGGGCCGGCTTTCCCACCGGGCGCAAGTGGAAGTTTGCCCGTGATGCCCCTGGCGATGCTGAAAAGTACATCATCTGCAACGCCGACGAGGGCGACCCTGGCGCATTTATGAACCGCACCGTGTTGGAGAGCGACCCCCACAGTATGCTGGAGGGCATGATGATCGCCGGGTACGCCATTGGTTCGAGCCAGGGCTACATCTACTGCCGGGCCGAGTACCCGCTGGCGATTCACCGTTTAGAGATCGCGCTGGCCCAGGCCCGCGAGCGGGGTTTCCTGGGCGACAATCTCTTTGGCACCGATTTCTCCTTCAACATTGAGATCAGGCAGGGGGCGGGCGCGTTCGTCTGCGGCGAGGAGACCGCCTTGATCGCCTCCATTGAGGGCAAGCGCGGTATGCCGCGCCTGCGCCCTCCTTACCCGGCCGTGTCGGGGCTTTTCGGCAGGCCCACCATCATCAACAACGTAAACACGTTGACCAACATTGCCTGGATCATTCTCAACGGCGCCGACGAATTTATAAAGTATGGAACTGAGACGTGCCGGGGCACAAAGGTCTTTTCGCTGGCGGGCAAAATCGCGCGCGGCGGTTCGGTAGAGGTGCCGATGGGCACCACGCTGGGCGAGATCGTTCACGATATTGGAGGCGGCTCCTATTCCGGCAAGCCGGTCAAGGCTGTGCAGATGGGCGGCCCGTCGGGCGGCTGCGTGCCGCTGTCGCTGTTCGATACCCGGGTGGACTATGAAGAGCTGGTCAAGACGGGGGCCATCGTCGGCTCTGGCGGTATGGTGATCATGGACGAGGACACCTGTATGGTGGACATTGCCCGCTTCTTCCTCGACTTTACCCAGGCAGAATCGTGCGGCAAGTGCACTTATTGTCGCATCGGCACGCGCCGGATGCTGGAAATCCTCACCCGCATCTGCTCTGGCGAGGGCAGGATGGAAGACCTGGACACGCTGGAGGAGTTGGCGGACAAGATAAAGAACACCTCTCTGTGCGCTTTGGGAGGCACGGCGCCTAACCCAGTGTTGACGACGCTGCGCTACTTTCGCGACGAGTACGTCACCCACGTGCGCGATCACAAGTGCCCGGCCAGAGTGTGCAAGCCCTTGCTGACGTATTCCATCGTCGCCGATGCCTGTACCGGCTGCGGGGTTTGCAAGCGTGCCTGTCCGTCCAACGCGATCACGGGCGAGAAGAAAGAACCCCACGAGATTGATCCCGATCTGTGCATCAAGTGTGGGGCTTGTTACGAGGTCTGTACCTTCGACGCGGTCTACGTAGAGTGAGAGGTGTGACAATGAATAAAGTAAAACTGACGATTGATGGCCGTGATTTGAACGTCCCTGCGGATTGGACGGTTTTGGAAGCGGCGCGCGACGCCGGAATAGAGATCCCCACCCTGTGCTACCATCCGGAATTGGAGGTGTTCAACTCTTGTCTCCTGTGCGTGGTCAAGGTGGAGGGGATGGGCAAGCCCGTTCTCTCGTGCGGTACGCAGGTGCGCGATGGTATGGTCGTCACGACCGATAGCGACCTGATCCGCGACACGCGCCGCATCGCTTTGGAGCTATTGCTCTCCGAGCATTGCGGCGATTGCTTTGGGCCGTGCAAGATCGCCTGCCCGGCGGAATGTGACGCCGCCGGCTACATCCACAGTATCGCCCACCGGGATTACGCCGAGGCGATCCGCATCATCAAGGCGGATATTCCCCTGGCGGCGGCGTTGGGGCGAGTCTGTCCGGCTCCGTGCGAGGACGTATGTCGCCGCCACCGGGTGGACGAACCGTTGGCCATCCACGCGCTCAAGCGGTTCGCGGCGGACTGGGATCTAGCCAGCGGCCAACCCTATATGCCGGAGGTAGCGCCGGATACGGGCCGCAAAGTGGCGGTGGTCGGCGCCGGGCCGGCGGGTCTCGCGGCCGCCTACTACTTGCGCCAGATGGGGCACGCGGTGACCATCTTTGAGGCGCACGAGGAGCCGGGCGGCATGCTGCGCTATGGCATCCCCGCTTACCGTCTGCCGCGCGAACAACTGACGGCCGAGATCGGAACGATCACCGGTCTCGGCATTGACTTGCGGTGCGGCACGAGAGTGGGTGGCGACGTTGCCTTTGCCGAGTTGCGGGAAAAGTACGACGCCGTGTTCCTGGGCATCGGCGCGCAAAGCTCGCGCATGATGAACATCCCCGGCGAGGACAGCGACCGCGTGTGGGGCGGCGTCGAGCTGCTGGACCGCGTGGCGCGGGGCGAGGAGGTGGACGTGGGGCGCCGGGTGGCCGTGGTCGGCGGAGGCAATACGGCCGTGGACACGGTGCGCACCGTGCTCCGCTTTGGGGCCGAGGCCACGATCCTCTACCGCCGCTCGCGGCAAGAGATGCCCGCGCTGGATATCGAGATCAAGGCGGCGGAGGAGGAGGGGGTCGAGTTTCACTTCCTGGTGTCGCCCATCGCCATCGAGGAGACCGAGCCCGGGCTAAAGGTGACCAACATCCGCATGGAGCTAGGTCCGCCCGATGATAGCGGTCGTCGCCGCCCGGTTCCCATCTCAGGCTCCGAGTTCACCGTCGAGTGTGATACGCTGGTCATGGCTATCGGCCAGGTGGTGAATTCCGCCTGCTTCGAGGGCAGTGGCATCGAGATTGATCGGGGTGGGCGCATCGTGGTCAACGAAAGGACGATGCAAACCGCAGTGCCGGACGTTTTCGCCGGCGGCGACGACGTCACCGGGCCGGACATCGCCGTGCGGGCGATAGGAGCGGGCCACCGGGCCGCCATCAGCATTGACCAGTATCTGCGGGGCGAGGAGGTGGTTGGCCGGGCCGAGGTGTGGAACTCCTCAATGGGCGCGCTGGACGAGGTGGACGAATCCCGCTTTGCCGGCGTGGAAAAGGCCGCGCGCCAGGAGACGCCGGAGCTGGCGTTGAGCCGGCGAACTTGTACGTTTGAAGAAGTGGACAAGTGTTTCAGTGAAGAAATGGCCGTTGCTGAGGCAAGTCGCTGTCTCGAGTGTGCTTGCGTGGCCGTTGATGATTGTCTGCTGCGGGAGTATGGCATCGAGTATGGGGCCGAGCCGAATCGCTTTGACGGCAAGATGCACACGTACACGCTGGACGACTCGCACGCGGCGCTGACCCAGGAGGCCGGCAAGTGTATTCTGTGCGGTTTGTGCGTGCGTATGTGCAGCGACGTGAAGGGGTTAAGGGTCTTTAACTTTGCCAATCGCGGCTTTGAGGCGCGCGTCATCCCTTACTTTGGGCTGCCACTGGGCGAGACCACCTGTGATGGCTGTCTCAAGTGCGTCGAGGTCTGTCCCACCGGAACCCTGGTTGCGCGCGATGGAGGTGCAGAGGCCTAACTTGTTCGTTCGATGAACCAAAGCCGCTCCCTTGAGCGGTATCACAAACCCTAAAGGTTTCGGAAAACCTTTAGGGTTTTTCTTTTCCCCAAACCCCTTCGCTCAGCGAGTTGGGGTGGAGGTAAGAGTGGAAGTGAGTGTGGCGCTGGGCGTCAGCGTGGGCGTGGAAGTAGGAGTGGCCGTGGGAGTAGCGCTGGGGGTCAGCGAGGGAGTGGGTGTGACATCCAGCCAGAAGAGAGTACGTGACGCACCGGGGGACCCGGCTTCTTTGTAGATCGTCTGGTCCCCTATGCCCCGCGTCTCTCGCACGACCTGCACATCCCAACGAAACTCGTCGGTGCCGGCAGTCGCCAACAGATCGAAGGGCACGCGCCAGGCAGTGGTGCGAGTGTAAATGCTCTCCAATGGCACGCTGCTGGAAGAGCGAAAGAGCGTGGCTCTGTACCATTCATTGTCGTTCAGCACACTCACCGAACCCCATTGCAGGACGATGGGCTCAGTGTCGCTCACGAATATGGCGCCGTCGGGCGGGCTGAACAGGGGCGGGGCCGGATAGGGAGGAATGGGAGTAGGGGTGGCGTTGGGGTCAACGGTCGGCACGGCCGTTGGCGCCGGCGTGCCCAGCGGGATAACGAGAGTCTGATTGACAAAGATGGTGGTGTCGCCTACGGGCAAGTCATTGATTTCGTGGAGTAGCGCGACCGAGACCCCATATTGTTGGGCGATGGTGATCAGCGTCTCACCCGGCTCGACGACGTGGATGAGGTAATCGCCCGGCGTCGGCGTGGGAACGTCCGGATCGAGCGTAGCGGTGGGCGCGGGAGTGGGCGTTCCCACCGGGATGAGCAAAACTTGCCCCACCTGAAGCAGGTTTGACTCTATTCCCGGATTCAGGGCCACGACGGCCTCGACGGTGGTGCCGTGCATCTCTGCGATGGTGATGAGCGTCTCTCCCTCTTGCACCTGGTGGACGACGGGGGGAATGGGCGTGGGTGACGGAGACGGAGTGGGCGTGTGGGTGGATGTGGCGGTAGGCGCGGGAGAGGACGTCGGGGTGGGAACGGCCGTAGGCGTTGGTTCTGTCTCGGCGGTCATCAGCTTGTAGACTCCAAAGCCGACGGCCGCCAGGATTAGCAGGGCCAGTCCGACGACGATCAAGGCCCTGATCCACATGGGCAATCCGGGCCGCGATTTTGCTGCCTGGGGAGCGATCTCTGTCTCTACGAGCGAGGCCCCGCACATCAGGCAGGTAGTGGCCTGAGAGGCCACCCGCGTTCCGCAGGCAGGACAGCGGCGCGGTTCATCGTCGGGGAGTGAGACTTGAGGTTCTTGGGCCATTTCCATTTACCGGGTAACGGGGGATATGATAGCACAGAAGCAGGAAATGACAACCAAGCCTCGTTTGCGTCATTTTCTCCCGTAAGCGGCAATTGACCTCTGGGCAAAGTTGGGCTATACTGATACACCACTACGACAAATGCGTTCTAGTCAAGGCGTCGTTACGTTTAAGGAGGAAGCCCATGTCTCTGCTCGAGAGAATAAAATCCTGGTTCGCTCCCGTGGAGCCTCTGCCCCGCGAAATACTCCATTACCAAACCCCGCCCGATGCAGAGCAGCAGTACCGACTGCACCTGCGGGTGGAGGGGGATGGACGCGGGCTGCTGGTCGTCAACGCTGCCACCGTCCTGCACCTCAACCAGACCGCCGCCGAGTACGCTCGTCTCCTCATCCAGGGAGCCAACGAGGATGAGGCAGCTCGTGCGATGGCTCGGCGTTACCGCGTGGGCCGGGCGCAGGCCCGCGAGGACTATATCCGCCTCCGCGACCACATCCTCATCCTGGCTACCACCGTTGACCTCGACCCGGTGACTTGTCTGGATATGGAGCGAGCGGAACCTTTCTCGGCCGAGACCCTGGCCCCCTACCGGGTGGACGCGGCCCTGACCTATCGCGTGGACGAGGCGAGCAGGCTCGACCCGGAGGCCCGGCGGCGCGTGGACCGCGAGTTGACCACCGAGGAGTGGCAGCAAGTATTGGACGCGCTCTGGGATGCAGGTGTGCCCCACGTCTGCTTCACCGGCGGCGAACCGACACTGCGGGAGGACTTGGTGGAACTGATCCGGCACGCCGAGGAGTTGGGCCAGGTCACGGGGCTGCTGACCGATGGGCGTCGCTTGCGAGAGCAAGAGTACCTGGACGAGCTGCTGCTGGCCGGGCTGGATCACCTCCAGATCACGCTGGCCTCGCACCGGGCGGAGCTGCACGACGAGATCGTCGGGCGGGCCGGAGCCTGGCAGGAGGCCGACGCCGGGCTACGGCTCGCACTGGCGGGCGACATCTACGTCGTCGTCCACATCGTCGTCACTCCGGCCAACGCCGATTCTGTGGCCGAGACGGTTGCTTACCTGGCCGAGTTGGGCGTCCCGGCGGTCGCGTTGAGCAGTCCCTTACAGGCAGTTTCGGACGAGGAACGGCAGCGTCTGGAAAGCGCGCTGGAGGCGGCCCAGGAAACCGTGCACCAACGTGGCCTGACGCTCATCTGGGACCTGGCCGCCCCTTATTCCCACGTCAACCCGGTCGAGGTGGAGGCGGAGTTGGAGCCGGAGCAGGTGGTGCGCCAGCATCTCTACGTCGAGCCGGATGGAGACGTGCTCCCGGCGCAGGGGTACAACGTCGTCCTGGGCAACCTCTTGCGCGATTCCTGGGAGGCTGTCTGGGAGCATCCGGAGCGGATAAAGTTGGTGGAGTAGTGATTTGGATGTGTTTCAAATGAGACCTCGGAGGTCTAGGGTCTCTACTGAAATGAAACACACCCTAGTGATTTGTTCAACCTGCCCTGGCAGGTTTCTCGTGACGCCATTAGAAAGAGTTTGCTTGCCTTGGTTAGACTGGAGCGGGAAATCTCGACTGCATTGGGCAGGAAAGTCAACTTGTTGACGGAAGCCGCCATCAGCCCCTATCCGCGTGGCAGAATCAAGAGTGAGCTCAAGGTGATCTATGAATCGCGATGAGTCTGCCTACCTCCAGCGCGTCTTGGATGCTATCGCTAGAATCGAAGAGTACCTACAGGACATTGACGAAGAGACGTTTGAAATCTGAGGCATCCGCTCTGACACCTGAGGAATGGCACGCCTGGTACACCACGCAGGCCGGCTGGACCCGGCAGACGCGGCAGTGGCTCTATCGGGAGGTCGGTCTGGCCCAGGCCCGCGCTGTTCTCGAAGTCGGTTGCGGCACGGGTATCATCGCGGGGGAACTGTCCCGGCTCGGCGCCGCCCGCGTGGTGGGTTTGGACCTGGACATGAGCATACTGGCCTTTGCCCGCCGACAAGGGGACGGCGTGACCTACGTGCAGGGAGACGCGCACGCGCTGCCGTTCCCCAATGCCTCTTTCGACGTGGTGGTGTGCCACTACCTGCTCTTGTGGCTGGCGGACCCGGAGCAGGGAGTGCGGGAGATGGCGCGTGTAGCTCGAACAGGAGGCTGCGTCCTGGCCTGCGCCGAACCTGATTACGGCGGCCGGGTAGATCATCCCCCTGAACTGTCCCCGTTGGGCCGGCTGCAGGCCGAATCGCTGCGCCGCCAGGGGGCCGAGCCAGAGATGGGGCGGCGGTTGGGGGAGATGTTCGCGGCGGCGGGCTTGCGGGCGACGGTGGGCACGATAGCCGGTTACTGGAACTCGGCGAGTTTCCCCAATAATGACGGTTTCGAGGCCGAGTGGGCCATGCGGGAGCGCGACTTGGCCGGATTGCTTCCAGCGGAGGAGTTGCGCCGATTGCGCTCCGTGGATCGCCGGGCACTGGAGGAAGGGCGGCGCGTGCTGTTTGTGCCGACGTTCTACGCGACAGGGCGGTCAGGGTGATGTCTTGTCCCGCTCCTAGATTGGTGCTATACTCAGAAAAGAATACAACCCCATACTGACGCTATGCGTAGATATACTAGATTCGTTGGCAGCCCTGTCAGTCCCTGAATCTCAAATCGCAAATCCTATCAATCGCAAATCCTATCAAGAGCGAGGAGTTGACAATGTCCGAAGATAAAACCGCCAGCTACACCTGCTTTACCGTTCTAGGCGTCATTGGCGTCATCGTCGCCTGTATCCTGATCCTATTCGGCGTGCTCTTCATCTGGGGAGCCTTCAGCCCAGAAGGAGACCCTGGCTGGCTCGCTGTCGGGGGCGTCACCGTGGCCGTGGGGCTGGTCATTATTGGCCTGGCCGTCGGCGCTTTCCTTTACATCAGGTTCCGCAGGTCCAAAGAGGCCGCCGGCCCCCAAGAGATCGTCCAAAAGATCGACCTCAGCGGCGATATCGAAATGGAGACGCTCAAGTGCCAGAAATGCGGCGGCGAGCTGCAAGAGGATAGCATCACCGTCAGAGAAGGGGCGGTCTTTATCTCCTGCCCCTACTGCGGCTCGGCCTATCAGATGGTCGAGGAACCCAAGTGGTGAACGGAGGAAATCCATGCGCTGGAAAAAGACTTTGACCTGGCTCGCTCTCTTTGTGCTTGTGTGCGTCCCCACCATCTCTTATGCCCAGGACTATTCCTTCTCCCTGGATCAGGAGGTAGTGGACGTCTGGATCAACCCGGATGGTTCCGTCACGCTAGAGTACTGGTTCACCTTCACCTGCGACCCCGGTGCTCATCCCATTGACGTGGTGGACGTGGGCCTGCCGACCGGCGATTACAACATTTCGGGCGTCAGCGGCGACTTGGACGGCGTGCCGGTCGCTATGGTTGACGGCGATTACCAGGGCGGCGGCGACCACGGCGTGGCCGTGTGGCTGGACACTGTGATCTTTCCCGGGCAGAGCGGCACGGTGCACGTGTTCGTGGATCGCGTGGGCGGGATGGTCTACGAGGACAGCGACGACGCCGAGTACGCCAGCACCGAGTTCTCCCCCACCTGGTTCGACAGCCAGTTCTCGCACGGCAACACCGACCTGACGGTCTACTTCCATCTGCCGGAGGGAGTGCAGCCGGAGGAGCCGCGCTGGCACCGCAGCCCCTCTGGCTGGCCCCAGGATCAGCCGGAGACGGCGCTGGACGACGACGGTCGCGTGGTCTACATCTGGCACAACCCGTCCGCCGCGCCGGACCGCCAGTACATCTTTGGCGCCTCCTTCCCCCGCCGGTACGTGGCCGAAGGCGCGGTCCAGAAAGGGCCCTCGGCTCTGGAGCTGATCTTTGGGGCGATCTTTGGGGCGATCTCGAGTGCCGCCAGTTGCTGCTGCAACCCGGTGCCCATCTTTTTCGTGGTCATTGCCGGTTTCATCGGGCTGTCCATCTACGGTCAGCGCAAGCGCAAGATGAAGTACCTGCCCCCCTCGATGAAGGTCGAAGGGGTGGGGGTCAAGCGCGGGTTGACGGCGGTGGAGGCGGCCATCCTGCTGGAGACCCCGCTGAACAAGGTGATGACGATGATCCTCTTTGGCCTGCTCAAAAAGGGAGCCGTGACAGTGCTGGACGACAGCCCGCTCAAAATCCAGGCCAACGAGCCGCTGCCGGCAGATCTGCGCTCATACGAGACGGCGTTCCTGGAGGCGGTGAAGAAGGACAGCGCCCTGAGTGACAAGCGACTGCGCACGATGATGGTCGCGTTGATCAAAGAGGTCAACAACAAGATGAAGGGGTTCAGCCGCAAAGAGTCGGTGACTTATTACAAGGACATCGTCAAGCGGGCCTGGCAGCAGGTGGAAGGGGCGGAGACGCCCGAGATGCGCGGCCAGCAATTCGACGAGCAACTGGGGTGGACGATGCTGGACGACGACTTTGACGAGCGGACGAACCGCACTTTTCGCACCGGGCCGGTCTTTATGCCAATGTGGTGGGGCTATTACCGTCCCTGGGGACGCGCACACTCTGTGCCCCGGCCAGCTTCTTCTCGGCCTTCGGCCCCGACCCCTGCGGCGGGGCGCGTCCAATTGCCGACGCTGCCCGGCGCCGCCTTTGCCGCGTCAATCGTGAGTGGAGTCCAGACCACATCCAGCCGCATTATCAAGAATGTGGCCGGCTTTACCGGCGGCGTGACGAATGTTACAAACCCGCCGCCCAAGCCTTCCTCCAGCGGGCGCAGTTACAGCAGCGGTGGTTGCGCCTGCGCCTGCGCCTGCGCCGGCTGCGCTTGCGCCTGCGCCGGCGGGGGGCGATAATCACGAATTGCACGAACAGTATGAAATTCGTGATTGACGCTTTCCTTACCCGCCTGCGCAACCGGCTGGGCCCTCCCCGGCCTCTATCTCCGGGCCTGCGCGCCTACGAAAGGCACGATGGAACTGGCGGGAAGGTGCGCCTGCACCTGCGCGTGGAGCCGGATGGGCGCGGTCTGCTGGTCATCAACGCCGCGCGGATGCTCCACCTGAACCAGACGGCTGTCGAGTACGCCCGCCTCATCCTGGAAGGAGTGGCGGAGGAGCAGGCTGTACGGGACATGCGCCGCCGCTACCGGGTGGACGGAGCCACCGCCCAGGCCGACTATCGCCGCTTGCAGGAGCAGATCGAGTCGCTCATTGCCTCCGATGGCTCAGTCTGCCCCATTCACGGCTTGGACCTGGAGCGGATAGACCCTTTCTCGGTCTCTCTCACGGCCCCCTACCGCATGGATCTGGCGCTGACCTACCGCTGTAACAACGCCTGTCCCCACTGCTACGTGGCCCGTCCTCCCGGCTACCCGGAGATGGACACGCCCTCCTGGAAGCGGGTCCTGGACCGGGTGTGGGATGTGGGTATCCCGCACGTCTGCTTCACCGGCGGAGAGGCCACGCTGCACCCCGACCTGGTCGAGCTGGTGGGCTATGCCGAGGGGCAGGGGCTGGTGACGGGACTGCTGACGAACGGGCGGCGGCTATCGGGCGCGGACTATACAGATGCACTCGTCGCCGCCGGGTTGGATCACGTCCAGATCACGCTGGAATCCCACGACGAGGGGGTGCACGACTCGATGGTGGCGGCCCCCGGCGCGTGGCGGGAGACGGTGGCGGGCGCGCGCAACGCGGTCGCGGCCGGGCTCTACACGACCACCAACACCACCCTGACCCGCGAGAACGTAGGCGGAATCGAGGAGACGGTGGCCTTTATCGCCGACTTGGGAGTGCCCACCTTTGCCTGCAACAGCCTGATCTATTCTGGACGGGGGGCCACCGTGGGCACCGGCTTTCGGGAGGAGGAACTGGTCTCTATCCTGGAGCGGGTGCGGGAAGCGGCCGACCGTCATGGCCTGCGCCTCATCTGGTACACGCCGACCCAGTATTGCGCGCTCTCCCCGCTGCAACTGGAGCTGGGAGTAAAGGCCTGCACGGCGGCGCTGTACAACATGTGCGTCGAGCCGGACGGGGCCGTGATTCCCTGCCAGAGCTACTACGAGCCGCTGGGCTATATCCTGCGCGACCCCTGGGACACGATCTGGAACCACGACCTGTCCGTGAGCCTGCGGGAGCGGCGCTACGTCCCGGCCAAGTGCCGCGAGTGCCCCGAGCTGCCGCTCTGTGGTGGGGGGTGTCCCTTGTATTTGAAGCATGAACGGGCGAGTCACTGAGAGGAAAGGTCTTATGACTCCTACTTATCAGCTTCACTTGCCAATTGAAGATACAGGAAGAGTTGATCTTGAGGGAAGCTATCGTGATAGGTTAGTTACTCTTTTGTCCCAAGACCTGGACTTTCACGAGTGTGACAGCAAGTATGCCTCGCATAATTTTCATTCCTTTCCCGCCAAGTTCCCGCCTCAGCTACCTAACAAGTTTATTGAGGGACTGACAGACAGCGGGGATCTAGTCCTTGATCCGATGATGGGGTCAGGCACCACGGTTGTGGAGGCTTATCTTTGTGACCGACAGGGTATTGGATTCGACATTGACCCTCTTGCGTTGTTGGTCGCCAGGGTCAAAGTCACTCCCCTCGACTTGGAGCAAGTTGCTCAACTGGGAAGCAAGATACTGAAGCGAGCCAGAATTGCAACTGTGGAAAGACGGCATGATCTTGAGGAGCAGCTTACGAATCACTGGGATGCCAAAACGCGCAAGTTCGTCAACTATTGGTTTGCGCACGAGACACAGATACATCTCCTGGCGCTCGCTGCGGAGATAGAGCAGATAACAGATGAGTCTATCAGGGCCTTCTTCGAATTGGCTTTTTCTGCCATTATCATCACCAAGTCTGGGGGGGTATCTCTGGCCTTCGATTTGGCCCACACTCGACCTCATCGAGCCAAAGTTGTTTACACTCAGGAAGGTGATGTTGTGACGGGGCACGACCTAGTGGATAGTTTGTCTTCTCGGGTCAAATTTCTGACCAAGACACTGCGTTCACCTCTCGATGAGTTTGAGAAACGATTTAAGCAGAACTTGGCAGGCTTACAAACGCTCAGGATGGGGATGAACCAACCAAGAATCTTGTTGGGGAACGCACAAAGCTTGCCTCTCAATGAAGGGGCCGTGGATCTGATTGTCACCTCCCCTCCTTATGCTGCCAATGCTATTGACTATATGCGGGCACACAAGTTTTCCCTTGTCTGGATGGGACACAAGCTAAGTGACCTTAGCCAGAAGCGAGGGGAGTACATCGGCGGTGAGGCGGTGACGGGGATAGACTATGAAGAATTGCCTGATGAGGCGGCCAAGGTAGTTGCCGATATTGCCAGTGTGGATGAGAAGAAGGGGTGTGTATTGCATCGCTACTACTCGGAGATGACGCGGACTCTGCGAGAGATGTTCAGGGTTCTAAAGCCTGGCAAGGCGGCGCTCACCGTTGTGGGGAGCTCCACAATGCGGGGCAAAGATACCAGCACACATACCTGTTTGGCCGCCATTGGCCAGGCGATCGGTTTTGACGTTCCCAAGATTGGCGTTCGCTATCTTGATCGTAATCGGAGGATGATGCCAGCAGGAGCCCAGGTTGATTCGGAATCCCAGATTCAGCAACGTATGCACGAAGAGTACGTCATTGGTTTTTACAAGCCCGAAGTCTAAAGACGCTGGTTGAGGGCCGGCGATTGCGGGACGTCAGTGATTTGCCGTTCGATCTGGCGATATAGGAAACTGTGAGTATGTGACAACATCGGCGTCAAAGGAGAATGGTATGAAAGACACAATCACCCGAGAAGAGGCCTGGGCTTTGATCCAGGAGTACGGCGGCACCGAGAACCACGTCCGCCACATGCTGGCGGTCGAGGCCGCCATGCGCGCCTACGCCGGCCGCTTTGGCGAGGACGAAGAGTTCTGGGGCGCTATCGGCCTGGTGCACGACTTTGAATACGATAGTTTCCCCGACGAGCACCCGCACGCCGGCGGGCGCATCCTACGCGAAAAGGGGTACTCGGAGAGAATCGTCAATACGGTCCTTTCGCACGGGAACACGGGCGTCCCCCGCGACACGCCGGTGGCCAAGGCGCTGCACGCGGTTGATGAGCTGACCGGCCTCCTGGTGGCGGTCACGCTCGTGCGTCCCTCTAAGGACATCCGCGACGTCAAGATCAAATCGGTGAAGAAAAAGTGGAAGGACAAGGCTTTCGCGGCGGCGGTCAACCGCGAAGAGATCGCGCAGGCGGCCGAGGGGCTGGGCGTGGAACTGTGGGAACACGTCGGCGTGGTGTTGGAGGCGATGAAGGGTGTCGCCGGCGAGATCGGTCTGGACGGCCAACTCGCAACTAACTGAACCCCAAAGGATCTCACAGACCCTCTGGGTTTTCTCCCATTCCCCGCTCAACGAGTGGGACAAGAACCCCTGTAGTGTCGAAATCCAGGGCGCGGGTGTACGCCTCCTGCGCCTTTTGATGCTCTCCCAGGACGGTCCACAGCCGGCCCAGGTGGTAGTGGGCCGAGGCCAGCGTGGGATCGAGCGCCAGCGCCTGTTGGAGCCTGTGCTGCGCCCCGCCATAGTTCCCGGCCTGGAAGAGCGCCCAGCCCCGCAAATCGTGAGCGCGAGCGTCGTCGGGCGAGAGTTTGAGCAACTCTGACGTGGCCTCAGTGGCCCGGCCGGCGGCGGCGATGTTGTGATCCAGGTAGAAGCGGATCAGGGCTTCCCACAGGGCCGGGTCGTCGGGTTGGAGCGAGACCGCCTCCTGGAGCCAGATCTCGGCCGCCGCGTACCGCCCCTCGACCGCCCACGTCTGCCCAATTTCGACGCACACAGCCGGGTTATCTGGGGCCAGGTCGTAGGCCGCCTCGTACTCGGCGCGGGCGGCGGCCGGGTCTCCTTGCCGGTCGTAGTGCAGCCCCAGGAAGGCGCGGGTCACGAACGAGTCCGGGGCCAGTTCGACCGCTTTCTCCAGGTGGGGCCGAGCCTCGTCCGGGCGGCCCATCTGGTCGAGCGCGTGGCCCAGGTAAGCGTGGGCGTCGGCATAGTCGGGGCTGTGGGAGAGGGCACGCTTGAACTGGCGCGCGGATAGCGCCCACTCTCGCGCCTCAAAGAGCGCGCGTCCTTGCATGGCGCGGACGTATGCAGGCTCTTGTGACGAACTTGCCTCCTGGAGCGCTGCCAGCAGCCGCTCCGTCAGATCGGTATGGGCGGCATAGAGGTGATGGATGGCGGCGGGGTCGTCGCCCAGCAGCAGCGCGCCCAACCGCTCGTGGGCCACGCGGTCGGCGGGATCGAGGCCCAGCAAACCCTCGTATTCTGACTGCGCCGTCTCCCACTCTTCCAGCTCGACGTAGGCGCGGGCCAGGATGTGCCGTGTATCGGCATCGGTGGGCGTGAGGTCCAGCAGCCGCCGGGCGTGCTCGGCGACGGCGGGCCAGTCGGCGCGGGCGGCGTGGATGGCGACGTGTAGCCGCTCAGCTTTTTCGTCTCCCTCCGCGCCCAGCCGTTCAGCCTCAGCGAGGGCGGTCAGCGCGTCTTCGGTGCGGCCCCAGTCCAGGTAGAGCCGAGCCAGCCGGAAATAGGGTTCGGCGTCGTCGGGCTGGAGGCGAGCGGCCTCCTGGTAAGCGGCGACGGCCCTGGTGCGCTCCGTGTTGGCAATGAACCCGTCTCCCTGGCGCAGGAGATTGAGGTACGGCATTTCCGTCGGACGCAAGATGAACGCAAGCCCCAGGGCGAGGAGTGCCAGGGCCGGGAGGGTGATGAGCGGGCGGGTGCCAGGCTTGCGGGTCACACCGCCATTATAGCCGGATGTGGAGGATGAGCAAGGTTGGCGGGGCGACGAGGCGTTTTTCACCTTCTCGCGCGGGAAAATAGCGGGCAAGCGTTCAGGTAGGGCCATTTTCCTTACCGCAGAGACCGCAGAGTCAGATGCAAATCAGCAATTCTCGTTACTACTCAGGTCAAGACCTCCGAGGTCTGCGACAGGCATTCTGCCCACTGCGACCGTCGAAAAAGGCCGGGATTTCACGCCTGAACGGGTTTTGCAAGACCTCGGAGGTCTGAGCGCG
>Ga0180432_10005210_pt1 | contig 17465 bp, 9 predicted proteins | sample SS_ome_10_FD_132414 | JGI IMG/M metagenome (GOLD analysis project Ga0180432, IMG submission 132414) | Hypersaline lake sediment archaeal communities from the Salton Sea, California, USA - SS_1_MS_2 metaG | ecosystem: Environmental > Aquatic > Non-marine Saline and Alkaline > Hypersaline >...
CGAGCCCAAGATCGATCCCGAGTACTCCATGGGCGGTTGCGCGTCCACGACCAACCCCGGAAACGGAGGACCCCTCCCCGGAGCCCTCCCCTGGATCCTCCTCGCGGCCGCCCTCCTCGCCGCGAAAACCCTGTGCAAGAGGAGACAAAGAGAAACGGAACGTACGAGAGCAAAAGGGTAATAGACGTTTCGAGAACGGGGGGCGGAAGGGGGGGGGCGATGCCATCCCACCGTCAACGGTTTCGTTGCGTTCTCCCCACCTCGCTGGCGAAGAAGAAGAAGAAGAAGGAGGTGCCATGAAATCGATGTCGATGTGGATGTCCCTCATCGGAGCGATCTTGCTGATCGCCCTGGCTGGATGCACCAGCGAGGATGAGGACGAAACGCCCGCCCCCGCCCCGCGCGCCGAACTCGCCGTATCCCTCGGAACGGCCTCGCCGGGCGACCAGGACGTCGCCGTGGACGCGAACGACGTTTCCGTCCTGCAGATCGAACTCTCGGCCGGCGCCGACCGCCGCACGCGCATCACCTCGATCACGTTCACGGAGGCCGGTACCGGGGATCCCGACACCGCCATCGGTTCCCTGGGGCTCTACGTCGACGCGGACGAAGACGGCGCCTATGCATCGGCTGTGGACACGGTCGCCCTGGACACGATCGCCGGCGGCTACGACGCGGGCGGCACGGCGACCTTTTCGAGCGTGAACCGGACGCTGGACGCCGGGACGTCCGAATGCTGGATCCTGGTCTATTCCTTCAACGGAACGGCGTCGGTCGGCGACACCTTCACGCCCGGCCTCGCCTTGGCCGGGGACGTGGCCGCCGAGGACGCGGATTCCGGCGATCCCGCTTCCGTCTCCGGCCCGCCCGTCACGGGAAACACCGCCACGGTCGAGAACATCGGGTCGCTGACGCTGTCCACCGGCGCCAACAACCCCTCCGCGGCCGACCTCCCCACGCCGGCCACCGGCGTGCCCATGCTCCAGGTCTCCCTGGAGGCCGGTGCAACGGAGGACGTGACCGTCACCTCGATCACCTTCACGGCGGGCGGCACGGGAGACGCCGACAACGACGTCTCGTCCGTCGACCTCTATGACGACGTCGACGGCTCCGGCACGGTCAGCGCCGGGGACGGCACCCTCGCGACCGGGGGCTCGTTCAGCGGGGGCACGGTCCAGTTCTCCGGACTGTCCGAGACGATTCTCGCCGGCGGGGGAAACGCTCAGGACTGGCTCGTGACGTGCACCTTCACGGGAGGAACCGCCGGGAACACCTACTCCGTGAGCCTCGCGAGCAACGGGGACGTCACCGCGACGGGCGGCTCCAGCATGCTCCCCGTCACGCCGACCGGGGCGCCGGTGAACGGGAACCTGATGACCATGCTGGCGGCGCCCCTGGTCATCACCACGCAACGGCTCCCCTTCGCGATGATCGGTTCGGTCTACGGTCATGCGCTCCAGCGCACGGGCGGAACACCCGCCTTCACGTGGTCGGTCAGCAACGGGACCCTGCCCGCCGGCCTGACCCTCGGCGCGAACACGGGAGTGATCTCCGGAACGCCCTCCAACACGGCGACCGGGCAGATCTTCACGGTGCAGGTCACGGATTCCGCGGGCACGCCCCAGTCGGACACGCAGGTGCTCGCCATCGAGGTCGACCCCCAGGGGGCGACGATCGCGTCGGTGGCCAAGACCGGTGGGACCTACAACGAGAACGTGGATCTCTCCTACACCCAGGGGCTCTCGGGGAGGCTGGTCTTGCGGTCGGCGTACAACCACCTGCCCACGGTCCAGGCCTCGAACGCCTCGGACCACGTCATCGACGTCCAGACGGGGATGACCTCGGTGTGGGGCCTGAAGATCACGGGAGCGTCGGGAAGCGGGATGTGCGGGATCAAGGCGCAAGGGAGTCTCCTCGGGATCCAGATCCGGGACTGCATCCTCTTCGGCAACGACATCGCGATCGACAACTCCGGCAATCCCGGCACCTCGGTCGAGAACAACACCTGTTACGGGCCCAACGGGCTGTACCTGGGCGGCGGCGGCTCGTGCATGGTCCACAACAACATCGTCTGGGCCACGGCCACCAACGGCTGGTGCCACCGCGAGTACGCGACGCCCGCCTCGAGCTGCGACTACAACCTCTACTACGCCCCGAACGGCCACGTCGGATACGACGGGACGAACTACTACACCACGCTCTCGGCCTGGCAGACTCATTCGGGCAACGATACGAACGGCCAGTACGGGGACCCGAACTTCGTCAACGCGGCCGGCGGGGACTTCCACCTGACGACCTCCTCGACGCTGGCCATCGACCAGGGAACGACGGTGGCGAGCCAGTTCACGGACGCCGAGGGGTACGCGAGGAACCAGGGGGCGGTCTGGGACATCGGGGCGTTCGAGAAGCACTGACCGCGCCGTTCGCGCTGTGGCTGTTTTGATTGGGCGCGGGCCGACGTTCGTAGTGAGCCACGGAGCGGTTGCGGAGTGGCGCAGCCATGCGGGCCGAGGTGCTGCGGACAGGATGTCCGCGATCCGAACTGAGAGGCTGTGAAAAAATCCCTGGTTCCTGGGGTATTTTCTATAGGGTGGGCCATGGAAGGTGGGAAAGACTCATGACGTGCCGACAGCGCGAAACGCTCTTGCTCTTCCCCCCTTGAAATCAGGGAAGCGCCCGGCGTATAATCCCTCTCTCGCGTCGTGCGATGGTTTCACGAGAACCGAGGAGGTTCCCCTGGGCGTCCGCGTGCTGATCTTCGCTTCCGCCCTCGTCGCCGCAACGCTCCATGCCGGCCCCGCCCGGGCCGGCGAGGCGCCCGGCTCCCTTTCCATCGCCTCCTGGCTGGACGCCCCGGCCTCCGAGCCGCTCGCTTCTTCTTCCTCGCTCCGCGACCGCGGCCTCGTTCCCGTCGGCCAGGGCGACGCGGCGGCCCGCGACTACTTCCGCGTCCCCTATCCGGGACGCCGGTACCTGACCCCCCCGAAGATCCCCACCGACTGGTTCGAGGAATCCTTCAGGGTCGGCGTGAACAGCGGGCTTCTCTATCCTCTTCTGGCCCAGACGGCCGATTACCATATCGGATGGTGGGCGCGTCTCTACGGGCAGCTTCCCGCCGACCTCGGGTATGCGTTGTTCCGGACGGCGGTGGAAGTGAGTCTCGGCGTGGGGCAATCCAAGTCCTCCCACGCGGACCAGGACTACCGGCTCTCATCGAGCTACACCTTCCTTTCGTTTCGCGGCCTCCTGGACTTCCTGCCCTCCCTGCCGGCGGATCTCTTCCTGTTCGGCGGCCTGGGGGGCGGGCTCGAGTTCGCCCGGGGCCACGTGATCCGCACGAGCGGGCGCGTGGAGGAGACGACGGGAACGAATTTCAACCTCCTCCTGGAGGCCGGGGCGGGCTATTCCCTCGAGATCTCGCCGGGCTTCTATCTCGAGGCCCGGGGGACCTTCCTCTACCCGGTGGGCAGCCCCAACGTGACGCTGTTCACGTTCACCGAGATCGGCGTCCAGTTCCTCTTCCAGTAGCCTACCAGGCGTCGAGCGGGAGGAAGGGGAACCGCTTCTCGTAGCCGAGCTTCTTCCGGATCTCCCGGATCTCGCCCGGCAGGTCGCCCGTGAGCAGCTTGTCCCGTCCGCCCACCGACACCCGGGTCCACGGCCGCCCGGCGTCCTGGAAGAGGGCCTCGTGTCGCGGGGCGCCGAAGGCCGGGACGCCGCCGACCAGCAGGAGATCCACGCCGCCCGGCTCGGCCTGGAGGAGCCGCTCGTACGGATCCGAGGCCCCCCCCTCCACGAGCAACACGTCGGCCTCGAAGAGGGGCTTGAGGGCGCCCAGCCTCGTCTCCGCCATGAGAAGGGAGGCGGGGGCGGAGGTCACCATGGCGACCAGGTCGCGGGGAGGCAGGTCCAGACCGTACTTCTCGAGATGCGTCTTGCGGGCGTACCTCAGCTCCTCCAGGAGGTGGGCGCTTCCCGTCACGGAGGAATCCGTCCCCAGCGCGACGGGGACGCCGCGTTTCCTAAGCCCCAGGACGTCGGTGGTCTCGCCGTAGAGGAAATGGTTGGACCGCGGGCACCACACCACCTTCGCCCCCGCCTCGGCGATGCGGTCCATGTCCCGGTCCGTGAAGCCGAGGCCGTGGACGAGGACGGTGTTCTCCTTGAGCCCGCCGGCCCCGTCCAGCGCCCGGAGCTCGCCGGCGCATTCCTCGTCCCGCCCTTCGGACAGGTGGATGACGAAGGGCGCCTCGCCTCCCGACGCCGCCATCTCCTCCTTCACGCCCCGGCCCCACGGCGGGTACCGATCCGGGTAGAGGACGGAGCGCCAGACCCATTCCCGCGCGAACCCCCTCTCCACGCGCAGGGGAAGGTTCTCGTACACGCCGTCGTCCAGCCGCTGGAAATGATCGAGGACGGTGGCGGCGCCCCCCAGGAGGTTCTTGAAGGCGCCGAGACGGATGGGCAGGCGGTCGTCGAGTTTCATCCTCTCGAGCCGGACCTCGTGGCGGTCGTAGTCCGCCAGCCACTCGTACACGTTGCGGTAGGGGCCGTTTCCCGCCTTGGGGCTCCAGGTCCCGACGAGGTGGTCGTGGGCGTTGATCAGGCCCGGGAAGGCCGTCAGCCCCTCCGCGTCCACGACCCGCGCGGCCTCGTCCCCCGTCCCGTCCCCCGCCCCCGCCTCGCGGATCCGCCCCCCCGCGATCGCCAGACGCCCCCTTCCGATCACGTCGGAAGGCGTCACCAAATCGGCCCCGCGGATGACAAGGGTGGTCTTCATCTAGAAAGCGTAGACGGCGCCGAGGGAGACGCCGAGGGCCGTGAGGGAACCCGCCTCCGTCATGGCGGGATCGACGTTGCTGTGGTCGGCGGCGTTCGGCGGGCCGAAGATCGTGAGCCCCAGCTCGGCGAACAGGCCGAACGATTCGGTGAAACGGTATTCCGCCCCGCCGGCGACGCCGAACAGGAACGTCACGCCTTGACCCCAGTACCGCGATTCGGGAGCCGGTTCCGTCCACTTCACCCGTCCCGTCACCGTGGTGAAGATGCTGAAATCCAGCCCGGCGTAGGGGAAGAACCCCACGTAGGGCTTTCCCGTGGATTTCATGGAAAACCAGGATTCCACCTTGCGGTCGATCAGGAAGACGAACCGGGGATGCAGGACGAACCAGCCCACGTAGAAATCGCTCAGCCGGTTCGACGTCCCGGCAAGATCGAAATCCTTCGCGGGAAACCGGGAGAACCCCAGGCCAACCCGCCCCTCCAGGCAGGGCAGGATCCGGTACCCGCCGGACAGTTCCGGCCCCAGGCCCAAACCGAACGACTCCGCATAGCCCGGCGCGTTCTCGCCCGCGCCCGCGTAGCCCCCGACAGGAAACTTCGCCGAGAGGGACAGGCTGAAGGAGACGGCCTTCAGCTTCGAGGCCCGGCCGGGCGTCTCCAGCGGCTCCTCCTCCCGCCGCGTGATGATGCCTCCCCGGGGGGCGCTTTCTTCCATCCACTCCTCGTCCTCGCCGAGGGATTGCCCCAGAAGGCACAAGATCGCCTCCCCCGCCGCACCGAAGGCCTCGCCCGGAGCCGGCGTTGCGAGAACCGTCCCCGCCTCCCCCATAAGCAGGACCAGGCAGACAGACAACGACAGGTATCGCAACAAGGGTCGGGTCCTCCACGGGAAAGGAAGCGAGGAAACATCTCGTGGGTGGCGTGTGGTCCGGGCCACCCGGGCTTCCGGCCCGGAACCACGGCGATCCGCCGACGTTTGCTTCATGGCTCGTTCCCTGAAACCGGAAGGTGGTTCCACGCGATGTCAGCCCCCGGCGGCCCGCTAGAAAGCGAAGAGAACGCCCAGCCGGAACCGGAACAGGGTCGGTGACCCCCCTTCGTTCAGGTCCGAGGCGTGCCCGGAAGCGGCGGGCGGCGCCGACGTCGTCCCGAAACCGAGCTCGAGAAAGAAACCGATCCTGTCCGCGAAGCGGACCTCGAATCCGCCCACGAATTCCTGCACGAGAATCACGCCGGCGTCCCAGAAATCCCAGCGCGGGGCGGGAACTTCCCAGGCGACGGCGGAGCTGAAACCCAGCCCGAAATCGAAGCCGATGTAGGGGGTGAAACCGCGAAAGGACCCGTCCATCGGCCCGAACCACCGCTTCACGGGCCGGCCCGTGAGGAAATAGAAACGGGGCCCCAGCGACAGCCCGAAGACCGCGAAGTCGGAAAGACGGTTCGTCAGGCCGAACGCCTCGAAGTCCTGCGCGCCCAGCGACTGGTACCAGGCGCCCAGGCGGACGCCCAGGCAGGGCAGGAGCCGGAGGGAGGCGGCTCCGCCGCCTCCGAAGCCGAACCCGTAGGCCTCCGACCAGGCGGGCGCCTGGCGTCCGGCTCCGGCCTGGCCGGCCACGGGCGTCGCGCCGAGCAACCACGCGTGGATCCCGATGCGGGGGGGCTTTCCGGACGGCCGCCGCGAGGGTCCGCGTTCCATCGGCTCCCGCGGGCCGCCCTCTTCCGCCGGCATGTCCGTCCAGCCGCCTTCCGCCCACGCGCCGCTTCCGCTTTCGCCGCCCTCTTCCCCCCATCCGCTCTCCGCCTCGCCTCCGCTTTCTGCTTCCTCTCCCCCTTCGCCCCAGCCGCTCTCCGTTTCCCCTTCTCCGGAAGGCTCCTCACCGGGGGAGGGCCCGGGTTCTCCCCATCCTTCGTCCCAGCCGCCCCAGCCCTCGCCCTCCTCTTCGCCCTCCTTCTTGTCCTCCTCGTCCTCCTCGCCCCATCCCCACCCCTCCTGGCCGGGAAGGAGACCCAGGGCTTCTTGCATGGCACTTCCCGGTTCCGCGCCGGCCGTCCCGGCGAGGGCGAAGAACCCGATCAACAGCGCGGCCCCGGCGATCGAGGTACAACAGGTGGAACGGATCATGGCCCCCTCGAAATGAAGATCGTATGCTCAAGACATCCTACCACCGCCGGTCCCCGGATCAAAAGGATTTGCTGCCGGGCCGCCCGCGCAGTGGCCTGCTTTGGCCAGCCGTCGGGGAGAGATTGTAGATTTCAGCGGCGGCTACCGGCTTGGAGGCGGGCTACGGAAAGAAGGGGAGTCCAACGACTTGCCGGCACCGCGGGCCGCCGTTCGTAGTGAGCCACGTAGACGAAGTCGGAGTGGCGCAGCAGCGTTGCCGAAGAGCAGACAACTTTGCAGCACTCCACTTCCCGCTGTCGTGTCCCAGCCAAAATGAGACGGTTGTCCCACCCATTTTGAGACGGGTGTAACGTGTCTCGTTTTCTTTCCATGACAAAGCAATCCTCCCTGGCGTATTTGCGCTGTAAACGGTTTTCGTGATCCCAATCTCAAAAAAAGTGGGATACGACAGCGCTTCATTTCCCGCCAAGATTGCGCTATACTGATAAGGATCCAGCAGTCCCCCCGCTTCAGGAGCAGCCAACGATGCGTAGAAGAGAGATCGGCGCCTGGGTCGCGCTCATTCCACTTGTTTTCACCCTGGCGGCCTGCGACACGGCGAAGGACGTCGACCGGGATTTCGCCAAGTTCCCCGTGTTCACGGTGCAGCGGCATGCCAACACGCCCGGTGCCGCCAAAATCCCGCCCGACGCCAGCGGTCTTCCTGTTCTCCTCTTCACGTTGAAGGGAACCGAGACGCGGGATGTCGACGTACAGGGGATCACCGTCACCTTGACGGGATCCGCCCCCGCGACTTCCGTCGCCACGGCGGATATCTGGGAGGACGACGGGTCGGAGTCTTTCGAAACGGGTTCCGACACGCAGCTGGCGGTGGCCACTTTCTCGGGCGGGCAGGCGGTCTTCACGTTCACGCCCGCGATCTCCCTCCCGGCGGGAAGCGAGAAGGACTTTTTCGTCCTCTACTCCTTCGCTGCAGGATCCCCGCCCTCCGTCGGGGATACCCTCGGAGCTTCCATCGAGAACGGAGGGGATATCGAGGCGGTGACGTCCTCCGGACTCACGGCACTTGCCAATGGCGCGCCTGTCTCGGGCGAGCTCATGTCGGTGACGGGTCGCCTTCAAATCACGGCGGGAGGCTCCATGCCTGTGGCTGGAGGGCATCTTCCTTCCTCGACGAACGTGGCCATGCTTCAGATCGAACTGACCGCTCCGGACGAGGACGTGACGGTGTCCTCCCTCGACGTGACGGGAACGGCCGTGCAAGGCGACAATGCCGACATCGCCGCCGTGAAGCTCGTGGTGGACGCCGACGGCGACGGTCAATACGACACGGGGGAGACGCCCCTGGGAAGTTCCCAGGACTACAGCGCCGGCGATACCGTGACGTTCACTTTTTCACGACCGCTCACCCGGAACGTCCCCGAGACCTGGCTCGTACTCTACGACTTCGGCGCGGGACACAGCCAGGGCGACACGTTCTACGCCTCGTTGAAATCCGTGGCGGGGCCTCCCGTCGTGTATCCAGCGAGCGCCACCGGCGATGTGTCGGGAGAGCCCGTCCGCGTGGATTTGACGCCGGACCCCCTCGACGGGAATTCGCAGTCGGTGGTGACGCACGCCATGTTGAACATCGCCGACGGGGGGAGTACGCCGGCGGACGGCAGCATCGCCAACAACGCGACGGACGTTCTCATGCTGGATCTCACCGTGTCGGAAACGACGGGTCTTGAAGCCGCCACCCTCGATTCCCTCCGGTTCCAGCTCACGGGAGGCGGAACCCCTGTGGGGGATCCCAGCACCGCAGTCAGCCTGCTGAAGCTCTACCGGGACGACGATGCCGGCTCCCCCGGGAGCTTCAATCCCGCCGCCGACTCCCTCGTCGCTTCGGGGACCGTCACCGCCTCGGACGACGTGACGCTGTCCTCCCTTTCGGAAAACATCCCGCTCGGGGGGAGCGTGGGATACTGGGTGGCGCTCGATTTCGCGGGCACGGCGTCGGCCGTGTCCACCTTCACGCTGAGCCTGGCCGACGCGGACGTCTCGGCCCACAGCGCAACGGCCGCGACTCTCGCCGTGACGGGAGGGACGGTGAACGGGCGCACGGTGACGGTGGCGGGATCGCTTGCGATCCAGGTGGCGACGGGCGACGCCGGCATCGGAAACTTCCAGCGCCGGACCCCGACGAACGCTCCCGCCGGATTGATCGAGTTTTCCGCGTCCGGCGAGGGCGCCAGCGTGTCCGCCGTCACGTTCACGGACGCCGGGACGGGGGACGAGCAGAATCACGTCACACGGGTCCGCATCTACGCAGACGTCGGGACCACGGGCGGCGCCGTGGACGGTGGAGACGTGCTTCTTTTCGATCACACGGGGGGATACCCTGCGGGCGGTACGCTCCTCTGCACGCTGACATCTCCACGAACCATCTCGGCGGGAACCTCCGAGGACTGGCTGGTGACCTATGACCTGTCCAACACGTGTCCGTACGGCCGCACCTTCCGGGTCCAGATCGCATCCTCTTCCGACGTGACGGTCACGGGCACCCAATCGATGGGACCCATTCCTGTCAGCGGGACGGCCAACTGCACCCTCCGCTCCATGACGGGGACGTGGCAGCAGATTTTCCCAGGCGGAACGGGACCCAGTTCCCCCGGCTTGTACGGATATGCCGCCGCGTACGACTCCGTGAGCAACCGCATGATCCTTCATGGGGGATTGGATGGAACGGCATTCCAGGACGACACGCACGCCCTTTCCCTTGCGGCGGGATCCGAAAGCTGGAATACGCTGAATACGGGTGGAGGTCTGAACGATCCTCCGAACCTCGGGGGACACGTGGCCATCTTCTACTCCTCCGGAGGAAACGACTACTTCCTCGTCTGGGGGGGATATGATCCTGGCCCTATGCTCTATCAGAACAACACCTACCGTTTCGACCTGGCCACGAATTCGTGGACGCAACTCACGATTCCGACCACGCCTCCCACCGGCCGTGAAGGGTGCGGGGCGGCCTATGATCCCGTCAACTCGCCGCCCAGGATGCTTCTCTTCGGGGGAAACGACGGCACCTATTACAGCGATTTGTGGGAATTGACGCTTCCCTCCACCGGCTCTTCCTCGTGGAACCAGCTGTCACCGTCTGGAACGCCTCCAAGCGTGCGCAATTATATGGGCTGTGTCTTGGATCAGACCACGACTCCGCGGAGGCTGCTCATCCATGCGGGACAGTTCAATACCGGGGCCGCTCAGCAGGACCTGTACGAACTCGTGCTTTCCTCCACACCCGCTTGGGGGGCGAATCCTCTCCCCGCACCCTCGGCCGCCAGGAAAGTCCACGCATGCTGTCTAGACACCACGGCCAACCAGCTCCTCGTTTTCGGAGGAGTTGGGCCTCTGAACGACCTTGAAGCCTTCGATATCAATTCCGGAACCAATGGAGCCTGGAACTACAGAAACACGACGGGACCTCTCAGTGGAAGATGTTGGATGCTGGGAGTGTGGGATTCCGTGAACACGCGCTTCGTGATCTATGGCGGAGTCGACACGACCACCAGTACCGTGTACAACGACGTCTGGTCGTTCAAGTAACCGGGAAAACGCAAGGAACGAAGAACGAGTCGGACGCCTCACAGCACCGTCGGCCCGTTCACCGTCAGCGTCCGGCTCACCCGACCCACCAGATCCTCCGCCTCCAGCGCCGTCAAAGGCGAGAGCTCGATGGGATGCGCCGGCGCACCCGTCGACTCGTCCCGCGGCACCGACGCCCCCGCGCCCGCCAACCACCGCGCCGCCTTCGCCGTCATCATCCGACGCGCCCGCGCCGGCGTGTCCGTACCCTCCGCCGCCTTCACCGGCGCGAACGCCTCCTCCCGCACCGCCTCCACCAGAAGAGACCTCTCCGCCAGCGGAATCGCGTCGAAAATGAACGTCTCCAGCTTCAGCGCCTCCGCCTCCGCGCGCCCCCCCGAAGCATCCAGCACCGTGGCGGGCTTTCGCGCCACGTGGAAGGGAAGCGCGATCTCCCCCCGGAATCGCTCCACGAACGAAAGGTCGATCACGTGCACCGCCATGTTCCCCGCCCAGAACAGCAGACGACCCGACGCGTCCCGCCGGCCGGAAAGCGACGCCGGAAGATGGATGTACTCCACCACCCGAAGCGTCCCGTCCACCACCGCGAACACCCCCATCTTCTCCTCGGGACCCGTCTTCGAGACCACCTTCGTGGAAAACTGAGAACCCTCCAGGAAATGATGCCCCAGAAACGCCGGATCCAGAACCGGAAGAAGCGGATTGTCCACCTGGAAGTAGAACAGCGTGTCCACCCCGCGCTCCCGGAACCACGAAAGACCGCCCCCCTCGCACAGCACCCGCAAGGCACCGCCGTGACCGTCGGGGTTCATGAAGAGACGGTCCTTCTCCTGGAGCAGGATCTTCCCCTCCGGCGAGAACGCCGGAAGCATTCTCTGCGGAAGAAACCGGATGTCGCCTTCGGGAACGCCGAAGAAACCGCGGTCGCGGAAGAAGGCCTCCGTCTCCGCGTGGTTCTCCTCGCTCGTCATGACCAGCCACGGCACGGGCGAGCCGTGACGCCGGACACGCGCCAGGATCGCTTCCGCATAGAGATGGAAAAGCGTGCGCCCCGTCACCGGGCCGATGGGAAACGTCCCCTTGGGACCCTCGAAGCCGAGCCGCGCCCCCTGGCCTCCCGCCGCGAGGAACGCCCCCACCCGCCCCGAGCGAAGGGCCTCCTCTCCCGCCCGCCGCGCTTCCGCCCAGCGACCCGCCTCCGCTTCCGTTTCGGGAACGGACACCACGGGCAGATCCCCGATCTCCACGTCCTCCGCCAGGGCCTCCCCCCCTTCCTTCGCGCCTTCCACCACCTCGAAAAGCCCCGGATCCACCCCCTCCAGACGGTCCAGGAAGGCCTTCCGGCGGGGACCGTCCAGATCCCCCCATCCCCCGAAGACGTGCTCCTGCCCCGCCCGCTTGAACCCCTCGAACAGCCGCTCGTACCGCTCCGCCTCTGCCATGCCGCGCCTCCTGTTCTTTCGCCGCAAACAAAAAGATGTCCGACTTCGATTATAATCCGTGGATGCAAGGGACGGAAATCGGCAATCCAGCCTCTATAATCAGGCGTCCCGGAACCCGTACGCACAACCCCGCCCGCCGCGCCGGGCCGGAGACCGTCCACGTGGAAGGAAACCGACGGAAAAGCGCGAAGACGCCCGAACGCCTCCGGGGCAAGGCCGTCCGCCTCGCCTCGCGCGGCGCCGTGGTCGAAGGACCCGGCCTCGCCCGCGTCCGGTGCGAGATCCGGGGCGCGGCCAAGGCCGGCGCCCGACGCTGGAAGCATCCCGTGGCCGTCGGCGACGACGTCCTCTTCGCGATGACGGCCAAAGACGAAGGCGTGATCGAGGAGGTCCTCCCGCGCCGCACCACCCTCATCCGCCGCGCCCCCCAGCGGAACTACGAGCAGATGCTCGCGGCCAACGCCGACGCCGTCCTCGTGATCGCCTCCACCCGCGAGCCGCCCTTCCGCCCCGGACTCGTGGACCGCGTCCTGGTCGCGGCCGAGGCCGGAGGACTCCAGGGGTGGATCTGCCTGAACAAGAACGACCTCGACCCCCCCCAGGATCTCGAACCGGTCCTCGAGGCCTACCGAGAGGCCTCCTTCCGCGTCTTCCGCGCCTCGGCGCGAACGGGCGAGGGCCTGGCCACGCTCCGTTCCGCCCTGCAGGGGAAGGAGACGGTCCTGATCGGCCACTCGGGCGTGGGAAAATCCTCCCTCCTCGGGCGCCTCAGGCCCGATCTCGACCTGCCGGTGAACCCGGTGAGCGCGAGGACCGGCCGGGGCGTCCACACCACCACCGCCTCGGAGCGGATCCCGATCGACGACGAGACCCACGTCATCGACACGCCGGGCATCCGGGAATTCATGCCGGCCGGCGTGACGCCGGATACGCTCTGGAAGCACTATCCCGAGCTCCGCGGGCCGGGGGAGCGTTGCCGGTTCAAGGACTGCCTTCACCGTGTGGAGGCGGGGTGCGAGGTGCTCCGGGCGGTGGAGGAGGGGCGGATCGACCGGGGCCGGCACGAACGCTACGTCGCGATCCTGAAGACCCTGCTCGACAAGCCCAAGCAGCTCCGCCGCGAGAGGGGACGGCGACGCTGAGGGCGCGCGTCACCGGCCCGCGTCCCGCCCCGCGATGCGGCGACGCGCCTTGGCCGCCACCGACCGGACCCACGGATCCCCGTCCCCGGCCAGCGCCTCCAGCGCCGGCGCCGCCTCGGAGGCCGCCGGCCCCATCCACCCCAGCGCCACGGCGCCCCATCCGCGCGAGCCTTCCGCCTGCAGGGCCGCCAGCAGCGCGGGAAGCGCCTCGCGTCCCGCCCCCTGGAAAGCGTGCGCCGCCTCCTCGCACAGGAAGGGATCGGAAGAGCCCAGGCGCCCGGCCAGCGCCTCGAAGCCTTCCGACCCCATCCCGCGCAGGGCTTCCGCGGCGTAGGCGCGGACGAACCCGTCCCCGTCCTCGAGGGCTTCCAGGAGCGCCGGCAGCGCCGCTGGGGACGCCGGCCCCAGCGTGGCAAGCGCGCGGGCGCACCGTCGGCGGAGAACCGGATCCTCGCTCGCGAGCGTCCCCGCCAGGACCGACACGCCCAGCTCGCTTCCCCCCCCGACCCGCCGCAGGCTCTCGGCGGTCCGCCTCTGGACCTCGAAATGCTCGTCGAACAGGCCCAGCTCCAGGGACTGGAGGATCGGCGCCGCGAGCGGGCCGAGACGGCCGCACACGCGGGCCGACTCCGAGCGGAGCAGGGCGTCCCCGGATTCCAGAAGCCCCTCGAGCTGGGACAGGGCCGTTTGCAGCAGCAGCGGTTTCTTCTCGAAAACGCCGAGCGCGGAAAGGGCCTCGATCGTGTAGAGCGCCTGGAATCCCCCGCTCTCCGGCAGGCCCGCCTCGAGCGGAAGCCTCGCGGCCTCCCCCATCGCGATCAGGGCCGCGAGGGCCGCTTCCCGCACCCGGAGGCTCCGATCGTCCAGCGCGCCCCGAAGCGCCACGGCCGCGCCGCGGGCTTCGGGTCGCAAGGCATGAAGCGCCCGGGCCGCCTCCAGACGGACGTCCCAGTCGATGTCGCCGAGCCGGCCGGCCAGCGGGAACGACGCCTCCCGGGCCCGCGGGCCGAGACGTGCCAGGGCCCGGCAGGCCTTCGCGCGGACGCCGGGATCCTGCGCCTCGAGTAGACCCGCCAGGGCGGGCACGGCCTCCTTCCCGATCCCGCCGAGCGCATCGACGAGGAGGGAAAGGAACGCGGCGTCCGGCCTTTCGGCGTCCATCTCCTCCTCGATCGCCTGGCGAAGCGCCGGAAGCGCACGCCTGGCCTTCCCCCTCAGCCGGCCCAGCTCCGATGCGGCCGCATGGCGGACGTCGGTCCGTTCCGCGCGGAGATCCTCGATCCACCGCTCGAGGGGCGTCCCGTCCGGGACCGCTCCGGAAGGCGTCCCGTCCTCTCCGCGAACGGCGCCGGCCCGATCGCTTCTTCTGGTCAGACGGAACCGGATGATCCAGGACCGCTCTTGGGAGACCGCGACCGCCATCAGCGCCCGCCCGCCCGCCCCGAAGGCGACCACGCGGTGATGGGAATGCGCTTCCCCGCTGAACGTCGCCCTGCCCTCCTCGGACAGGGGAAGCCGGCCCAGAACCTCGCCCGTTTCCGTGTCCCCGAGCGCGATCTCGCTTCCCCCGTAGGCCGCCCAGTAGACCGGGCCCGCCTCGAGCCGATGGAACGACGAGCCCAGCGGCGACGTCCAGAGGATGCGGCCCGTCCCGGGATCCATCTTCCTGACCGCCGGGTCGGTGACCGTCGCGAACAGCACGGTGCCGTCGGGCAGGGGGCCCGATACCACGGGGGCGTCCTCCTCCTCGGGGCAGAAGAGGAGGTGCGCGGCTCTTCCGGGACGCGCGCCCAGGAGCCCGGCCTGGGGCGTTCCCGTGAGCACCGTGCCGTCGGACAGGAGGACGCAGGATCGCTGGTCGGGGCCGCCGCTTCCCGACGCCCGGCCGAGGAAGGCGGGCTCGGGATCGAGGCGGACATCGAGCCAGTGGATCCCGTACGCGTCATCGATCGCTGCGATCCGCCCGGCTTCCGCGTCCAGCGCCGCGCCCCGGATCCACCGGACGGGCAACGATCCCGCCAGGACCGGTCCGGGTTCATCGGCCCGGTACACCAAAAGAAGCGCCTTCCGGTCTCCCGGGTCGTCATCCCCCCCCGCCGCGACGAAGACGCCGCCTTCCGGCGAGGCGTCCAGGTATTCCCAGATCTTCGGAAGGAAGGAGGGGACACGGTCCGGCGGATGCGCCGCGAGGGGGAGGTCGCGGTAGGCCTCCGTCTCGACGCCTCCGTCGGGCCGGGAGGCCAGCGTGTAGAGCTGGCCGTCGCTCGTCAGCAGGAGGAACCGCCCCGTCTTCCCCAGCCTCTCGAGGGCCGTGAACTGGACCGTCCGCGGGAGGCTCACCTCGGTGGCGATCCGTTCCACGCGAAGGTCCCCCTCGCGCCACGTCCTGGCGCGCGGTGCGGCGGGGGAGACGAGCTTCGGAACCGGCGCGGCGAGGAACCGGACGGTGGGATCCGGATAGAGGGCGATCCGCCTTCTCGCGGCGCCCCTCTCCTCGAGGGGCAGGGCGCCGGCGATGGCCCGGGCCGCGAGCGCTCTCCAGTGCCAGCGGGGCCTGTCGAAATGCCAGTGCCCGCCCCGCCGGGAGAGGGCCAGATCGAGCAGGGGACCCAGCGCCTTGCCGGGGGCCATGGCGAGGACCCGGACGGCTTCCGCGAAGACGGGGTCGGGCCAGCGCCGCCCCGGCTCGAAGACCTTCACGACGAGCTGCGGATCGGGAGGGCGCCCCGATGCCGCGAGCAGGGCGAGAATCCCGGCGACGACCTCGGGCCTTCCGTGTTCGGCTTCCAGCGCTTCGCGCAATCTCGCGACCAGGTCTTTGCGGAGCGGGCCGAGCGCTTCGTTCGCCTCGAGGAAGAACATCACCGCCCGATCGAAGGCGGGGCCGGAGGCGTGCCTCAACGCCCGCTTCCAGACGGGAGCGGCCGCTTCGGGGGGCATGTCGATCCCGTCGAGCATCCCCCCGATCGTCTCCCGGTTGACGTCGTCGGCGAACGAGAGGGCCTCCACCAGGAAGGGAAAGGCCTTGCCTTTCGACGCCCTCCACCCTCCGAGGACCTCGACGATCGACGCCAGCCGCTCCACGTCCTTATCGTCCTCCCCTGCCTCGAACCGTTCCCGGACCGCCCGCCGGACCGCTTCGGATTCGCTTCCCTCCGCCAGCATAAGAAGCGGAAGCGACTCCCAGCGCACGGCGGGATCAGCGGCTTTGCGGACGATCCCGGCCCGCGAGGCGGATTCCCCGCTCTCGAAGCGGCCGAGGGCCAAAACGGCCTCGCGCCGCACGGGAACCCGGGGATCGTCCAGGAGGTCCGCGAGGAAGGGAACCGCGAGCGAACCGGGCGCGCCGGTCCGGCCGAGCGCGTACGCGGCGCCGGCGCGGACCCCTCCGTCCGGGTCGCGCGCAAGGTTCACGAGCGCGGAGACCGTCCCTTGGGCGCCGGGTCCGATCCGCCCGAGGGTCCGTGCCGCGCTTTCCCGGACGGCGGGGCGTTCGTCCTCGAGGCATCCGGCGAGGAAGGGGACGGCTCCCTTGCCGAGGCCCCGGAGGCTGTGCAGGACGCGTGCCGCGTGGTCCGCCTCGGCTTGTTCCACCGTCGTCCGGAAGAGGGGAAGGAGGGCGGGATCGCCTGCAGGGATGCGGGACACGCATCTCGCGGACGTCGCGGCGAAGGGTCCGCGCCCGGCGACGGACCTGAGCAGGCCGGGAAGCGCGACGTCTCCGAGGATGGACAGGGGCTCTCGTTCGATGGCGAATGCGGGGTTTCCGATGTCGCCCGGGACCCTCTCGATCAGCCAGGGGACGGCGGGTCTCGCGTCGTCCCCGAGCAGGCCGACCAGGGACGCGGCGCGGGAGGTCCGGCGTTCCAGGAGATTCTCGATCCAGGTCGTGTCGAAGGGGTCGCGGAGGGGATCGGTTTCGTCCGTTTCTTCCCCGACGTCCTCCCCGGGGGCCGGGGCCGGCGCGGCGGGTTCGGGTTCGGGTTCGGATCCGGATTCGGCGGGTTCCTCCGGCGGTGCCGCCTCCTTCTTCGCGTGAGGTTCCTCTTTCAAAACGGGTTCCGGCCCGCCGGCGCAGGAGAGGGGCAGGGCCGCCGCGAGGAGAAGGACTGCAAGCAGGTTGCGAGGATCAGGCATGGCTTCGATCCAGGGGCACGGATGGATGCGGAAGACGGGTCACGGAAACCGGGAGCATTGTAGCAGAATGGCGCCGGTTGCGGAGTCAGGGGGGGGGTGTCGTTTCGTGGATTTGCGCGCCCGATGTTATAGGGTTCGCGCAAGAAGTACTTCCCATTTTGGGCGAGCCATTCGTCATCGCTGGCAAGGCGCGACGACGAGGTCGTGGCCTTGGCCACCCCGAGGAGGAGCAACGCAGCCAGCGGTGACGAG
>Ga0180432_10005211_pt1 | contig 17459 bp, 18 predicted proteins | sample SS_ome_10_FD_132414 | JGI IMG/M metagenome (GOLD analysis project Ga0180432, IMG submission 132414) | Hypersaline lake sediment archaeal communities from the Salton Sea, California, USA - SS_1_MS_2 metaG | ecosystem: Environmental > Aquatic > Non-marine Saline and Alkaline > Hypersaline >...
AAGTATTCCCTGACACGATTCGTGATATTCCAGGAAATGAACACACAGAGGAAACCGAGGAAGGCTGTCAGCAACGCCATCGGAGCGCTGAGCCCATCCACGCCAAGATAATATTGGACATCGATTGACTCAATCCAAGTATACTGCTCAACAAACTGCATCCCGCCACCGGAACGATCATAATCGGCAAACATTGCAATGGCGAGCGCAAATGTGATTCCGGTGAACGTCGCGGCAATCAGCTTGATGCTCCTGTCACTGACCTTGAAGATCGAGAGCAGAATTGCCCCTATCACCGGCAAAATTATTATCAAACTAAGGATGTTTACATCTTCAAACAACTTAATTCAACCTCATCCATAGAATCCTATAAGCAGCACTGCCAAAACAAGCACCAGCCCCAAACCCATAGCCACACCGTATTCCTGCAACTGCCCAGTTTGCAGCTTCCGCAAAATCCCGCTTAGTCCTCTTGTCAATGAAGCTACACCGTTGACAATACCATCCACTATATAAGTATCGAACACAGCGCATGCCCAGAAGAAACCTTTCATCAGCACGCCTCGTATGAGAATATCCTCATACAGTTCATCCATATAGTATTTGCGGTACCACAGAGTGCGTATCGGTTTGAATATGGCACCAATTACTTCATTGGAAACCCACTCGGCCTTGTAAATAGCCCAAGCTACGAAAATCCCCGCCAGAGCCGTGATCAGGCCGAACATCGGCAAACCGTGTTTACCGAATTCGAAATCAGTGAAGAGAGAGAAGAATCCATGCTCATGGCCGCCAAGGAACTGTAGCGCATTGACCCAGGCAAAACCGCCACAGATGGCTAAAGCACACAATATCAGCATCGGACCTACCATCACAAATGGCGATTCGTGCGGGTGGACTTCTGTCGGCTCAGGCTCACCTTCAGCATGATGCAAACCCGATGGGTCTCCTCCACGGAATTCCCCAAAGAATGTCATGAAGATCGCCCGGAACATATAGAAAGCGGTCATGAACACAGTGATCATTGCCAGCCAGAAGAAAACAGGAGTGTGCTCGAGCGAATAGAGCAATATACCGTCCTTGCTGAAGAACCCGGCCAGAGGCCAGATACCAGCCAGTGCCAGCGAGGCAATAAAGAAAACACCGAATGTCCACGGCATGTGTTTACGCATTCCACCCATATAGCGCATATCGAATGTGCCGGTTGAATGCTGCAAGCTGCCCGAAGCGAGGAACAAAAGGGATTTAAAGAATGCGTGGGTAAACAGGTGGAACATACCCACCGCAAAACCGATCTCCAGTAGATGTTCTGCGACTTCAGGATCATCAGCATTGGCTACGCCATAAGCTACTGCGCCTAATCCTAACATCATGTAACCGAGCTGGCTCAAGGTGGAATAAGCCAGCACACGCTTGATATCGTACATCACCATACCCATTGTAGCTGTGAATATAGCAGTAAACCCGCCCAGACCAGCTACAACCAGAGCGGCAGCCTCGTTCGCCGCAAAGCAATCGAACAGCCGGGCGACCAAGAAGACGCCAGCGCAAACCATTGTGGATGAATGAATCAAGGCGCTGACCGGCGTAGGGCCTTCCATCGCATCAGGAAGCCACACATGTAGTGGGAACTGACCGGATTTACCTGCCGCCCCGGCAAACAATCCGAGAAGTATCCATGTTGAAAGCACCGGGGCGAACTGCTCGTTCAATTGGACGATGTCAAACGTTCCGACGCTTGCCCAGATACCAACAAGAGCTACCACAAATCCGATATCGGCCAACCGCGTAACGATGAATGCTTTCTTAGCAGCGGCTGCTGCTGAAGGCTTGTGATACCAGAAACCGATCAACAGGTAAGAACTCAACCCGACCAGTTCCCAGCAAACAAAGGTGAACAACAGGCTGCCGGAGAGCGCCACACCAAGCATGGCGGCAGTAAAGAGCGGCATGAAGGTGTAGTAACGCATGTAGCCAGTATCCCCATGCATGTAGCCCTGACCGTAAATCTGGATCATCAAACTACATATACCAACTACAAGGGCCATTATTACAGAGAGCTTATCAACCAGCAAACCAATGACAATCTCGAAGTTATCCCCGATGGTAAGCCAGCTTGTATTGATTGACTCCTGATAATGAGAGGAACCCTCATCTACTACCGATATCAACGCCCAGAGAGTCAGTGCCAGCGAACCGGCAATTGAAATGATGGTGATATAACCGGCATATTTAGCATTCTTCTCTTTCGCTACCGGTCTCATCACAAAGCCATTGAGAATGACCGCTATAACCGGCAGGAAAATTATCAGCCAAACAGCATAATCGGGTATCATCTATATTTTCCTCAGAATTTCATCGATGATGTGTGCCTTTTCATTGGGCACATAAATTTTGTATTCAACCTTCTCAGCAAACGTCATTGAACCATCAGCCGGCAGGATTTTTGAAGGGATTCCCTCTCCTTCAAAGAGGTCCTTCCACATCTCGGCAAACATTCGGTTGGGTGCTGTTCTAACTTCTGCCCACATTGATATTAACCCTTCATCGAATCCGCTTTTTCAACGTCAACCGTTTCTCTATCACGGTAATATGTAATCACTATTGCCAGGCCAACCGCTGCCTCGGCGGCGGCGACCACTATCACGAACAATGCAAAAACGTGCCCTGTCAGCAGGACAGTATCTTCGACCAGATATCGGGAAAACGCGACTACTGCAATATTCACAGCGTTAAGCATAATCTCCATACACATCAGGACGCCAATGGCATTGTGCTTGGAAAGAGTTCCAAAGAGCCCAATACTAAACAATATGGCCGAAAGTATCAGATAATGAGTCAATCCTACATCCATGACTACTTATCCCTCACCAGCGCAATGGCTCCAATAACAGCTGCCAGGATCAGCGCGGCGCTGATCTCAAACGGCAGCAGGAATCCGGAATCCTTATCGAATATCGACCCGGCGATGGCTCCGGTGGTTGATTCACCTTCCGTAACAGTATTCACTGCCTCAACCTGCGAGGCATCAATTGTGCCCCAGGAAGTATCCTGGAACACAAATATCAGCAACCCCATCAAAGCTGCGCATACTACAAATGCCCACGGCCATGCCCGGTTGAAGGGATTGCCGCTCCTTACATCCTTAGTGAGCATGACAGCGAAAATAATCAGCACCGAAATAGCGCCCATGTAAACCAGCACCTGCGCGATAGCCATAAAATCAGCGCTCAAGCTACCGTATATGCCCGCCACCGTAAAGAAGCAGAGCACCAGCGAAAGTGCCGCCCGGAAGAGATTCTTAACTGCCACTACTCCAATAGCAGCTATCACTCCCAGAATCGCAAAAATCCAGAACGCTACATCAACGCCCATTTTCTATAAAATCCTCTTATGTTTTCGATAGATCAAAAGTGTCTGCTCCGGCAGCGAATCATACAGTTCGGGCCGGTAGTAAGCGCTCTTCTCCTTTTCAGGAGACGTCATCTCATCGATATCTGCAACCAGTTGGTTGCGCTGATATTGAGACCTCTCATAACTTCGGCCAAAGAAGAGCGCTTCATAAGGACAGGATTCAACGCAAAGCCCGCAGAAAATGCAGCGCCCTTCATCGTTTTCAAACTTTTCCACCACGTATTTGTTATCGGGACCGATAGAAGTTTTGATCTTGATGTTCCCTTGCGGACATGCCTTGACGCAAGTGGCACAGCCGGTGCAGCGATCCGGATCCCACACCAGTTCCTGTGCCCGGGTGCGGCGGGAAACGGTCAGCCTCTCCTCCGGATACTGCTCTGTGATACGCTTGCGGGTCATGCTCTTCAGCACGACGAACAAACCCTGCATCAAGCCATATCCGGCCAGTTTAAGCGCCAACTTCCGATCCTCCTCTGAGTTTGAACATCCCGGCCCATCCGGTCAGCAATACGGCGGTAATGACAATATTCACTGGTACCAGCCACCACTGAACAGGATCCCAGAGAATAGTTTCAATTGCTACAATCAACAGATTGATCAGCGACAACGGCAGCATGTATTTCCAGGCAAATTCCATAAGCTGGTCAATGCGGACGCGAGGCCAGGTGGCGCGGAACCAAACGATCATCCCGAACACCGCAAACAGCTTGATCAGGAACCATACAAATGGTGGCAGAATAGGGCCTTTCCAGCCACTCAGGAACAGGGTGACAATTATTGCCGACTGTATTATGGCCCCGGCGTATTCGCCCAGATAGAACATGGCGAATTTCATCCCGGAATATTCGATATGGTAACCGGCAATGATCTCCGATTCCGCCTCGAGCAGGTCGAAAGGTGTCCTTTGCAACTCGGCTAGGGCACAGGTGAAGTAGAATATGAAGCTCATCGGCAGCAGCAGGGCGAAGGGTACCGATTGCTCCATTACTATCCCCTGCATTGAGAGTGTACCGGAGACAATTATCACCGCAATGGCTGCCAGAGCCATAGGCATTTCATAACTAACCATCATGGCCACGCTTCTCATGGCGCCAACCAGTGCGTATTTGTTGTTCGAGCCGTAACCGGCCATAAATACCGCCACTGTCTCGATAGAGCCGACCGCAACTATGAAAAGCAACCCGACGTTCAGATCGGGGATTAAGCCCACCCCGTTCTGGAACGGAATGACCGCAAACATCAACAGCACCGGCACAAAGATAAGAATCGGGGCTAGGAAGTGAACTGTCTTATCCGCCACCGCTGGAACGATATCCTCTTTCATCAGTACCTTGATGGCATCAGCAACCGGCTGCAACAAACCAAATGGGCCACAACGGTTGGGCCCGATCCTGAGCTGCATTGGCGCAATGAACCGGCGCTCAAACCAGATGAAAGCCATCACCACAAGCAATACCCCGATGATTATACCCGCACTGAAGACGGCCCAGTGCGCCCAGAAATTGTGGCACGGCCAGTCCGAAGATACCGGACTATCCAGCCACCATGAGGCCACCGGAGCCTGAGTTGCAATGTCAGTCAAACTAATCATTATCTATCAACACTCGCTAAGCAAATATCAATACTTCCAAAGGTCACTATCAGATCGGCGATCTTCCCGCCAACAACCATATCACGTAACGCACACAGATTAACAAAATCCGGAGCCCGACAATGCCACCGATATGGGGCAATCGACCCGTCACTAACCAGGTAGAAACCCATCTCACCCTTAGGAGCTTCGATGGCCGCATACGCTTCACCGACGGGTGGGCGCAGCAACTGCGGCAACTCCGCATTCACCGAGCCGGGCGACAGTTCCTCAAGTTGCTCCAGTGCCTGCCGGATAATCCGATGGCTCTGCATGATTTCGCCCATGCGAACGCGGTAACGATCCCAGTTGTCTCCGTTTTCTCCCACGATCACATCGAAATCGAAACGGTCATAAATCGAATAAGAGTCATCCCTCCGCAGATCCCAATTCACACCTGTGGCCCGCAAACACGGCCCACTCATAGCGTAATCAATAGCCTGTTCAGCCGAAATGACGCCGGTCCCAATCGTTCGAGACTGTATAATCTCATTCCCTTTCAACAGGTCCTCGAACTCTTCATAGTACCCAATGAAATCATCAAGGAATTTTTTCAAAGCCGGGATGAATTCAGGTGCCAGGTCATGGCTCACCCCGCCAATACGCATGTAATTGTAGAGGAACCGCTGTCCGCTTTGCATTTCGAACAGGTCAACGACCTTTTCCCGTTCACGCCACATATACTGCAGCGGTGTTTGCAGGGCCCCAAGGTCGTTGATGAAAAATCCCACGGCGATCAGGTGATTGACCATTCGCTGCAGTTCGCAGATGATGACTCGAATGTATTCCGCTCTCTCCGGCACTTCAACTTGAGCCAGTTTCTCCACCGCCACGCAATATGCTAAATTACCTGCCATGGAAGAGACGTAATCAAGCCTGTCGGTAAAGGGAATTATCTGGGTGTAGGTACGTCCTTCGGCCAGCTTCTCCAGGCCACGATGCAGATAGCCGAACATCGGTTCCATCTCGACGACCACTTCGCCGTCAAGCGTGACCCGCATGCGGAAAACGCCGTGCGTTGAGGGGTGATGCGGCCCCATATTCAGGGTAACCAGCTCGGTTTTCATTACCATGGCTTACAAAAAGTCCTTCCTCAATGGATGTCCTTCAAATCCTTCCCAGAGGGCAATTCTTTTTAAATTAGGATGATCGATAAAACGGATTCCCATCAGGTCATATACTTCCCGTTCCTGAAAATCGGCACCTTTCCATATGGAAGTAACGGATGGGATCTCGGGGTTGTCTCGTCCGGGGATCCTTGCCTTTACGCACAGTGTGTGTTTCTTAGCTATCGAGGTAACATTATAGATGACCTCGAAGTGATCGAAATTATCGACCGCGGTGATGTTGTTGATATAGTCAAAATCAAACTCCGCGGATTCTTTAAGGAGTTGCATAATTCCTGCTATGGAGTCTTTGTTGACCACCATGCAGGCTTCATTGCTTTCAATTACAGAGCCGGAAAGTTTCTCCTCAATTCGGGGAGCCGCTTCGGTTCCGGCAAGTGCTTTAAGTCTCACTCAGTCCAACCTCGGCAAATGAACGTTATCTTTAAGGTAACCCTGCTTTTGTATTTTCTCGTGAAGTTCCAGCAGGCCATGGTACAATCCTTCCGGGCGAGGGGGGCATCCCGGCACATATACATCGACGGGAAGGATGCGATTGATGCCCGGCACTACACTGTATGATTCGGAGAAAGTGCCTCCGCTGATGGCGCAGGAACCCATTGCCAAGACCCATTTCGGCTCGGCCATCTGATCGTAGAGCTGGCGGACGGCAGGAGCCATTTTCCAGGTCAATGTCCCGGCGATGATCATCATATCGGCCTGTCTTGGCGAAGGACGGAAGATCTCCATTCCAAAGCGGGATATATCCCACCTGTTGCCCGCTGCGGCCATCATCTCAAAGGCACAGCAGGCCAGTCCGAACAGCATTGGCCACAACGAGCGCTTGCGGGCCCAGCCCAACACTGCATCGACGGTGGTCAACACGACGCCCCCGTGATCTACTCCCTGCAGCCATGCATCGGGATCAGGGATCGGCTGTTGACTACGGGCAATTATCTCATTGATGAGCAGTCCCTCATCCTTGTCCGCATCACCGCTCGAATACGGGAGTATCAGATTATCATAATCGGGCATGCTAGTTCCACTCCAGAGCTTTCTTCTTCCAGGCGTATATAAAACCAACCAGCAGAATTGCAACAAAAACAACCACTCCCACGAGCCCATAAACCTGGGCCGAACGGCTTAAATCCAGGAAATTTGAAGCCCATGGGAAAAGAAATACAGACATGACATCCAGAACCACAAACAGGATTGCAAACGTATAGTAGTGGAAATTGAACTGGGTCCAGGCATTTCGGAAAGGCTTCATCCCGCACTCATATGTTTCCTGCTTGACTGAAGTGCGGTTCTGGGGAATCACGCCGCTATATCTGAGAACGAGAGGGAGCCCTATAAGTAAAAGAGGGAATACTATTGCCAGTACGATAAACAGACCTAAGGTTCCAAAATTTTCCAGCAAGAGCTTGTCTCCTTACAAAACCTTCCTAGTATAGCACGTTGCAAAAGTTCAGGTCAAGACACAATTTCAGGCATTTTGACCAAATTCTTTCATTTTGGACTGGATACCTCTCACTTGTTTCATATATAAGGTTAAAGAATGTATAAATTGATTAATGCCACATGTGGAAACCGAATATTTGATTTCGTTAGGAAGGGGAATTACCAATCGGGGTTCGGAATGAGATGCCTGACAAAAAGGGCAGTCGCGATGGACTGCCCTTACAACCTGTCACCTGAAAGCTGCCGACTACTTACAAACCGGCTTCTTTCCTGAGGATATCAGCCTTATCCGTTTTTTCCCACGGCAGGTCTACGTCAGTTCGCCCGAAGTGCCCGTATGCTGCGGTCTGCTTATAGATAGGGCGGCGCAAATTGAGGTGCTCGATAATAGCGCCGGGACGGAAATCGAAGTGCTTGTCTATCAGTTGGTGAATCAATTCCTCATCCACTTTAGCAGTGCCAAAGGTTTCAGGTGAAACCGAAAGCGGGTGGGCCACCCCGATAGAATAAGCCACCTGCAATTCAAGACGATCTGCCAGCCCGGCTGCCACTATGTTTTTAGCTACGTATCTGGCCATGTAGCAAGCAGTTCGGTCTACCTTCGTCGGATCCTTACCGGAGAAGCACCCGCCACCGTGTCTGCCGATTCCACCATAAGTATCAACAATGATCTTGCGACCGGTGAGGCCGCAATCGCCCATCGGGCCTCCGGTGACAAATCTGCCGGTAGCATTGATGAAGTATTTGGTATCATTATCCAGAAGCTCGGCCGGCATCACCGGTTTTATAACATTCTCAAGTATTCTGCTCCTCAGGGTTTCGAGTTTAATGACAGAATCATGCTGAGATGCAATAACCACAGCCTGGACTCTCTTCGGTTTGCCGTACTCGTATTCCACGGTAACCTGTGATTTGCCATCGGGCCTGAGACAGGGTAGTGACTTATCTCTCCTCACTTTAGTAAGTTGCCGGGTAAGTTTGTGGGCCAAAGCAATCGGCATGGGCATCAGTTCTGGGGTTTCATTACAGGCAAATCCCACCATCATTCCCTGGTCTCCAGCCCCCAGCATATCCTTTTCGCTCTCCTGTTCTTTTGCCTTGACCTCCCATGACTTGTTCACTCCCATAGCTATATCAGAAGACTGTTCTTTCACAGAAGTGATAACGCCACAGGTTTCATAGTCAAATCCGTATTTTGCCCGAGTATAACCAACTTCCTTGACAGTGTCGCGAACAATGGTAGGAATATCCACATAACAGCTCGTAGTGATTTCACCCATTACTACAACTAAACCGGTATTTACCATTGTCTCACAGGCCACCCTGCCCATAGGGTCCTCAGCCATAATGGCATCCAGCACCGCGTCGGAAATCATGTCACAGAGCTTATCCGGATGGCCTTCGGTAACTGACTCAGAAGTCATCAGGGCTGATTTCATGTTCATAAACGTCAAACTCATCTGTTTTTGTTTCCTCCTTGCAAATCTATTACGTATTTGAAAAACCCTTACTCTTCTAGGTTACCGCAAGTATCAATGCCGGGTCAAGGAAACTTCCCGGAAACCCAATCAATTGGTTAAACTGTTTGTAAGTCTATTCATCTTCCTCATCTCTGTGATTAGATTTAATGAGATAGATGATTAGAGACAACATAGCAATACCAACAAATACTGCTAAAAGGATTTCAATCACATTTACCCCCCAAATGCCGCAACCTACAAATCACCAATGATTGATCAAACTGTATTTAGTGGCTGGATGTGCTATTACATTATACACCCTGTTTTCAAAACAAAATGGCGTTCACTATTCTTGGTTCTGCTCAATTGTGGTCGAAGGGCCAAAAATGAATCCAAAATTACCTGCTACCCAAACCCGGCTATTTTTGACAACCGCAATTCGATATTCTAAACTGTTAGCGTATCAGTAAAATAGCGAAAAGGGGGGCATGCAACCACACGCTCCACATCGTAAACAACATCCGCACCGGATTCAACCAGGGCTTGGTTAACCGGTTCCTGATAGCCCTGATTCCACTTTGATAAATCCAGTTCTCTCGGAGGTATTTCACCAAAGACCACATTTAGTTCGCACGCTCATACAAATTCAATCCGGCGAAGGGATCAGCGGGATAAAGATGAGCAGTAAGTGTTCAGACGTCACCATGAAAGCAAAAGATTGATTTAAAAGGAGAGCACAATCATGAAAATTCTGGTTAGTGATAAATTAGGCGAAGAAGGACTTAAGCTGTTACAGGAAGAGGCCGGAATTGATGTGGACGTCAAAACCGGACTGAAACCGGAAGAGTTGAAAGCCATTATCGGCGAATACGATGCACTGGTAGTTCGCAGTGCCACGAAAGTAACTCCAGATATCCTCGATGCCGCCACCAATCTGAAGGTCATCGGGCGAGCCGGTATAGGGGTAGACAACATAGATGTACCCTCCGCTACCAAACACGGCATAGTAGTGATGAATACCCCCGGCGGCAATGTGGTGACTACCGCCGAACATGCCATCTCCATGATGATGGCGCTGAGCCGTAACATCCCTCAGGCAACGGCATCGCTGAAAGCCGGACGCTGGGACAAGAAGCTCTTGCAGGGGAAAGAGATTTTCAACAAAACACTCGGAGTCATAGGTTTCGGGAAGATCGGTTCGGTGGTGGCGCTTCGGGGGCGCGGCCTCAAAATGAGAGTGATCGTTCATGACCCGATCGTCAATCCCGAAAAGATCGAACGACGGGGATTTAAAAGCGTATCTATGGAAGAACTGTTGCAGACATCCGATTACATAACCATTCATGTTCCAAAAAACAAAAAGACCATCGGGCTTATCAACAAAGATGCCTTCGATCAGATGAAAGATGGGGTAATGGTCATCAATTGTGCGCGAGGTGGACTTATAAATGAGGCTGACCTGTGCGATGCGCTGCAATCCGGGAAGGTCGCCGGAGCAGCGCTGGACGTTTTTGAAACCGAACCACCCGGTGATTCCCCTTTGCTCAAACTGGATAATGTAATCGCTACTCCCCATTTAGGAGCTTCAACTGCCGAGGCGCAGGCCAAAGTTTCTATTGAAGTAGCCAAGCAGATCATCGCGTTCGCAAAAAATAATACTATAGTCAACTCAGTGAACACTCCTACGGTTACCGGGGAGACTATGGCAAAGCTGGGGCCATACCTCATCATGGCTGATCGGATGGGATGTCTGCTGGGACAGATCATCGATGGACAACTCCAGCGAATAGGGGTCGAGTATACCGGTGATTACCATGATATGGATATGGAACCGGTCACTACCGCCCTTTTAAATGGACTCCTAAGCCTGCTGGTTCCTGATGATGTCAATCCAGTCAACGCTCACGCTATTGCCCAGGAAATAGGGATAAGGATTACCGAAACATTCAGTTCCGAATCCGAGGATTATACGAATTTGATGACGGTAACTATAATTACGTCGAAAGGAATCACTACAGTCGCAGGCACAATTTTCGGTAAGAATTCTCCTCGAATAGTACGGGTCGATGATATCCCGCTGGAGATGGCACCAGATGGCCATTTCACTATCATACGCGAAGAAAATGTGCCCGGAACCTTTGGTATGATAGGGGGCATTCTTGGAGAAAATGCTATCAATATTGATCAGATGATTACCGGGCAAACGGAAAATATGAGCAGCGACGTTGTTTTCCTGAAAACAGAAGCCTCCTTACTCCCATCTGTTATCGAAAAATTGCGGGCTTTGTCAACCACTCAGTCAATTATTTCGCTGGAATTATGAATTTGTGAATTGAATAGAGACTGTGGAGGAATCAGAAGTAATGGCAGGCATAATGGAAAAGATAGCCAAATCGCTGATTGATGGTGAAGTGGAAACCGTCGGGAAACTGGTACAGGAGGCTCTGAATTCAGGAGCCTCGGCCGACGACGTAATGAATAAAGGGCTCTTCGGCGGAATGGACATGGTAAGTAAACTGTTCAAGTCACAGGATATGTTCATCCCGGAAGTGCTGCTCTCCGCGAAGGCAATGCACGCTGGACTGGATGTGCTGAAACCCGTCCTCACGGAATCGAGCAAATCAGGAGTTGGTACCGTGGTGGTAGCCACAGTGGAAGGCGACCTGCATGACATCGGCAAGAACCTGGCAGGCATGATGCTGGAAGGCGCCGGGTTCAATGTAATCAATCTGGGAATCGATAAGAAAACACAGGAGATAGTCGATGCGGTAAAAGAGCACACCCCCCAGATTCTGGGACTTTCCGCGCTGCTGACTACCACCATGCCCCGTATGCCCGAGGTTATCGATGCGCTCAAGGAAGCAGGACTCAGGGAACGAGTGAAAGTTCTTATCGGCGGGGCGCCGGTAAACCAGGAGTTCGCCGATGAGATTGGGGCCGATGCCTATGCGCCAAATGCCGGCATCGGGGCGGACAAGGCCAAAGAACTGATCAAAGTTTAGGAACCTCTGAACAAATAGCGATCCTTCTTAAGTGGAGGAGGCTGAGATAATAGTTTTCGTCACGAGGAGCCACGAGTAACATGAAGCAGCAATTCATCATTTCTGCAGTGGGGCCTAATATCACCGGGATTGTAGCACGCGTTTCCAAGGAAATCCATGCCTGCGGATGCAATTTTGAGGATTCCAGCATGACGGTGCTCGGGGACCATTTCTCATTGATGATCATGGTTACCGGCGAAGGTGATAACAGCTTAACCGAAATTACAGCTTCCTGCGAACGTCTCCGCGAGAAAGGTGATCTCAGTATCGCCCTTTTCGCCATCGGTTTGCCGGACGATTTCCCGACTCAACCTTCCAAGCCCAATTATGAATTGCGGGTCAAGGGGGTTGATAGGATGGGCATCGTTTATCGGACTTCGCAACTGCTGGCGGCCCGCAACATTAACATTGTGGATATGCACACCAGCCTCGATACTTCAGCCGGCGATAACCAGCCTGTCTTTACTATGAAAACCCGTATTGCCGTTCCTGAGGATGTCAGCAGAGAAATTTTGCGCCAGGACCTGGAATCGATTGCCGAGGATTTAAATGATGTAATTTCCCTAATCAGACTTTCATAACATGGAGTTAACTGTTTTTAGAATACAGCAATGGCAAAGATAACCATTCTTCCTTCGGGGGAGACGATTGAACTGGAGCCCGGCGAATCGGTGCGAGGCGGTCTGTACCGGATGGGCATTGAACTGGAGACACCGTGTAACGGCGAGGGGATCTGCGGCCAATGCGGGATCTGGGTAGAGAACCCCGGAAACGTGCCGGAAACACCACATGAGAAAATCACCTCCGAACAGGCCGCTAAAGGTCTCCGGCTGGCATGCCGGTTGATACCAGAGATAGACCTCGTAATCCACGTCCCTCCTGAGATTACCAACGACACCCGACGAATTCTGGCGGAAACAACTAACGAAGAGACATCAACTGATAATCACATTGAGCCGGGAGCCCGTGTTTTTCAAAAAGGTGGCATATATTGGATTCAACACTATGGTGAACCGGAACCAAAAAAACTGGACACGTGGAGATGGGGTTTCTCGCCCAAAGGACTGGCCATCGATCTGGGAACCACCACAGTAGTGGTTACGCTTGTTTCTCTTATCACCGGAACTGAACTTGCCACGGCATCAATTCTCAATCCCCAGATTCATTTCGGACACGACGTGATGACCCGAATCTACAAAGGTTCGACCCCCGAGGGGCTGGAGGAACTTGCCCGGTCAATTCGCAAAGGTGTTAATCGCCTGATCCATGACCTGTGCGCTGATTCCAGTTCAGACCCTATGGAAATCATCGATGTGGTCGTAGGCGGCAACACCACCATGCTCCAACTGGCGGCAAAGATCGATCCGGCGCCTCTGGGCAAGCTGCCATTCGCGACGGGAATCGATGGTGGCAAATGCTTTCCAGTTGAAGATTTTGGTCTTGAAGTGAACCCTGCCGCCCGTGTCTACGTACCACCGGTAGCCCATGCATTTGTGGGATCGGATGTGGGCGCCGGGCTGTTGATGTGCAGTGACTTTTTCGATGGAAAAGGAACAACGCTTTTCATTGATGCCGGAACCAACGGTGAACTGGGGATCAGTGCCAACGGCAAATGGGTTGTCACTTCCACCGCAGCAGGACCTGCTTTTGAAGGGATGGGTATATCTTGTGGCATGCGGGCCGGTGTGGGGACAGTCGAAGCAGTCTTCACCGCCAGTGATTCACTCCTGCTCGGTACAGTGGGGAACGCCCCTGCCAGGGGAATCTGCGGCAGCGGGATTATCGATCTGGTGGCTTGCCTGCTTCAATTCAAAGTGATAGAGAAATCCGGTCGAATGCGGCGACCTTCAAATATCAAAGGTATCCCGAAAAAAGTATCCGCCTGCATGAAAGAAATCGATGGGTTTGCCGCTTTCGAGTTGGCGGAAGGAGTCTATTTTACCCAGGAAGACGTACGCCAGGTACAACTGGCCAAAGGGGCCATCAGGGCTGCCATCGATCTTTTTCTGGCAGAAACAAATACATCTTCGGATTCCGTTCAAAGTGTTATCCTGGCCGGTGGTTTCGGCTATTCGCTTGAGCCAGATAACCTTGAAGCTATCGGGATGATCCCTCAGGGGATGTCAGAAAAGGTGCACTTCGCCGGGAACACCAGCAGACTTGGCTGCATCAGGCTTCTGGTGAACGCCTCGGAACGCCGATTCATCGAGGAAAAAATGAGCCGGGTAGAACACATTTCCCTTGCCGAGCGCCCGGAATTCATGGAGATGTACGTGGCAAACATGCGATTCCCGGAGCATTCAAACAATGCCTGACCGGCCAACCAGAGATGCCCCTCGGGTGGTTATTGCCTGCCGCTCAATAAGGCCCGAATTGGAGTCATTGAAACCCGATGATCAGACAGTGGAAATTCGCTATCTAGATCAGGATATCCATCGGACACCGGAGCTTATGCCGGGCATCATTCAGGCGGAAATCGAAAGGGTAAAAGGATACGCATCACAGATAGTTCTAGGATATGGATTGTGCTCGAATGGTGTAGTCGGATTGATCGCCCCGGCGCAGGGACTGGTCATCCCCAGGGTGCATGATTGCATCGCATTGCTTCTGGGTTCGCGCGCGGCCTACGAAAAAGCTTTTCGGGAAAGGCCCGGAACCTACTACTTGACCCCTGCATGGATACAGGCGAAAAAAGACCCTATCGGTTATATGGAAAATGAGTATGTGCCCAAACTCGGGAGGAAAATTGCTGAGTGGGGGCTCAAAGAAGAACTGAAGCATTATACCCACATCGTCCTGATTGACACTGAAGTCGCAGATGTGGTTCCATTAAGGGAAAGAGCTCTTAAAAATGCCCGGTTTTTGGAAAAGGAATTCGACGAAGTTACCGGCACAAAGGAATATTTTTCGAAGATACTCTTCGGGCCGCATAACGATGAAGATTTCGTAATCCTGCAATCGGGCGAGAAGGTTGCACAGAAAGCCTTTTTACATCTGAAGAGGCAGGAATCAAGTGAGAATGACAGACAATAGTTAATTCTTGGTATCGCGGAAGGAGAAAACATGAAAATAGTAGGAGAACTGATAAACGCCAGTCGGCAGCCGATTAAAGAAGCCATCGAAGCGCAGGATGCCGAATACATCAAAAAGGTCGCTAAAGACCAGCAGGACGCTGGCGCCGATTATATTGACGTCAATGCCGGTGTCTTCCCGGATAAGGAAACCGAATATCTCAAATGGCTGGTGACCAATGTGCAGGAAGTAGCGGACATTCCCTGCTCTATCGACAGTCCCAATTCTAAAGCCATCGAAGCTGCCCTGCCGCTCCATCAGAAAGGTATCCCTTTGATCAATTCCATCTCGCTGGAAGCCGAACGATACAATCACCTGTTACCGATCCTTTCCGGCAGCGACTATCCGATAGTTGCGCTTTGCATCAGCGATGAAGGGATGCCGAAGGGTGTTGATGAGATTATGGCAAATGCTGATAAGTTGATAAACGGGCTGACAGGCGTCAATGTGCCCATCGACCATATCTACATCGATCCGCTGGTGAAACCTATCTCAGTAGATGAATCCAACGGGCTGGAAGCCCTGGATGCTATCCAATTAATAATGAAGGAATACCCTGGCGTGCACACTGTTTGGGGGAATTCCAATCTCTCCTTTGGCCTGCCCAAACGATGGATGCTCAATCAGTTGCTGGCTGTGGCCGCAATCACCCGAGGGCTTGATGCCGCCATTTTGGACCCGATGGATAAGCGGCTTATGGCATTCATCATCGCCGCCGAAACCATCGCCGGCAAAGACGAGAGTTGCATGCAATTTCTGAAAGCTTACCGGAACAAGACGCTTAATGTGTGAATAAACCACCTCACCCTAACCCTCTCCCTTCGAGGGAGAGGGGGAAAAATAGATGCCAACACTCTATCTGGTAGCTACTCCCATCGGGAATCTTGAGGATATAACCCTGCGAGCCCTCCGTGTCCTGCGTGAGGTTTCGCTCATCGCAGCGGAGGATACCCGCAAAACCAGAAGACTACTCGTTGCCCATGAAATCCAGACGCCCACAACCAGTTACCACGAATACAACAAGGAGTCCAAACTCCCGCAACTGCTGAAATCCTTTTCAGAAGGCGATGTTGCGCTGGTCTCCGATGCAGGGATGCCCGGGATCAACGATCCCGGCTATGATCTGATACAAGCCGCAATTGAGAACGGCATTGAAATAGTCCCTATTCCCGGTCCGTCAGCCATCCCCACAGCACTGGCAGTTTCAGGGCTCACCGCCGAACAATTCGTTCATTTGGGATTTTTGCCGCGCAAGACTGGGCAAAGGAAGAAACTGCTGGAATCGGTGGCAGAACAGTCGCGCAGTATTGTAGCTTTTGAATCACCTCACCGCCTGCTTTCGGCGCTGAAAGATATTCAAGCGGTGCTGGGAGAGCGGAGACTCGTCATTTGCCGGGAGATGACCAAGCTTCACGAGGAAATCTGGCGGGGAACTGCCGGCGAAGCTATCGAGCACTTCGCTAAACCCAAAGGGGAATTCACGCTGGTCATCGAGGGGAAACAAAGGAAGAAATCAAATTCCTGAATCCTTCGATTTTCTCTGACTGGCCAGAAACAGCCCGCCAACCAGAAGATAAGGCCCCCCGGAAATCAGCATGGCAAACGCGTGATTATGTCCGGCAGCAAAAAAGGCGGGCCGAATCCGGCCGTGTCCTCCGCACATAGTGTTATGGCAAGCACAGCCTCCGCGCCGGAATTTACTCCCTGCCCCCACCTCTGGATTCTGATGCTCGCCAGTGTATTTACGACGTTCGCCAGAAAAAAGCCCATTTTGTCTTTTCATTGTATCGGAAATACGTTATCATTGGGGGTGATTTCCTGCATTTCTGATGGCATGTCGAGGAAATGTCCTATAAGACCTTTGAGGTATACTCGTGATTGAGATGACTGCTTGAGTAACAGGGAGGATTGATATGGACGTATTCATAAGCTGGTCAGGAGAACGAAGCAAGCAAATGGCGGAAGTTCTGAATGGTTGGTTGCCATTAATGTTTCATGCCGTTCGACCTTGGATGTCAAGCGAGGCTATAGAAAAGGGGGCTCGTGGTGAAGATGAGATCAATAATGCACTTCGAGAATATGATTTCGGAATCAGTTGTCTTACATCAGACAATCTCGATTCAAGATGGATTCTATACGAAGCAGGGGCGTTAGCAAAAAAAGATGCTTCCCGTTTGTGGACTTTGTTACTTGATCTTCGTTATTCTGATGTTGAAAAACCACTTGAGCAGTTTCAGCACACCACGTGCGAAAAAGACGATTTCTTCAAGATGGT
>Ga0180432_10005213_pt1 | contig 17454 bp, 17 predicted proteins | sample SS_ome_10_FD_132414 | JGI IMG/M metagenome (GOLD analysis project Ga0180432, IMG submission 132414) | Hypersaline lake sediment archaeal communities from the Salton Sea, California, USA - SS_1_MS_2 metaG | ecosystem: Environmental > Aquatic > Non-marine Saline and Alkaline > Hypersaline >...
AGGAGCAAATAAAATGCCGTGAAATCAATGATATTTACCGCTCCCCATTATACCGGGACTTGATTGTTGTGGATAAAAAAAACGGCGGAAAGGCCGATGCTTTGAATGCCGGAATAAATGTTTCACGCTATCCCATATTTTGCGCGATAGATGCTGACTCGGTGATTGAAAATGAAGCGCTCCTCAGGATCACCCAGCCCTTCTTAGAAAAGCCTCACATTACCGCAGCGGTGGGTGGTATCGTCAGGGTAGCCAACGGATGTCAAATTAAAGACGGATATGTGAGGCGGGTGGATTTACCAGATAGTTGGCTGGCTTCGATTCAGATTGTAGAGTATCTTCGTTCTTTCTTATTTGGCAGAACAGGATGGGCAATGCTTGGCGGGCTGCTCATCATATCCGGTGCCTTTGGCGTATTTCGAAAAAGAACTGTGATAGAGGTTGGGGGCTACGCAAACGACACTGTCGGTGAGGACATGGAACTGGTCACCCGTCTGCATCATCTGCTCCGGAAGACAGGGCGGAAATACGAAATCTCGTTTATGCCTGACCCCATATGCTGGACTGAGGTGCCGGAGTCGCTCAAGGAACTGGGACAGCAAAGAAATCGGTGGCAGCGCGGGCTTTCAGATAGCCTTATCCGGCACAGAGAAATGTTATTCAATCCCAAGTATCGCGCTATTGGGATGATTGTGTTTCCCTATTTCTTTTTCTTTGAGATGCTGGGACCCGTGGTTGAACTATCAGGGTATATAATTGTGCCATCAAGCTTTATATTCGGGCAGCTTAATTTACAATTCTTCCTCCTGTTCCTAAGCCTAGCTATTCTACTTGGTATAGTACTTTCAACAGCCTCGGTTGTTCTTGACGAACTAATTTTCAGGCGGTATCCCGATATACATGACCTCGCCAAGCTGATGCTAGCCGCTGTCTCAGAAAACTTTGGCTACAGGCAACTCCACACTTGGTGGTGGTTTGCAGGAATCCTTGATTATCTGAGAAAAAAACAATCCTGGGGGATTATGGATAGGAAAAGGCTTGGCAAGGTCTAGAAGATCTTTTCCTCAAACCCGTGTATAGTACGCATCAGATTCCCTTAAGATATCTAATGGCTAATAATGGGCTTTAGTGGGCTAAAGTGTGATATAGGCCGTACAGGTCTGGAACCTGTGACACCCTGATTGAAAGTCATGGAATTATATCCGCTCTTCGGTTATGGCTGTCTGCCCCTTGATGCCTCATATTCCCGGCGGCGCTGCTCAAACCGCTCCGAAGGGATGCCGCACATACTGCCCCATACCGGCCCCCACTCGTGGTAGTCCTCGTTGTCCCAGACGTCATCCATTATCTTGCGCACGCCTTCGGAGTATTCCTTCATCTGGGGTGCCAGGGTGGTGAACATCTTCTCGGCACCTTCATGGGTCGGTCTGGCGCCATGCTGTTTTATTAGGTTCCAGACAGCCTGGTGATGGTCAAGTATCGGGCAGGGCCGCAGTGTATTATACGAGAAAGGCACACTCTCCTTTATACCCTTGAAGAATGGTGAGGCAAGCGCCTCGGCAAGGCTGCACTCGTGGATGTTATGCGTGGAGAAGTGGTTGAAAATACAGGGCTCAACATCACCTTTGTGGTTTACATGGAAGTATTCCCTGCCTCCGGAGATACAGCCGCAGGCCAGCGGGCCATCGTTCCAGAAATCAATGGGCAGTATCGGCTTGGTCTGACGGTAACGCCGTATGGCTATTCTGAGATGGTCACGCTGTTCCGGTGTCGGCATCAGGCTCGTGTCCGGGTCCCGCCCCACGGGCATATAGAGGAACAGCCAGCCGTAGAGAGCACCCTTCTCAATAAGCAGGTCTACCCACTCCTCGGAGCAGATAACGTCAACATTGTGACGGGTTATCAGACTGGAAAAGCCGAAGCAGCAGCCTGCCTCCCGGAGGTTGTCCATAGCCTGCATCGCCTGGTCGAAGGAGCCGGGGACACGTGAGGCATCGGTATATTCACCCGGCCCATTAACGCTAATCTGCGGTGCGATATTGCCCATGGCTACCAGCTTCTTAGCCATAGCCCTGTCAATAAAGGTGGCATTGGTATATACCTGGAAGAAGGAATTTTTGTGTTTGCGGGCGATATCCAGCAGCTCCGGATAGATGAACGGCTCACCGCCGACAATGACGAAGAAATTGGTACCGAGCTCCTCAGCCTCGCTAAGTATCCGGTCAAACACCTCGAGTGGCATGTCATCCTTGCGCTCGTAGCTGGCGGCATAACAGCCTTCACAGCGGAAGTTACACCTCATCGTCGGCGATATTATCATTACATGGGGTGAGTTTATACCATGTTGTTGCTGGCAGCGTTCGTTTATTTCAGGGTCACGGAAGAACATACTTACTATCATGCGTGCTATGTAGCGTCGGCGCACGTTGGGGTGGATATTACTGAGGATTTTGCTCAGCCATAGACGCCCCGGTTTGCCCTCTCCGAGCCAGTTGTGAATCCAGTCACGGGTAATGGCGCGCTTGGGGTCATCGCCGATAAAATGGTCGATTGCCTTGATAACGTATTTGGCGTTCTTATCCGGATTATTACCCAGGAGTCCCAGGGCTTTCCCCAGAATCCTCTCTCCCAGTTCCCTCTTGGTTCTGGTCACGGTTTTGCTTACGATTCGTACTGCCATTTTCCTACCCCCATGATTATTTCAGTGACATACAGGAACATTCGGCTGGATTGATAGCAAATACTTCGGGTTAGCTTAAAAATCTAAATCTTCCCTGGATATCTCCTGTTTCGACGCAGGTATTTCAAAATACATAGATTTTCTGGGTATATTAATACATAAAGCATGTGTTTGTCAAGTGTGAACTCGCCTCGGTTCAGATTAAGAATATCACGCTTTCATAATAAATTAATATTTTTTTAATATTTTCTCTCAATAAAGGCAACCGCTATGGCCCGGGGACCGCCGTGCACACCGGTGGCACAGCCCAGCCGGGCATGATATATTTCCTTTTTAGGAACCGAAGCGATGCGTTCCGCAAAATTATGAGCCCAATCCGGTTTCTGTGCATACAGAATAGCCAGCTCATCAATAGACGGGAATTCAGTGACGCATTGCTCCAATTTCTCCAGGGCTTTGGCTTCACTGAAATACATGCCCCTTCCCCGCACCTTGCCCGCTTCATAAATTTCCCCCAGCAGTTTGAAACGGAGCAGTGTGCCTACTTTCCCCAGGAGCAGGTGCGCCCCGGGTAATGATAATCTCCTGCCGCCAAGCAGATAGTTTATATCGGCAATCATGCCAACGATATGGGTATGCAATATAGCCCTGTTCACAGTTTGCATTACCTGTTTCAGGCTGGATCCTGCTCTGGCTTCCCTGGCGACAGCAATAGCCGCGAGCCCGCATCCCATAGATACTGATTTGGAATCGATTACCTCTACCTTGCATCCTTCGGTTACGTAATCTTTCGCCACCATAGCCGCGTTATAGGCACCGCTGTATTTGGGGGAGAGATGGATGGAGAGAATGCCATCGGTTTCAGTGGCAAGCTGGTTGTAGATTTCTGCGAAGTCGCCGGGGGAGGGGGTGGATGTTTTAGGCAGGATACGGCTGTGCGCTAACTTAGCGTAGAACTGGTCAGCATTAATATCAATACCGTCGCGATACATTTCATCGCCGAAGCGAATATACAGGGGTATCACAGTGATTCCTAATTCCCGTGCCACTTCGGGAGGGATGTCGGAGCTGCTATCGGTAACTACCTTCACCATGATAACTCTACTCTGGCGGGGTAAGTGGTAATTTATTATTTCAGAGGGGCTGCACCATGATTAGGGATGCCGCTTCTTTACCTATAGCTCGGCTGGAATTGTTGACTTCAATAGTCAAGGTGCCATCATAAGCTGATTTTTCTATGATTTTCACCGTGACTCCAGGCATCAAGTCCAGGCTGGTAAGATAGTGCAGTAATTCCGAGTTACTCTCGCTGACAACGCTGACCAATCTGGCAGATTGTCCCACCTTAAGGGTATCTAAAGGCTTACCGGGTCTACCTGGCCACTTGAGATTGCTCTTGGGAATGGGGCTGCCATGAGGACAAGCCTCCGGATTGCCAAGGAACTCGGCCAGCTTTTCAACGACCAGGTCAGTCGTGGCATGTTCCAGGCTGCAGGCATGATGGTAGACGTCTCCCCAGTCGATACCGAGATGCCGGTTTAAAAATACCTCCCAGAGGCGGTGCCGCCGTGTCAGCCTCAGAAAACGCTGCCTGCCCTCTTCGGTCAGTTTGGCGCCTCCGTAAGGGGTATATTCGATTAGTTCCTTTTTTGACAGCCGGCGCAGCATCTCACTGACAGAGGCTGGGGACAGCCCCATGCTCTGCGCTATTGAAGAGGTGCTGACCGGGCTTTCCCAATCTTCCAGGGCACCGATTGATTCCAAGTATTCTTCTACTGTCCGCTGACTCAAAGCATACTCCCATCATCAGAGCTGTGACCTTATCATCACAATAAGTTTAGCGCAAATATTAGGATATGTCAAGTATATATGAAGGTTATCCTAATATATATATTAGTATAACCTTGACTTCTCATTATTGGCTTTGCTATAATGTTTGTGGAGGATAACCTGGATGGTAATCAAACCACTGAATGAATTAAAACCCGAAGAGAAGGGCAGAATCATTAAAGTCGGTGGTAGGGGGAGGATGCGCCAGCGTCTTCTTGACATGGGAATGGTTTCCGGGGCAATGGTTGAGCTAAAGAGGATAGCGCCACTGGGAGACCCTGTGCAAATCAGGGTCAGGGGATATGACCTGGCTCTGCGGAAAGAGGAGGCTAAAAACATTCAGGTAGAGCTAACCGTAATGCCTTTAAGCACAGCTTCGCCGGGTGATATGGTTGAGATTGTCGCTGTCAGGGCAGGCTGGGGTTTACAGAGAAGGCTCGTCGGTATGGGGCTTACTCCCGGGGTAAGGATAAGGGTGGTCAGCAGCGGTAAGCCTGGACCGGTGGTCCTTGACGTTTGGGGCTACAGGCTAGCGTTGGGATATGGTGTTGCCCGTAAGATTTTGGTCGACGCCAGCGGGAGTCAAGATAAATGACTAAGAAAGGAATAACTATCGCCCTGGTTGGAAATCCCAATTCGGGTAAGACTACGGTGTTTAACAATCTAACCGGTGCCAGGCAGCATGTTGGTAACTGGCCGGGGGTTACCGTGGAAAAAAAAGAAGGAAGATGCAACTTTAAGGGCTATAATATCAAGGTGGTTGATTTACCCGGTGTTTATAGCCTGACTGCCTATTCGCTGGATGAAATCGTTGCCAGGGACTACGTGTTTGATGGGAAACCGGATGTAGTGGTTGACATCGTTGACGCTTCTAATCTGGAGCGGAACCTTTATCTTGCCGTGCAACTGCTGGAGATGGGGGTAAATCTGGTCATGGTCCTTAATATGATGGATGTAGCTGAGTCCAGGGGATACCGGATTGATGTTGAGGAACTTTCTCGTTTATTGGGCGTGCCTGTGGTACCCCAGATAGCAGCTCGCAACCAGGGTACCCGGGAATTGCTGCAGACTATTGTTGATGTTGCCGAAGGCAATGTCAAGGTAGAGGGGATACACGTACAGTATGGCCATGATGTGGAGGAGGAAGTTGCCAAGCTGGAGAAGCTTATTTCTGACAATTCTCTGTCTGAAAGGTATCCCGCAAGATGGCTGGTGGTAAAGCTGCTGGAGGGGGACGAGGAGATAATCAGTAAAATCAGGCAGGCGGAAGTTGGACAGTGAGCGGATAATCCGGGCTAAAGATGAGAGTCTCGTTCACTTGAGGAGGATTCACGGGGACGATGCCGAAACACTGATTACTGATGCACGGTATGGCTTCATCACTGGTCTGATACAGGAGGTACTCAAAAAACCAGCCATTGAGAAGGTAACCGCCTCGGACAGGATTGATAACCTGGTGCTTAACCGGTGGCTGGGTATACCCTTGTTCCTGGCAATCCTTTTCGGGGTTTTCCAGTTCACCTTTGTCGTCTCCGGGCCCTTTACGAACTGGATAGGCGCAGGATTCGGCTGGCTCGCTGAACAGGTCTCGGGTATATCTCCGTCGTGGCTGAGTTCGCTTATCGCCGATGGCATTATCGGCGGTGTCGGCTCGGTGCTGGTCTTTGTACCGATAATTTTTTTGCTTTATATTGCCTTGTCTATTCTGGAGGATAGCGGCTATCTGGCGAGGGCTGCCTTCGTCATGGACCACCTCATGCACAGCATCGGGCTTCATGGGCGCTCCTTTGTGGCTCTGATGCTGGGTTTCGGCTGCAGTGTTCCGGCTATCATGTCCTGCCGCACCATTGAAAATCCCAAAGATAGACTGGTTACCATTATGGTTGTACCCTTTATGTCCTGCGGCGGCCGGCTTCCAATCTACGCACTGTTCGCCGCCGCCTTCTTTACTGCTCACCAGGGGCTGGTGGTCTTCTCCATGTATGCCATCGGGGTTATTTTGGCCATAATACTGGCCTGGATTTTCCGTAAGAAGCTGGTTGCCGGCGAGAGTGGGCACTTTGTTATGGAATTGCCTCCGTACCGCCTGCCCACCATCACCGGGGTGGCGGCTCATGTTTGGGAGCGAGGTTGGGCGTTCCTGTCACGTGCCGGCACTATTATCTTCGGTGCTGTGGTGCTCATCTGGATTCTGAACTACTTCGGTACCCTGGAGCATATCGGCAGGGCAGTTGCCCCCATATTTGCCCCCGCCGGCTTTGGTCAGTGGCAAGCGACAGTAGCATTGATATTCGGTGTCCTGGCTAAGGAGGCTGTAGTCGGTACTTTTGGTGCCCTCTTTGCCGGGGCTGAAGGGCTTGGCGGTTTCGGGCATATCGTTGGTATTGAGCTCGGCTGGACACCCGTGGTCGCCTTTGCTTTCATGACGATGATTCTTCTTTATATACCCTGCGTGGCTACTCTCGGTATTATCAAGCGTGAAACCAACTCCTGGAGATGGACAGGTTTCGTGGTTGGTTATACCCTGGTATTGGGTTGGGTTGTAGCAACTCTGATATACCAGATTGGCAGTCTCTTTGTCTAAGGCGAAGGGGCAGGGGAAATGATGCAAAAAGTGTTTCAATTGAAGAGAGCATGCTGTTTATTAACCGTAGTCATTTTCACCCTTTGCTTGGTTCTGCCTATTCCAAGTCCGGCCTTTGCTCAGAGTCTCGGTGATTATTTCTCAATCAGCTACGGTGCGGAATTCAGCAAGACCCAGGTTGAGCCGGGTGAAGGTTTTTACGCCACGATTACGGCTTCCGCAACCTGTATAAATGACCTGCCGGTAGCACCCGACGAGGCCCGAATCACGGGCAGTGTGGTCGCTATCCATCAGGGGGATAGCAGCCAGATAACGCTGAATTCAAGCTATACCTTGAACATAACCCATTTCCCGAGCCACGTTGATGATACTACCCAGGTATCCCAGACGGTGCTCCTGCAATTTCCCTCGGGGTCTCCATCCGGCACCTATACCATAGTCGGAGAGCTCATTGAAGCAAAGATAAAGGTCGGGGTTTTAGAGATTCCGGTTACTTCTTATCTGCCTTCATCGCATACTATGGACTCGGTTTCCTGTTCGTCCGATGAGTTAGTTATAGTTATGGGTGGAGGTGGGGGTGGAGGGATATCCGGTTTAATTAACCTTCTTGAGTATATCACCCAGGATGGCAGGTTTACCGTGAACGTTGCCGCTAAGAGCGGGGATAAAAATGTCGAGCTCTTTATACCCAGGGGTACTGTCGGGAAGAACCGGATGGGCTCGATGCTGGCGAACCTATGCATACAGGAGATGAAAGAGAGGCCGGTGTCTCCCGGTAATACCGAGGTCATCGGTCTGGTTTATGATATTTATCCGGATGGCGCTGTTTTCGACCCGCCGATAATTATTACCTTTAAATACGATGACTCGGTGATACCCCGGGGAGTGGCGGAGAAAAACCTGATTATCAGTACGTGGAATGAAATTGATGATAAATGGGTTGGACTGTCAAGTACCATTGACCCGGCCAGCAACACTATCTCAACAGAGGTTAGCCACCTTTCGCTCTACACCGTTATGGCGTCAACCCGCCCGGCCGACTTTGCCGTCAGCAATCTGTCGGTAGCTCCGGTGGAAGCAGGTATCGGAGAGAGCCTGAGTGTCAGTGTTATGATAGCGAATACCGGCGACCTCACCGGCAGTCACGAGGTAAGCTTTAAAATAAACGGCGTCGTTTTACAGACGAAGGAGATTACCCTTGACGGCGGTGACAGCAAGGCGATTAATTTCAGCGTGACCCTGGATACGGCCGGGGAATATACCGCAGACATCAATGGTTTATCCGGAACATTTAATGTTAAGACGGACATGCTCCAACCTTCAATTTTAACGGAGCCAGCACCGGTGCCGGCAGCCGGGCCAGCGCCGGCAGTCTTCGCTGTCTCTAACTTGTTAATCGACCCTGATAAAGCGAGACCTGCCGAGACCGTGCAGATTTCGGCCGTGGTTACTAATCTTGGAGCCAGCGTTGGAAGCAAGACTGTTATCCTCAGGATAGACGGGACCGAGGAGGATAAGAGGGAAATAACCGTCGATGCCGGCAAGAGCGAGACCGTAACCTTTACGATAGCCAGAGAGGCGGCGGGTAGCTACGAGGTAGATGTTAGCGGTGAGGTCGGCCAGTTCGTGGTGGCCATGCCGCCGGCAGCGGAACCAGTAACGGAGCCAGCACCGCCACTGTTGCCAATACTTGATTGGTGGCCCATTATCGCCCTCATCGCCGGCTGTGTTATTATAATCGGACTTGTCTTTATGGTCAGACGCAGAAGAGCCGACTGACTTATCTTACCGGATTATGTTTGACAATATCACTGATGCTTAAAGTATTATAAAGACGTTGAATTGCGTTACTCAGGCAGCATGCAGGAGGTGGCTTATGACGCAAACGGATGAAAATCTAAAAATCGCTTTTGCTGATGAGAGCCAGACGAACATTGAATATCTTGCTTATGCCCACCGGGCTATGGAAGATGGGTTTATAGAGATAGCCCAGCTTTTCCGGGAAGCGGCTGGCGCCGAGGTAGTGCATGCCTTGAGTCATCTCAAGGCCATGGGCATTGTCCAGACGACAAAGAAGAACCTGAAGGAGGCGGCTGAGGGCGAAAGCCTTGAAATTATTTCCATGTATCCCAAGTTTATTGAGGAGGCGGAAAGTGAAGGGAGAGAAGAGGCGGCCGCGTCCTTCCGAATAGCCTTTGAGAGGGAGAAGCATCATCGGGCCATGTTCCAGCAGGCTCTCAAGCAACTGAAATAGAAGGGGCGAGTATCGGTATGGCATCAGACCTGAGACAGAGAATTAATACCCTGGCTCAATGGATGTTCGAGTCGAAATATCTGGTTGTGTTCACCGGTGCCGGTATCAGCACCGAATCGGGACTACGTGATTTCCGCGGGCCGGACGGGCTGTGGACGCGTCGTGACAAGGGACTGTCCACGCCATCGCAGGATTTCTCTGCCGCCGAGCCGAACGCCGGGCACCTGGCGATTGTCGAGCTTCAGAGTCTGGGGAAACTGGCCTTTCTCATCTCCCAGAATGTGGACAACCTCCACCTGAAGTCCGGGATTAAACCCGACTTACTGGCGGAATTGCATGGCAACATCACCAAGGTAAGATGCCGCCGCTGTGAATTTTGTATGGACAGGTTTGAGGACCAGACTGCCTGTCCCCTCTGCGGTGGGGAGTTGGCATCCAGCGTGGTTAATTTCGGCCAGTCCCTGCCCACCAAAGACCTGGCTGATTCATACGAACATTCGCAAAAATGCGACCTTTTTATAGCTGTTGGCTCCAGTCTGGTTGTTTACCCGGCGGCTGATATGCCCAGAGTGGCTCTCCAGTCCGGGGCGAAGCTGGGGATCATTAACCAGGGCGAGACTCCTTTTGACCGGAATGTCCACCTGCGCTTTTCGGAAGTCGCTGGTGAGGTTCTGCCCCCGGCAGTAGCACAGCTTAAGAAGCGCATAGGCTAACTCACTGTTTGCAAATTCTGTTCAAATGGCATAGAGTTAACACTAAAAGCACCCGCTGGTTAAGGAGATGGCTGTAAGATGTCTCTGGGGGATTGTTTTATATTTATGGGCGTGGGTGGGGGATTCATAATCCTCGGTCTGGCTGGAATCCTGTGGGGCAGGCACGAGGAAAAGAGCTATTTTGATGCTATGGCCACTCGCCCCAATGACCTGAGGGAATTTATGTCTCACTGGCCGGAGCGCCCCCAGCCTGGAGCGGTAAGTATCGGGGGCTGGATAGCTCTTGCGCTTGGTTTCGTTCTGCTGGTAGCAGGCATTATTTTCTGGCTGCTGGCCAGGTCAGCGGCATGAATCAGGCCCCCTGATTCTCAGCTTGTCTCAGGGTTTGGCTCAGGACTCAGCGCCTGCAAATCAGCCTCAATTCTCAGTGCGTTAGCCCGAAAGTGATTGGAGGGTACCACTTCGCCGTCTTTAAGGACGAACCAGCTGGCTTGCTGCCAGTGGGGGGGATACAATTCCCAGGTTTTGCTGCCGGTCATGTCAACAACGACATACCAGGTGCCGGAGCCGTCTTTGAAGAATTCCGACTCAGCACTCCAGTTGTCAGAGTTTGCATATAAGTCAGCCAGGTATAGTTTTGCCTCGTAGCTCTCAGCCTGGTTTAGCAGTCGCTGATGAACCGCCAGCAGGGCGGCATCCTTGGTGTTGATGAAGGTGGGGCTTGTTACCGGCTCTGGTTCCGGTGTCTCCTCCGGCGTGGTTGAGGAAGGATATCCCAGTTCTTCACATGCGGTAAATGTCCCGAGCATGGCAGCCAGCAAAGCAATAATAAGCACAGGCTTGAAAAACTTTCTATTCCAGTCAAATAACTTCATTTCAGGCTCCTCTAGAATCACAGTGAATAATCCTCGTTAGATTCAGCATACCACATTACATCATAAGGCCACAAGGGACTGCATTTTTCTTTCTCATCTATTCCCACCCTGCCGCCCTCGCATCTCCAGCCGCTTAGACCGCGAATATTCCCCACCCCTTTTCCCCTACTGGGGGTGGTGGGGTACAAAACTACGGGATAAGCAGCCGATGATACTGGGCGGACGGGTGGGAACAGATTAGAACCGAGGGGATGAGGGGGGTCAGCTATTTGTCAGGGCTGAAAACTTTGATGAATTTATACATAAATTATTCTACATCAAATTCAATACAATCAGGCCATTCCGGGAATAACTCAAAGCCCAATTCATCATAACCATCTGAAATTATTTCGTGTAAAGAGTTAAAATACTTTTCATCTAAACCGTGAGAGAAACCACCCATTCTTCTGCCTGATTTATAAACGGCTAAATCAGAGTGAGATGTAACCTTATTTCTTATCCTTTTTACAGCTTCTATAAACTCAGCATTTTCTTTGCAGAATTTCTTATAAGAATTCTTATAACTATCTGTATTTACGCAGTTCTTAACAATATATTCCAGGGACAGATTCTTGTTTCCTTTACATCCAGCAGGGTCATTGATTTTTGCAATCTCCGAAAAAACATATTCACGCATAATTACCCCAAATCTTGGCCATATATCGGTCGGGTCTTCGACTTTATATTCACATATCAACTGATTCATTTTCCAGCATTCATAAGCCCAAGTGCAACGCTTTACAAATAAGTCAAGCTCTTCTTTCATTTACAACATCCCCAGCTTCCCTACTCGGTTCTCCTCGGTCGGTACTGAACGGCTTCGGCCACGTGGTGGGCTTTAATCGTATCGGTGCTTTCCAGGTCGGCGATAGTGAGGGCTAGCTTGAGAATACGGTGGAAGGCACGGGCAGAGAGGTAGAGTTGCTTCATGGCGGCTTGCAGCAGGCTCTGGGCCGATTCTTCCACCTGGCAGAACTCCCGTATCTCGGCTGGTGTCATCTCGGAATTACAGGTTAATCTCGTTCCCTCAAAGCGCTTTAATTGTCGGGAGCGGGCGGCTGAAACCCTCTCCTGAACCTTGTCTGACGATTCACCTAGCCTGTCGTCGGTCAGCTTCTCATAAGCGATATGGGGCACCTCAGCGAATATGTCCACTCGGTCAATGAAAGGCCCGCTGATGCGCCGCTGGTACCGGGAGACTAAACTGGGCGGGCAGGTACACTGCCGGAATGAATCGCCATAATAGCCGCAAGGACATTCCTGCGTTGCCTTTTTGCCATATAAGTCTGAAAGGGCAAAGACCTCTTCCTCAAGCCTATCCACGAGAGTTGAAAACCCTGGGTGATCATCTGAGAAAGAAACGTCTCGACTCAAAGCTCCTTCAGAAAGAGGTAGCTCTGAAGGTCGGCGTTGACGAAGCCACGATATACAACTGGGAAAATAACCGCTCATCACCTGAACTCCATTATATACCAAAGGTCATAGAATTTCTCGGTTACGTGCCATTCGACGGACAAACGGAGACACTGGGAGAGAAAATCGTTTGCTATCGACGAATTCACGGTATAACCCAAAAGGAGTTGGCATGTGGCTTGGGAGTCGACCCGACCACCCTCGCTCGCTGGGAGAGGGATGAAGGCGAGCCTTTGAAAAGACATTTAGAGAAACTGGATGCTTTCTTTAATTCATTCAACCCTACCTTGGAGAAGCCTGATATCGCAAGCGAGTTATCACAATCCAGAGACCCACTTACCATTCTTTTCGAGGTTAGTGAATAAAACCTCGGGTCTTGTACTATCCAGCCACGTCGTGTCAATGACTGGATCAATGGCTGCGAGACCTTTTACCAGTGCCCGTACGGTGGTAACGCCTTTCTTACATTGCTTAAGCGAAGGCCCTCCAAAACGCCCTTCGGGAAGTTTAAAGGGATCCCCCATTCGTCGTATAGAAGCTTTTGCGTGAACCAAACTATTCCTGAGCTTAATAAGTTCACTTAAGCCTTGGAGAGGCTCCCTTCCGAGTTCAAAGGAACGACCAACAATTAACTGCGGGACAAGGTACCATTTTTGCTCTGGAGTAAGTTTATCCAAATATTTTAAGAACTTTGCTGATTTTCTCCGTATGGCGTAGTAGTTAATGAATGCTTCTGTACATAAAGCAGAAAATAAAACCGACTCTATGATGTATAATGATTGTTTTTCCAATAATTGAATTATCTGAGGCGTTATTATCGTTCGGATGTCTTCATCCCGCGCGTCTGGTCTTCCAGAGTTCTCTGCTGCAATCGCATCCGCTGCGGCAATATCGTCATCCTTATTCTTGACCTCCGTTTCAAGTTCCATAGCTGAAGCAAGGCTGTGTGATGCTATTAAAAAGTATTCGTGGTGGTGTGAAGTCCAATCGGTAATGATGCTTTCTGTTCCCATCTAATCCTTCCTAGTATCTTTCCCCTGTAGCGGTTTATTCACTTTTATTTCTGTCTCCGCAGGCTCTGAAGAATGACCTGAGCTATCGCCTCTCGCCTGTTCTTTTTCTCGTCTTCATCCAGTGCCTGATACTGCACTTTCACCTTATATCCCTTGACCTTCTCTTCTTTACCCGACAGAGCGGCAGCTTCGGCTTCCAGAAAAGAGAAAAGCTCCTCCGGCTGAAGAAAGAGAAGCTTTTTTCGGTCGGCATCATTGAGTCTTTCGGAAACGAGCGCTCGTACTTTCTGTAAGGTTTTCCTCTCAGGGGAACAGAGAACCACCGTATCGTATCCGGCCCTGAGGCACTTTTGTATATTGGAAAGCTCTTGCTCGTCGGTCGAAGTTACCGATATCTCGCAGGCGATCCGTTTCCCTTCCTGTTCGAGCCCGATATCCACCCTGCCGCCATCGGGCGTAGGCTCCTCGATTACGGCCCGAAAGCCTTTCTCCTCTGCCATACGCTTGACCAGGCTCTGAAGATATCGGTGTTGCCTCTCCACTTTCGCCTCAGAGGTGACAGGTTCGGCAGGCACTCGCTCTTCCTTGAAGGGCACAGGCGCTTCTGCTATCGGCACCTTTATTTCCTTTACAGGATGCGCCGGAGCAGCTTCCAGCCGTGTCTCCTTTTCCGGCGCTATTAACTCGCCCTTTTCTTTTACAGGCGGTAGATACGGCGTAACTGCGAGATCCTGCCTGGGCATTAAATATTTCTTCCCCAGAGGCAGACTTTCCAGGTGTTCCCGGTACTCATCCTCTTCCATTTCCATGAGTTCCCAGGCAGGATCGACATCGGGAGTGAACAGGGGAAGTAGCCCACCCTGTATTTTATGCTTGGTATAGCAGCATCTTGGCGGAAGTTTTTGCAGCTCTTCGGTCTTATGCTCCCACTCCTCGCCAAGGGTCCAGAACACCGGGTGGGAGCTCGTTTCAGTCTTTACCTCGTAGCCCGAATACTCGAAGGCTTCTTTGGCCAGGAGCTGAGCATCGTGGCGGTTCACCCTGAAGTAAACCTGGATACCGGTGTTACCCAGTATCAGGCTTCTCAGTTCCTCCGGAATCTGAGCCAGGGTCTGGTGTGCCATAGACAAAGAAAGCCCGTACTTGCGGGCTTCAGACAGAATGACCATGAAAGACTCGGAGGCGAAGTTCTGAAACTCATCTATGTAGAGATAAAAAGGCACTCGCCTGCTCTGCGATATGTCCGACCTGGAAAAGGCAGCCATTTGAATCTTGGCCATGAAAAGAGAGCCGAGAAGGTCAGCTGAGCCCTTTAGTCTCCCCCTGTCCAGCTTGATGAGAAGGAACTTTCCGTTGTCCATCACCTCTCTCATGTTAAAAGAGCTTTTCGCAGAGGAGAAAATATGCCTTATTCTCTCGTCGGCGAGAAAGGCGTTTATCTTGTTCATCACGGGTTCGATAACGGGGAGCTGTCCCCTGTCGGTCATGGCATCGAACCTCTGGAAATACTGCTGGGCTATGGGATGCTCCACCAGCTTTAATACAGATCCCCTGAACTGCCTTTCGGTCAGGAAGCGTGGAAGCTCGCTCAGAGTGAGCTCCACTTCCCCTAGGGCGATCAGGGAGTTTCTCATCAGATCTTCCATTCTCGCTCCCCAGGAGTCAGACCAGATTTTCCTGAAGGATGCCACCAGCTCGCCTGCTTGCTCGGCTACCGAAACATTGGGAAGTTTCTCCAAGGGATTGAAAGTGACCGTGAAATCCCGGTCAGTGGGGTCGACGATGACTGCCCGGTCAAAGATATCTTCTGCCTCTTCCGGAAACTCGTGGCAATATGAGGCCAGGAGGCCTTTGATGTCCTCCACCAGGTCACCGTGGGGATCGATGACCCCAAAGCCCTTTCCACTCTCAATATCCTGCTGAATGAGGAATTCGAGAAACTTGGTTTTTCCCGTTCCGGTGGCTCCGATCACATAGAGATGGGTGGCTCTGTCTTTCTCGGAGATCTTGGCCATCTGAAACTGAGCTTTATTCTCCGACCAGTACCAGCCGAGGTCGAAGGTGCCCGTTATGTCTTCATAGGGAGCCCCGGGGCCAAGCAGAGAATCTTCCTCTTCCTTTTCTTCCTCCACCTGTGGCTCTGGCCCCGCATCCATCTCTTTTTTGAATAATCTGTCCCACCAGTTCATTTTTCCCAGCCTTATTCCTAAAACAGGCTATTCACCTAGCTTTACCTCCTCAAGAAATCCCCAGAAATCCTCTCGTATTTCTGTCTATTTTCGATGTGTCCTGATTGAGATCAAGCTTCAATTTCTCCACCGCCTTGAGAATGCTGTGGTGAGCAACGGTAGTGTAGGCGGTTAAATCCTGCTGGTCGAAGAGGTCGAGGTCGCTCAAATCCCTGGGAGTCACCCTTACGAAGGGAATCAGGGACAGAGCCGCCTGCCATAGCGTGGGCCTGAAAGTCAAATGCCAGGAGATATCGAGATTTTTACCGTAGTCCCTGGCATTGAGGAAAATCTGATAGGGGCTCATCCTCAGATTCTCCCGATCGGTCACCACAAGGAAATTCCGGCGCGTTCCCCAGAGCCCCCTCATTAGTCCGGGCGCCATATCTTGCCTCTTCATTTCGATAGAAGGCGCCTGGCTTTCCTTGATGAAGGTTTCCGAATCCTGGAAGATTTGCTCTGCCTTGCCCTGCGCGCTTTCAATTAAAATACCCCACCTTTCCAGCACTTCTTCCTGCCTCAAGACTCCACCGGGCCTCAGGCCGAGGAATAGGCCGCCGCCGAGCATCAAGATTCCGATGATCCACATGGCTTCGCTTCCGAAGGCGAGTCCAACTACCAGAAGGAAAAAACCAACCAGAAACGAAGCCCAAATCGCAGCTTTCGACATTTTAACCCTCTCTGACCTTCTAACTTTTTTCACTCAGATTATAACAGAAGTTGATATAAAATTGGCAAAAAGGATATTATCCACATTTTATTCTGCCGAAAACGTGGTATCATACGATAATCTGCTTCTGGCGGCAGAATTTTACCTATGCTCTCAAGCATCAGATGTTTTTCCTCGCCCTAGCAGTCATCCTACGATTTAACTCACCACTACTTCATGACGCGCAAACAAAACTCCCAGGGATTCACCCTTCTGGAACTCCTGGTAGCCATGGTCATCATCGGAATACTGGCTTCGATTGTCATCGTTTCCATCTCCGGGGGATCTGAATCCGCGAATATAGCCAAGAACAAGACCTTCGCCCAACAGGTACATGCCCTTCTTGGTCATGAAATCGTGGGAGAGTGGAACTTCGATGAAGGAGTGAGCGGTACTTGCCCTGATGGTTCGGATGTCTGTGACTACTCGGGAAACAACAATCATGGCACGCTTAAAAACGGTGCTTCTTTTGTCTCTTCCGATGTTGAAGGTTATGCCCTTTCTTTCGATAACATAGACGACTACGTAGATTGCGGGAGCGATGACAGTTTAGATATTACCGGTGAATATACTCTTGAAGCTTGGATTTATCCGACAAAGTTATCCGGTTTTTATTCTGTGATGGGCAAAGCCGAGGGTGGTACTGCAAACACAACATTATGGTTGGAACACAGACAGGGAGGGAATATATATTTCGGTGGATATACCTCAGAAGGAGAAACATGTTATATCCATATTGACAATAGGATAGTCGCAAACCAATGGCAGCATTTAGTAGGGACAAAATCTTCAACTCAAATGAAAATTTATCTTAACGGGATTGAAATCAAATCACAAGACATCAGCTGCGTTCCTTTAACCAATAATGCTTCAGTTGCGATTGGAAGACGGGGAGAACTGGGAAACTATTTCAACGGTCTCATCGACGAAGTCCGTATTTACTCTACAGCCCTGGACATTTCCACTATCCAGAATCACTACGCCCAAGGCTTAAACAAACTTCTGGTAAACAACGCTATCACCGAAGAGGAATACGATCAGAGAATCGTCACCCTTAACCAGCAACTAGCAGTAAAGTAGTACAATGTCTATCTCAAACTCAAAGCTCTGGGAAAC
>Ga0180432_10005215_pt1 | contig 17449 bp, 13 predicted proteins | sample SS_ome_10_FD_132414 | JGI IMG/M metagenome (GOLD analysis project Ga0180432, IMG submission 132414) | Hypersaline lake sediment archaeal communities from the Salton Sea, California, USA - SS_1_MS_2 metaG | ecosystem: Environmental > Aquatic > Non-marine Saline and Alkaline > Hypersaline >...
AAAGCCCAATGGTTCGTCAACTACTTGGAATTCGGGGCGCTCTTCAAATTGATAGGTCGTATACATTATGAGTACTGCACCTACAATTCCAACAATGATCATGGATATGATGAGAAGCACCGCACTTAGATTTCTAAACAATTCTGGAATTAGAAATCCAATGATCATTCCTAAGAGATTGAAAAAGGATGCAAACACTTGAAGTGCATTCCTCTCTTGTTCGTCCTCGGTTACTTCTGGCAAAAGCGCAGAGTATACCAGAAAGATGATCGTATACGCCGTGTCGTAGAGGCACGTCATAATGACCATCCACCAGAAAATGGCCCATTCGCCGCTTGCAGCAGTTGGGGATAACCAGATTAACACAAAAGTTAGTGCTAAAAACGGAGCGGTATACCTCATGAACGGGATCCTCCTTCCTTTCTTCAGTTTTGAGCGATCTGAAAGAATACCAAATAAGGGATCGTTCAAGGCATTGACTACTACATAGACTATTTGAATTAAATATATAATAGCAGCATTCTCTGAGAGCCCTAAATAATCAAGGTAAAATATCGGTAAAAGGGCACCGTATATCCCTGAAATTATAGATCCTCCAAAACTGGCTAAACCCCATTGAACTCGTTTCTTCGTTGAAAACTTTGGTGCTTGTTTAAAATTCTCCATTTATTATTTTCCTTTTATAGTTTGTTTTCAAATTGTGAGTTAATTATTACTCGACTTTTATCTTTATTAAACTATTTCGCAATAAAAAATAAACAATAACCTTTATTTTTGATTTAATTGATAGTTATATATCATGTCAGACGATTTGAAGGACTTGCCAAACATTGTAATTATAATACCCGATGAATTTTCTGGGTCTGTCTTCCCTCATGTACAAATTCCAAACATCAAAAGCATAGCGGAAGATGGTGGTGTGATATTCACAAATAATTTTTCAGTGAACCCTGTATGTGGACCATCACGAGTGTGCACCTTTACCGGTCAGTACCCGCATAATGGAGGACATAGGAGTTTATACCAATTGATTCAACCACACGACGAAAATCTCTTTAAAATGCTGAAAAATAAGGGTTACGAAGTAATCTGGATTGGTCGAAACGATTTATTCCATGGTAATGCCATTCAAGGAAGCGTGGATAAAAGGTTAAACTCTGGAGTTAAGAGATTGACAAGCGCACTTTTAAAAGGCATAGGGGAAGCTCCCAATGGTAAAGAATTGATGAATAAATTGATGGCATCATCAAACATCATGCATTTGCCAAAAGAGATTATTAAATATCTTTCGCCATACATACCAACAAATCCTTATCCAATGGAACATCGCTTGCGCAAGTCGTTTTATTACGGTGAAAGAACGGAAGAACAAGCGAAATACGACATGGACCAGGCGATAATTAACGATGCGTTGAGATACCTGAAAAAATACGCAAGATTAAAAAATAAGAAACCTTTTTGTTTGTATATCGCAATGAATTTTCCACATCCTCCCTATTACGTAGAAGAACCTTACTTCTCAATGTACGATAGAAAAAAAATACCCTCCCCTTTTCCGCCAGAAATTCGGGAAAAATTTAACTATGACGACAAGCCAAAATTCATGAAGGTCATGCACGAAAGATATGGTCTTAATCAATTAACAGATGAGGATTTTAGAGAGATACGAGCAGTTTATTACGGCATGATCTCAAAGGTTGATTCTCAAGTTGGGCAAGTGCTTGATAAGTTGAAAGAAATAGGAGTATACGATAACACGGCAATAGCGTTCTTCGCGGACCACGGAGATTACGCGGGATCCTATGGTCTTACGGAAAAATGGGCTAATGCAGTTCATGATTGCTTGTTAAACGTTCCCTTAATCATGAAAATTCCTGGAGTCGTCCCTGCAAAAAAAGAAAATGAATTCTTAACGGAATCGATAGACGTGTTCCAGACGTTACTTGAAGTCGCAAAAATAGAGACGCCGTATACTCATTTCAGTAAATCGTTGATACCTGCTATGAAAGGAGAGGTTGAGATACACAGGGACGCCGTATTTATGGAGGGAGGTTATGATCCAAGAGAGCCGCAAGCATTCGAAGACATCGTTCCATCACCAGAAACTGCTTTTACGGGGATATATTACGATAAAACAAATATTCCAATTGAAGATAGAGAAATAAACTGTCGAACCACGATGATTCGAACTAAGGAATGGAAGCTCGCCATTCGAAGCGCATCAGGAATGAAAGAAGAGCTTTATGATTTAAAAAACGATCCTCAAGAACTTGTAAATTTGATAGATGATCCTAAATATTCTGACACGATCAGAGAATTAAAAGAGAGAATTCTGTATTGGTATCTCAGAACCAGTGATAACCCTCACTGGGCACACCAAAGAGAACCATAAGATAGGTTAAACCTCAACAAATTGTTAATGATAAGAGTCAATAAAAATTCAAAATAATAGAAATAAAAAAAGGAATGAATTAAATTGAAAAAAAAGGAATTAGAAGAGGATTTAACCATCCAGAAACGCAAATCTAGCATAAATATTCAATACTCAGATAAAGTTAAGAGAATACACGATAATTTAGGACCCGAAGCGTCAATATTGGAAAAAGACGGTTATAAGTATCGCGATCTTAATAAAAATGGCAAATTAGACATCTACGAAGATATCCGAGAACCAATAGAGGCTCGAGTCGAGGATTTATTAAGTCAAATGACTCTCGAAGAAAAAGTAGGCCAAATGTTTAGTCCTCAACATTCTTTAGGCATGAATGGCAATTTATTAGAAAAACCCTCAAATTTTACGAGTATTGGAACGAGTGAACTTATCCTTGAGAAAAAAATAACTACATTTTGTTTACAGGGATCAACTAATACAGCTGATTTTGTTGAATGGCATAATAAACTTCAAAAATTAGCCGAGAGGGGAAGACTTGGGATTCCTGTTTTGATTTGTTCAGATCCAAGACATGAACTTTTAGATTCAAGTAATAGATTTGCCTCATCAATGGCTTATGAAGGATATTCAAAATGGCCCCATCCTACCGGATTAGCCGCTACACGAGATGAAAAATTAGTAGAAGAATTTGGCAATATCGCCCGTCAAGAACTAACTGCGCTCGGAATAAGATTTGCACTTCATCCCATGGCTGATTTAGCTACTGAACCTCGTTGGCCAAGAATTAGCGGAACATTCGGCGAAGACGCAGAACTTGCCGGAAAAATGGTTGCTGCTTATATTAAAGGATTCCAAGGAGAAAAAATCGGAAAAGATAGCGTTGCGTGTTGTGTAAAACATTTTCCAGGAGGAGGTCCTCAGAAAGATGGACACGATCCACATAACGCCTATGGTAAAGACCAAGTATATCCCGGAGGATATTTTGATTATCATCAAGGGCCATTTAAAAAAGCCTTTGAGGCAGGGGCGGCAGCCGTCATGCCTTACTATGGGAGACCATTAGGTGTTAAAAATGTAGAAGAAGTAGGATTTAATTTCAACAAGGATGTGACGACTATGTTATTAAGGGAAAAATTTGGATTTCAGGGAATTGTTCACACGGACTATCGAATTATTAATACATCTAAAGTGTTTGGTACCACCATCATACCAGCAAGCTGGGGTGTAGAACATCTAAATCCTTTAGAGCGCGCCGAAAAGGCCCTTAATGCAGGAATTGACCAGCTAGGCGGAGAAATTTGCGTTGAATTGTTTTTGCAATTAATTAAAGATGGTAGGATCTCTGAAGAACGAATTGATGAATCAGTTAGGCGCGTTTTAAAACTAACTTTTGATCTTGGATTATACGATAATCCTTATATTGACATAGAAAACGCCAAATTGAAGCGCGGTCACGCGGATTTCGTTAAAGCGGGACGAAATGCAATGCGTAAATCTTTAGTCTTATTAAAAAATGATGCAACAAATGGGAAACCTACTTTACCGCTTTCTAAAAACTGTAAAGTCTACATTGAAGGTTTCAACAAGGAAGAAGTAGCAAAATATGCCACCATAGTAAAATCACTCGACGAAGCTGATTTTGCATTGTTAAGAATTAAAACCCCACATAGAGGTAAACGAAAAGAGATCTTTGATATAATGTTCAATCTCGGTGAATTAGATTTTGCTAAAAAGAAAATAAAACACTTTGAAGAAATAACATCGTCATGCCCAACAATTATTGATATTTATCTGGATAGACCCGCTGTCATTCCAGAGTTGGACGAAAGTGCGGCAGCAATAATAGGAAATTTCAGCGCAGAACAAGGAATTGTATTGGAGGCAATCTTTGGAGAATTTAAACCCACGGGAAAATTGCCATTTGAATTACCCCGAAGCATGGAAGCAGTGAAGAACCAATTTGAAGATGTTCCTTACGATTCAAAAGATCCTGTTTATAAATTTGGTCATGGGTTGACTTATGAATAGTAAATCGTATGTACATAAAAAATCAAAATAAAATAGTGAAAAAAAAACGTTGAAAAATATGAGGGTAATTATGGTCATGTTTGATTCGCTAAACAGACATTTTTTACCGCCTTATGGATGTGATTGGGTTCACGCACCCAATTTCAAGAGATTAGCTGAAAAGTCGGTTGTTTTTGATAATTGTTACGCTGGGAGTCTTCCGTGCATGCCTGCCAGAAGGGAGATTCACACGGGAAGATACAATTTCTTACATCGGTCGTGGGGCCCTGTGGAACCGTTCGATGATAGTACGCCCGAGATCTTGAAGAAGAAAAAGATTTACACGCACCTCGTAAGCGATCACTACCACTATTGGGAAGATGGAGGATGTACATATCATAATAGATATAGTTCATGGGAAATCTCGCGAGGGCAAGAGGGAGATTTATGGAAAGGAGAAGTAAAAGACCCGAATATTCCCGAACACGTGCCCAATATGCGAGAGAGCGAGGCTGGTTGGCGTCAGGATTGGGTTAACAGGAAATACATGCAAAAAGAAGAAGACCAGCCTCAAGCAGTTACTTTTAAAATGGGATTGGAGTTTATTGAGACTAATTACAAGGAAGATAATTGGTTTTTACATATTGAAACATTTGATCCTCACGAACCTTACTTCACTCAGCAAAAATACAAGGACTTGTACAAGCACGACTACAATGGCCCGCATTTTGACTGGCCTAACTATACCATGGTGAAAGAAACGCCAGAGCAAGTTCAGCATTGTCGCTACGAATACGCTGCGTCAGTGAGCATGTGCGATCATCATCTCGGAAAAGTTTTAGATATAATGGATGAAAAAAACATGTGGAAAGACACGATGCTCATCGTGAACACCGACCATGGATTTTTATTGGGGGAGAAAGATTGGTGGGGAAAAATGGTTCAGCCTGTATATAACGAAATTGCGCACACTCCATTATTTATTTGGGATCCAAGATCTGGAAAAAAAAATGAAAGAAGGAGCGCATTAGTACAAACAATTGATCTTGCTCCAACCATTCTTGAATTTTTTGGAATTGAGATTCCTAAAGACATGCAGGGAAAATCATTAATAGACACGATTGAGTCTGATGTTAAAGTAAGAGAAGCAGCTCTTTTTGGATATCATGGGGCCCAGGTTAATGTTACAGACGGTCGTTATATCTATATGAGAGCTCCAGCAAGACGGAGAAATGCGCCACTTTACGAATACACGGTTATGCCAACGCACATGTCAGAATTGTTTACTTTACGAGAAATGAGAACAGTAGAGTTAGCAGAACCGTTTTCGTTTACGAAGAGGTGTAAGACGATGAAAATCAAGACAACCAATTTTATATCCAACTCGCATCACTATGGAACAATGCTATTTGACCTTCAAAACGATCCTAATCAAGAAAATCCCTTGATAGACACCGAGATAGAAAAGAGAATGATAAAACTCTTAGTTGAAAAGATGAAGGAAAACGAGGCGCCCCTCGAACAATACGAACGTCTTGGACTTACTCCTGAAGGAGAGCTTTTGTAGTAATATTATTATTAATAAAGGTTAAAAAAATGATTGATACAAAAATTGTGCTGGTGGGAGCGGGCAGTGTTATGTTCGGGCCATCTACAATGACAGATGTCTATTTATCTAATAAATTAGACGGCGCGACTATAATGATGCACGATATCGACAAGGAAAGATTAGGCATTATTTTTGAGCTGATGGATGCTGAAAACGATATTAAAGGCAACAAGATTACCTTGGAAAGGACGACAAACAGAAAAGAAGCGTTTAAAGACGCTGATTTCATAATAAATTCCATAACTCATGGTCCTCGCTTCACGCATTGGTGGCAGGATTACAAGATTCCAAGAAAACACGGATCAACGCAAATAATGGGAGAGTGTGGGGGACCAGGAGGAATATTTCAAGCCTTTAGAAACATACTTCCAATAATCGAGATTGTTAAAGATGCCGAAAAAATATGTCCCGATGCTTTATTCATAAATTATTCAAATCCACTTCCCTATATCAATCTAGCAATTAAGAGGACTTCGGAAATTAAATGTATTGGGCTCTGCCATCAAATAGCAATACTCAATCATCACCTTCCAAATATCATCAATATGCCAATAGAAGACTTAAAATTAACTGTTGTTGGCTTGAATCACTTCGGGTTTTTAATGGGTCTAGAAGATTCAAAAACTGGAAAGGATCTAATACCTGAATTTAATGCTCGGGCTTTAGAGCATTTTAAAGAAAAAGAAAATAAATGGGAAATTTCCACGTTATCGTTTGAGGTCTATAAAAGGTTTAAATTCTGGCCACACGCAGGAGACAACCACATGGGAGAATATTTACAATTTGCTCACGAATTTCTAGAGCCTCAAGAAAGTTATGTCGAGTACGGTGAACAGGTGGGAACGGGTTTACACGATAAGATAATGAAAAAGTATAAGATATTGAAACGGGGAAAGATTCCAAGAAGGGGATTTTTACCTCAAGCAACACCCGGGGAAAGAGCAATCCCGATCATCGAAGAAATCATAACTGACGCTAATGCTTACGAGAGTTCTGTAAATTACCCAAACGATGGATTTATAGAAAACTTGCCTCAAGATTTAATTGTAGAGGGTCCTGCGTTAGTAAATAAGAAGGGCGTTCATGGAATTAAATATGGAACCTTACCAAGCGATATTGCGGCGATATTACGCATTGAGGCGTCCGTTCAAGACGTGGTTGTAGATGCCGTGCTAAACCAATCTAAAGAGTTAGCCATAACAGCTCTTGCCATTAATCCGAATGTCGGAAGCTTTGAAATGGCAGAGAACATTTTTGACGAAATGTTTGAATTGCAAAAGAAATATTTACCTGATTTTAAATGAGGGATTAGAACAACTTTTCAAGGGCTTCTTGACCACTCATTCCAATTTCTATCCCCAATTCCATTGCTTTTGAAGTTATTCTCATGATTTTTGCGTTTAATAAGTCATCAGGAGTCACAAGGGGATGTTCAATCGTTCCCTCAGAAACCGCAACCGCCAAGTTCGCTTTATCCATTACATCTGCATCGATTGCCCCGCACGCAACTAATCCTTTGGGAGCACTTATCACGACAAACTGTCCATCGTCCCAAACAACAGAAATTCCGCTCGCAGCACCTCCTCTTGCATTAACTGGTGAAATATTTATAGGCATATTATATCAGCTTTATATCATTTAATGACCATTATAGTTGCATTTTTGATCATCTTGAAGAAGAATAAAATATTCTTTATTATTATAATCTTATATATTGCATTATTTATTAAAAGAAGCTCATGAAACCATTCTCGTTACTGATAAAACCAGCCTCAGCAGATTGCAACTTGAGATGCGAATATTGCTTTTACATTGACCATTTAAATGGTCTTGAACACGTGCCTCGCATGTCAGATGAAGTATTAGAAGCAATGATAGCAAGCTACATGAGGACGAATCAAGGTAATTCTTACGCGTTTGGATGGCAGGGAGGAGAACCTACGATAATGGGCTTGAAGTTTTTTAAAAAGGTCGTGGAGCTCCAACAAAAATATGGAAAACCGGGAACGATCGTCCAAAATGGATTGCAAACCAATTGTACGCTCATTACCGATGAAATGGCCAAGTTTTTCGGAGAATACAAGTTCCTTCTCGGAGTGAGCCTTGACGGTCCTGAATACCTTCACGATCATTACAGGAAGACCATTCGTCAGAAGCCTACTCACGCTCTGGTAATGCGCGGTATAGAAAATTTAAAACGAAATAAGGTAGAATTTAATATACTCACCCTTGTTAACAACCTAACCGTGAAAAAAGCGAAGGAAATTTACAATTATCACAAGGAAAAAGGATATTTCTACCACCAATATATTCCGTGCGTGGAATACGACGAAAATAACAATCCTTATCCCTTTTCAATAACAGGAGAAGAATGGGGAGAATTTCTCTGCGAGATATTTGATGAATGGATAAAAGAGGACGTGAATAAAATTTCAATCCGTGTTTTTGATTCGATTTTGGAATTTTTAGTATACAACCGTTATAATGTGTGCTCTATGCAAGACAATTGTTGCCAGTATTTTGTTGTCGAACATGATGGCAATGTATTTCCTTGCGATTTTTTTGTCAGGAAAGAACTATTAATTGGGAACGTATTGACGGGCACCTGGGAGGAGTTTTTGAAATCTCCAACTTACCTACATTTTGGACGTCAGAAAACCATGTGGAATGATGAATGTAACACTTGCTCTTATCTAAAATTATGTCATGGAGGTTGTCAAAAAAATCGAGTTGGTGGTCCTCAATCTTCAAAAACCTTAAGCGTGTTGTGTAAAGGATGGAAAAAATTTTATACACATGCGCTTCCAAGTTTTGTGGTGTTGGCAAAAGAAGTGAGAGCCGGACAACATTTAAACATCACGACTCCAATCAAGGTAAAAAAGATTGGTCGAAACGAGCCATGCCCGTGTGGTAGCGGGAAAAAGTATAAGAATTGTTGCATGAGATAAGTAAAAATAAGCTATAATATTGTTTTTTTAAACATTGCTTACTTTAAAATGACTTCTCTAATAATTTCCAGTGCGTAATCAATTTCTTCCGTTTTTATAATTAATGGAGGGGCAAAACGAATGATATTTATGTGAGTATCTTTTGCAAGCAAGCCTTTGTTCATCATTTCTTCTACGAATGTTCTTGCGTTTCCTTCGAATTCAATGGCAATCAAGAGCCCTTTTCCCCTGATGTCTTTAATTGGCAATTTTGTAGGTTCTTCAGCTATTTTCTTCAACCCTTCTTGAAAATACGCGCCCATTTTTTCGGCTCGTTCTGCTAAATTTTCCTCGATCATCACATCTAATGCTTTCATTGCAATTGCTGCGGCAAGTGAATTACCTCCAAAGGTGCTTCCGTGTGTACCCGGTTTGATTACCTCGGGTCCGATGATATCTCTTGTAGTAACGACCGCAGAAACGGGATATAAACCTCCACCTAACGCTTTTCCCAATAAAAACATGTCGGGCTTAACATTTTCGTGATCGCACGCGAATAATTTTCCTGTTCGAGATAAACCAGTTTGAATTTCGTCAACAATCATTAAAACATTGTATTTAGTACAAATTTCTCTAACTTTCTTTAAATATCCTTTTAGAGGGATTTTTACGCCAGCTTCGCCTTGAATTGGCTCGAATAAGAACCCTGCCACGTTTTTAGGCCCTATAGCGTTTATGAAATTTTCTAATTCATCTGGATCACCATATGAAACGATGTCAAATCCGGGTGTAAATGGTCCGAAATTGCCAAAATAACGGCCATGCTCTATATCCGTGCTAAATCCTACAATTGTGATGGTTCTTCCGTGAAAGTTGTCAGTACATACAATGATGTGTGAATGATTTGGAGGTATCTTTTTTTTTATATATCCCCACGCTCGCGCTACTTTTAATCCTGTCTCGACTGCTTCTGCTCCCGTGTTCATTGGCAAGGCCATTATTCCCGATTTGTGTGGATCGTTAATATGAGGGCCAACAATTTCGCATAATCTTTGCAGGTATGGCCCCATCTTGTCGTTATGAAATGCCCTTGAAGTCACCGCAACTAGATCAACCTGATCTTTAAGAGCCTTCACGATCTCGGGATGACAATGACCCGTGTTTTGACTCGAATACGCCGATAAGCAGTCCAAATACTTTTTACCCTCGGGATCGTAAACCCAACAACCCTCTGCTCTCGAAATAACTACCGGAATTGGATGGTAGTTATGAGCTCCGTATTTTAAATCCATTTCTATATAATTTTTTGAATTCACCATTGAAATCATATCTTAAATTTCATTAATATTATTTAGTAATTTCAGTTCCTGCCGTTCCGTCTAAAGCGGCAGAGATTTTATCAATTGACGTGATGATAGCTCGTTCTCCTCCAAATTCTATGAATTTTATTGCGGCCTCTACTTTTGGACCCATAGTACCTGGAGGAAAGTGACCTTCTTTCATATATTTTCTAGCCTCAGCAATACTCATAATTTTTAGATCAACTTGATCAGGTTTTTTGTAATTAAGCGCAACATACTCAACGTCGGTTGCGATTAGGAGGATATCTGCATTGATTTGTTCAGCCAACCTTTCGCTTGTAAGATCTTTATCAAGAACAGCCTCCACACCATAGAAATTGTTCTTCTTTTTTATTAAAGCAATTCCCCCGCCTCCACAAGCAATGACTATGAAATCCAATTCAACTAATTTTTTTATTTCTCGCCATTGAATTATTTTCTGAGGGATTGGAGAGGGAACTACTCGACGCCATCCTTTCGCAGTTTTTTTAAAGCCAGGTTGTGGTTCTTTATATGCAGGACCTATGGGTTTTGTGGGATTTCTAAATGCGGGATCGTCGGGATCGACTTGCACGTAAGTCAAAATCGTGAGGAAAAGCTTCTCTTCGTCCTTTTCCAACCGCATTAATTCCTCGTCTAAAGTGGACTCGATCATATATCCAATTTGTCCTTGCGTTTCTGCTACTAACACGCCCATGGGCATTAATTGAACCTGATTTTTTGCAGCTTCCTGTTGTATCAAGAGGTTTCCCACCTGTGGACCGTTTCCATGGGAGATAACTATGTGATAATAATCTGATAGCTTTGCAATTTGCTTCAGGGGGGATCTTAGATTTTTGAATTGTTCCCCCGCCTTTCCTATCTGCCCGGGTTTTATCAATGCGTTTCCTCCCAAGGCAACTATTAACGTCTTAGCGTCGATTTTTATCACCTATATCAATTATTTAAACATATTCAATAGAAATAACATTATTGCTTTTTGCACGTGAAGCCTGTTTTCGGCTTGATCAAATACAACTGATTGAGTTCCATCTATTACATCTGCTGTTTGTTCATATCCTCGCATTGCAGGCAAGCAATTCATGAAGATAGCGTCAGGTTTTGCTATTGACATTATTTTTGAGTTCACTTGAAATGGAATGAAATCTTTCACGCGTTTTTCTTCTTCGCCAGCAGGAATTCCATAAGACATCCAGGAATCCGTATAGACAACATCTGAAACTTTTGCTGCTTCATTAGCATCGTGAATCACATTTATTTTAGCTCCAGAAGATTTAGAGAGCTCCATGATCTCGTCTAAGACAACCTTTTCTGGAGAATAATCCACATTATCTGGGCAAGCTACATCCATCGTGATTCCAAACATGGCAGACATTCGCATTAAGTCGTAAGTTACATTGTTTTTTGCGTCTCCGAAGTAGGAGAGTTTTATATTTTCGAGACGTCCCTTTTTTTCTTTAATCGTTTGAAAATCGCAAAGTATCTGACAAGGGTGCGCAAAATCGTCTAACATGTTTATAACGGGAACATCGGAATATTTAGCCAACTCCCAAATTTGTTCTCTTTTAAAAACGCGAGCTGCGATTAAGTCCGTGTACCTAGATGCACATTTTGCCGTGTCGTGAATGTTTTCTTTTTTGCCTAAAGGACTGTCTTTTAAAGAATAGAATATGGCATGACCACCCAATTGAGTCATTCCGGTCTCAAACGACACGCGAGTTCTCAAAGATGGTTTTTCAAAAATCATTAATAAGACCTTATTTCTTAACATATTGTGGTATTTTTCCTTGTTGGCTTTAATTTCCACTGATTTCTCGATGATCTTTTCGCACTCTTCCTTGGTAAAATCTGAAATTTTTGTTAGATGCCTTATCAATATTTTCTCACGATTATTAGTTTTATTTCATAATATTTAATTTCTTAGGAACTTCTTCTCAAATTCATCTAAAACATCTTCAATAGTAGGATTCCCGATTGCTTCAATATCATAACCAACTCGAACAATAGGTTTATTTAATTCGATTAATTTTGCTAAATTTATTGGGCTTCCATCGATAATTAAATCACATTCAGCTTTATTTAATGTATCGCTTAAATCTTTTATTTGTTGATCGTTATATCCCATTGCGGGAACAATTTCAGATAATTGAGGGAAGTCTTCGAACACTTTCTTTAACGATCCAGAAATGTAGTGTTTTGGATCGATGATTATTGCACCGTTTTGGGTTGCTGCTACATACCCAGCTCCATAGGCCATTCCCCCATGAGTTAAAGTTGGACCATCTTCAACGATAATCGCTTTCTTACCTTTTAAATCCACATCATCTAACAAAGACACTATTGAGTTAGTCAATATTCTTTTTGCATCTGGATTTAACAATTCCAAATTCTTCTCAACTTTCTGGATATCTTCGGCTTTTGCACTATTGATCTTGTTAATTACAAAAGCATCTGCTACACGAGCGTTGACTTCTCCTGGATGAAAACTTCTTTCGTGTCCGGCTCTTAACGGATCTACGACGATAAATAATAAATCAGGAACGTAAAATGAAATCTCATTGTTTCCTCCGTCAAATATGAGTACATCCGATTCTTTTTCAGCTTCGTGTAGGATTTTTTCGTAATCAACACCAGAATAAATAACCAAGCCTTGTTCAATGTATGGCTCGTATTCCTCTCGTTCTTCAATTGTACAGTTATATTTATCAAAGTCTTCGTATTTGGAAAATCTCATCACGTTTTGCTCGATTAAATTACCATATGGCATTGGTTCTCGAATTGCAACAACTTTATACCCTTTGTTCTTTAGATACCGATAGACTGATCTCGACACTTGGCTTTTACCGCACCCCGTTCTCACAGCACAAATCGAAACCACAGGTTTATTAGCCTTTAACATCGTATTCTTTCCACTAATCAATCGATAGTTAGCTCCTGCAGCAAGAGCTATAGAAGCTTTATGCATTACTTCTTCGTGTGAAACATCTGAATAAGCAAAAACTACTTCATCGACTTCATTATCCTTGATTACTTTTTCTAATATTTCTTCCGAAACCATTGGAATACCATATGGATAAAGTTTACCCGCGAGTTCTGGAGGATACCTCTTTTCTACCTCATCAGTTGTCCCGATATTCTGTTCTCCTGCGATTGTAAAGGCAACCACTTCATATTCCTCATTATCTTTAAAAACTGTATTGAAGGTGTGAAAATCCATTCCTAAAGCGCCAATAATAACAACCTTTCTCTTCTTTGACATTTTTCTTACCTTAATATCCAGTAGAGATAACTTATTTAAAAAATTTCGTGCGATAAAAAATAAAACAGTACAATTCATAGAACTTGAAGAATACAGATGTCTTCTTTCTCTTTGCCGCGGGTCATATTTAGGGTGAAGAATAATCACATCATCAGAAATGGGAATATTCTCCCATTATACTGTTGGTGAGAAATAGTTTGGGATCTTCCCTTGTTATGAGAAAAGTATTTGAATACTCCGAACAAACATAATATCTATAAGAAAAAAATATTATTTAATTGGTTACAATGAAGGAAATAGAGCCGAAGGTATTGAGTAAAGATGAGATAGAGAGGATTAGTTCAGGAGTGAACGAAGAAGATATTTTAGAATTTGACAAGCACTCCTTAAATGTGTTTGTTGAACCGTTAACCGTAATCGAAGCAAAAGAGCCTGGTTCTGCATATGTTAAGGTGAGAGACAAAGATGGTAATATAAAAGAAATTCTCGACACGACTTCTATGAATTGGGCGTTAACGCTTGGATTTGCACATCCAGACGTAAACTACGCTGCGTATCAACAAATGTCGAGACTAACACACGTGAGATATAACGTGTTAACTCCAGCAAGGGCAAAATTAGCGAATAAAATAGCAGATCTCGTTCCTGGAAAGCTGAAAGGAGGGAGGGTGGCGTTTAACAACGAAGGTGGAGGTATAGCAAACGAAGGGGCAATGAAACTAGCAATGATTGCATCAAAAGCAGATCATTTCGGTGTTTTTTGGGGGGGTTATCACGGTTCAAGTTTAGCTACGGGGACGGCATCGCAGCCCATTCATGGTGTTACCCGTTTTAACAATTTTGGATACGATCACTATACGAGGATGCCATATCCTTATTGTTATAGGTGCATGTGGAATTATACCGAAGGGATAAATGGTAAGAAAGATCCAGGATGCAATCTCGAATGTTTTAAAGTAGTTGAAAACTATCTTAGAGGGATGGCTCCAAAAAAAATGGCAGGAGTAATGCTTGAGCCAATACAAGGAGCAGGAGGTCACATACCTGCTCCACCTGAATACCTAAGAAAATTAAAGGAAGTATGCGAGCAAGAAAAGATTTTCTTAATTTACGACGAATGTCAAACATGCATGTGGAGAACGGGAAAATACTTCACGGTTACGGAACTCTATGAAAAAGAACTAAACATTGACGTTTCTCCTGACATGATGACGTTTACTAAAGGAATTGGGGGAGGGTTCCCCTTGGGCGTCTTGGTCGCCACACCAAAGATTAAAAAGCGATTTACCCCTACGGAAGAACATACCACGTTCAGTTCGTCTCCCATCGCAATGGCCACGTCCTTAACGGCAATTAGCGTGATCGAAAAACAGAAATTGGGAGAAAATTGCGAGAAAATGGGTCAAAAAATCACGAAACGACTTTTAGAAATGAAAGAGAAATATGAAGTAATCGGAGACGTTCGATGCCCGGGATTATTTATTGGTGTAGAGTTGGTTATGGATAAAAACTCGAAAGAACCGTTCACGGCGCTCACGGAAGAGATGATCCTGCTTGCACCTGAACACGGATTATACTTGGGGGAAAGCATGCCTATCGTGTCAGGTACAGGACAAATACGCCGTAGAAACGTAGTAAAAGTAAAACCCCCAATAATCATTACCGAAGAAGACGCTGATTTTATTTTAGAAAAGTTCGAATTAATTCTAAAAGAAGCTCTAAAGAAAGTATCATAATATAATTTTTTTCATTTATATAGTAACTGGAGGCAATGGCGGTACCTCATTGTCTTTCCATACTTCTGGAACGGGATGATCCCACCAATGCGAAGGAATTTCAGAGTATACGCTATATTTTTTTAATCCTCTTCTAAAAGCAATGATGTTTCGATTGGGAGCCCTAATATCCTTAGGTTGAGGGTAAAAATATGCCCCGAATCCCCCATCTTTAGTACCAAGATTTCTAACCATGTGCCACACTTCCCTCTGTACTTCTTCCTTCGTGCCATTTGGATACACAGATTGAATGTTTATACACCCCCACATCATGATTTTTCCGCGATATGGAGCCAAGTTGGGATATCCGCTCATTCTTGGACTATCAAACTCAATTCCGTCTAAACCCCATTCGATGAAGGCGGGTAATAATTTATCTATCTTGCCACAGCTATGAATGTGATATTCACATGCTAATTCGTGAGCCTTATCAATGAGTGTTTTATAAACTGGTTCGTAAAACTTTTTAAACACTTTTGGATTTAAATATGGATTGTTTTGTTCTCCTAAATCTTCATAAATTAAAAATCCATGAGGATTAATATCATTTTTAGTGATAAATTCCATCATTTTTACTTGATATGATGTAATATGTTTTAGTATCTTTTTTACTTCTTGTGGGTGCCGTCTATGATCCATTAAATATTGCGAAAATCCTATCGTCTTTGAAGCCACTTCAAACGGGCCAAAGTCCATTAGCACGAGATTGTATTTTTCCTCTTTTACCGTGTTTTGTATGGCTCGTATTATTTTAAAGCGGCTAGCATCGTTGGGATCGGGATTATATTTTTCAAAATGTTCATCGAAGTCAGCCCAATCCTTTAGAGCGGGTCTTCCTGGATGTCCCATGTTATCTTCTCGACCTGAAAGATTCCAAATACAGCCCCACTCGTCTATTTCTTCGTGAGGAATGGTACGCCACGATTCACCTTCATATTCGGGAATATTTTTCGCCCAATCTGGTCTATTCCATTTATATCCCCTGCCGATGTGAGGAAATAGTCCCTCTTCACCTTCCAACCATCCTGGACGCCATTTTTGAGAAGGAATGAGGGGGAGCATGATAGCATCGCCACCGATTAAGTCAATTACAGGTGCTCGATCGGGTTTTTTAAAGTGAATCGCTGCTTTTACTCGTTCTAATGAATTCATAGTTAATATAAAAAAGAGCCTATATAATATTAAATCTTCCAAGATTTTAGAAATATCTCATCTAATTAAATATTAAAAATTGGTCTCAAAATCATTTAAATTCTATACTATTCTCATTTTAATTAGGTGATTATATACAAATGATCGATACAAAACCTCAAGTGAAATTTTGCTCTTATTGCGGTACATACCAAGAACGTGAGGGAAAGTACTGTTTTGCATGTGGTTCGCTCATTAAGTTCGCCAAAGATCCTAAATCTGAACAAACTGCTGAAATTGAAAGAGAACCTTCTCACGATAAACTTGCAATGAAAAAGTTGGAAATCGCCGACAAGATTGCGATGAAAAAAGAAGAATTAGCAGTAAAAAGAGTAGAATTTGCTAAGAAAATGGAAGTAAAGAAAGCAGAAATGGCTAAAAAAATGGCTAAAAAAAAGGAACAATTTAATAAGAAAATGGAACAATTTTCCAAAAAAGTAGATAATTTATTTAAGTGAATTAAAAATGAACGATTCAGATGAAAATATGAAGTTTTGCCCTAATTGTGGTACGAAGTTAGAGCGTAAAGCTAGTTTTTGTTTTGCCTGTGGATCTGAATTAGAGGAAGGAGCAGCATTTCAACCTGAAAAAGGAGAACCTGCGAGAAAAATAGCGCAGAAAAAGGAAAAAGTGGTACTAAAGTTAACTGAAAAAGAAAAAAAAATAAAAGTTAAGGTAGCAGAAAAAAAAGAAAAGAAGAAAACCAAAAAGACTTATAGGAAAGGTTTAATTGCGGGAATTATCATTTCGTGTCTCCTGTTTAGCATCGTTGGTTTTTTCATCGTAGGAGCTTTCACTTTTGCTACATATCAAGAGTCTTTTACATACTATTATACTCCAGCATCGCCGGCTTCCGTTGAAGAATGTAATATTTATGCAAGTACGGCACGCATTCAAATTCAATATAACACTACACCCGTGAATTATTACGCTAAAGTTGATATAAATT
>Ga0180432_10005216_pt1 | contig 17448 bp, 17 predicted proteins | sample SS_ome_10_FD_132414 | JGI IMG/M metagenome (GOLD analysis project Ga0180432, IMG submission 132414) | Hypersaline lake sediment archaeal communities from the Salton Sea, California, USA - SS_1_MS_2 metaG | ecosystem: Environmental > Aquatic > Non-marine Saline and Alkaline > Hypersaline >...
ACATCCCATAATCCGATGTCACTGCCTTATGGAAATAGAAAGGATACACTTCTTCACCCGGCAGGTAAAGATCCTGGAAGAAATCATTCTCGGAACAGTGGAGGACCAACCAACCTTTGAGCTGCTTCAGACCATTCCAGGCATCGGGAAAATCCTTGCACTTACCGTTCTTTACGAAACAGGCGATATCGATCGTTTTCCCAGCGCTAAGCATTACTCTTCCTACTCTCGGGTCGTGCCTGGAATAGCACAGTCGGGAAATGCTATAAAACGAGGGAGAGGATCAAAGCAGGGGAACCCGCATCTCAAATGGGCTTTCACTCAGGCCGCAACATTGGCAATACGGTATTACGCTCCTATCAGGAAGTTCAGACAAACCCATATGAATAGAAGAAAATCCAGGGCAAAAAAACTCATATCCATAAGCATTGTTGCTCACAAACTCGCTATCGCAGCGTATTACGTTCAAAAAAATCAGGTGTCCTACAAAGAGGAACTGATGTTTAGAAATTACCAGTAAATAGAATGAGAGCAAGCGGTACTCCCCGAATATACACTGGTTCGATACCGTTGCTGTTGATTGGAAACCGCTTTCTCTCCCATCATCTTTTTTGCTATCCGCCCAGGTCGAGAGCTCCTGAATAACTGGTGCGATGAAAGCCCGACGATACAGTGAATGAGACCGGCCTGGTACCGATGATTTTCTGGTGTCATCCCCATCATGTCGATGGGGTACGCGGTCAACCAGGATAGTTGATCGTGGAGAACCCGTATAGATGTGTGGAACGGATACTATCCCATTCCGTCCATGAAGGTTCGAGCCGGATCAGCGAGAAGACTGATGGCGGAACGAATGTTATACCTGTCAAAAAACCTTTAAAAAAAGGTCATGGAGAAGTATTTTTTCTTGACAGGCCGCCTTTAATAGATGTGTATATTCTCATCCAGAGAGATTCCTGTGGGGTGGGGGTGGGATTCGTAAAGTAAGACCCCTGCGGATGCCGAGGGGTGTGTGGGATGTTAAATCCGAAGATACCCTGTTTGGTGATACACTACCTCTCTTTCGGGGCGGGGGAGGCTGCTTTTTACATATTTGTCTGTTGCGTGAGAGGTCCGGGACGTTGTATGCTGCCCGTTCGTCGAAAAACGCCGGACGATTCTCTGTCGGCGATGCGGTTCAACAGATCGGTCGGTGACGAGCGGTGTCGAGCGGATATCGCACAGAAAATGGACGACGAGGTACGGACGCTCGAAATATCCGATGTGGAACAAACATCCTTTGGAAAACGGCGCAATACGTGATATAAACGAATACGCTCGCTTCGCTCGATACATGTATCACGACCACTGCCATCACTTTTTCCAGGAGACCGACATGGATGATCAGAATACCAAGAGACTTCCTTTCGGCGTCAAGCTTGGATACGGGGCGGCGGAGCTGTCCAACTCCCTGACATGGACCCTCTTTTTCGTAGTGTTCCTCTATTTCCTCACCGATGTGGTGGGTCTGAATCCGGCCTTCGCGGGATTCATCATGATGATCGGCAAGCTCTGGGACGCGGTGACGGATCCGTTCATCGGCATCTGGTCGGACAAGTCCAGGTCCCGTTTCGGCCGCAGGCGACCGTTTCTCCTGGGAATCGCCGTTCCCTTCGGCATAATCACCTGGCTCCTCTTTACCGATTTCGGATTCGGCGCCGGCGGCACGAAGGTCTACTTTGCCATCGTCACGATCGTCTACTTCACCATATTCACCATGCTGGATGTGCCCTACACGGCCCTGGCGGCGGAGATGACCCAGGACTACAACGAGCGCACCGGCCTCATCAGCTACCGAGCCCTCTGGTGCCAGATCGCCTCCATCGTGGCGGCGGCCCTCCCCTGGGTGTTCGTCGAGTGGCTTACCATAAAAACGGGAGGCAATGAGAAGCTCGCCTGGTCCATCATGACCGGGATATTCGGATTCTTCTGTATTTTTTTCATCCTCTGGACCTGGCGAGCGACGAGGGGATACGAGCTGTTTCCCGAAGAGACCCGCATCCGCCTGAGGGATATCACCCGGGACGTTTTGAGGAACAAGACCTTTCTCTATACATTCGGCATTTACACCGCAGCGAATGTTGCCCTGACGGTGGGGGCCACGGTGCTGGTCTACTTCATGATCTATTATATGAACCTCAATGAGACCCAACAATCCATCGCCTTTCTGTTCCTCTTCGCCCTGACGATCGTCTGGATTCCCGCCATCACCAAGATATCAGAGGTGAAGGGAAAGCGCTGGGCGTTCATCATCTTCATCGGCGTGTGGGCCCTGGTGCAGGGTGTGGGGGGGCTGATGGTTCGTCCCGATACCCTGATATTTTTCTACGTGCTGGCGGCCCTGGCATCGGGGGGCGTCATCAGCGTCACCATGACCGGCTGGTCGATGATCCCCGATGTGGTGGAGGTAGACGAGTACAAGACCGGCCAGCGGCGGGAGGGGCTCTATTTCGCCTTCTTCTCATTCTCCCGAAAAGTCTCCGTGGCCATTGCCGTGTGGCTCGTGGGGCAGGTGCTCAACTGGATACAATACGTTCCCGAGGTCTACCCCCAAGCCCCCGGGGCCGAGCTGGGTATCCGCCTCCTCTACGCCGAGGGGACGGCCGTTTTCCTGGTGCTGGCCATGGTCCTGGCGTACCTCCTTCCCATGACGAAAGGGAAGCATGACGCCCTGAGGGCGGCCATCGCCGAGAAGCGGGACGGAAAGACCCCGGACGAATCCGGGTTCAAAGACCTCCTCTAACCGCGATGCAGGCGGCGTTTGCGGTGTACGTGAATATTGATGAGAACGGAGTGATTCATGGGACGCTCAAAGGGGATGTATGATTTCATCATGCGTTTTTACCGGCTCTTTCAGCGGCTGGACGACTGGGGGCTGATTCCCCATAACGACTCGGAAAAGAATACCTCCGGCCACATCATCCCGGTGGAGGAGGTGATCGTCGGGGGACGGCAGGTCGTCCTTCCCATGGACGTCCTGACGCCGCTCATCGATCGGGCCGATACGGTGGCGATCATGAACGAGTGCTTCTGCCGCCGGGGGGATCGATGTCGGGCCTTTCCCCGGGATTTGGGATGTCTGCTTCTCGGGAACGCCGCCAGGGACCTGGCCCGGGGGTTGGGCCGTATTGTCACGAAGGAAGAGGCGATGGACCACAGCAGGCGCGCCATCGACATGGGCCTGTTGCCCCTGGTGGTTCACAACAAGTTCGACGCCTGGATATGGGGCCTCGAGTATCGGCGGATGATGAATATCTGCTTCTGCTGCGAATGCTGCTGCTCGGTGCGTTTGGGGGTCAAGACGAAGATATCCCCCGGCTTCTTTCAGAACATCCATCGGCTGCCGGGCCTCCATATCGAGGTGGGGGATGAGTGCCGGGGATGCGATGTGTGTCGGGACGTGTGTATCGCCGGGGCGATCACGATGGAGGAAAACCGGGCGGTGGTCGATCACGACCGGTGTAAGGGGTGCGGCCGGTGCGTCGACGTGTGCGCCGTCGGGGCTGTACGGCTCGTCCTCGACGACGAACAGCGGGCCATCGATGGCATCCTTACACTTTACGCCGCCAGAACGGATGTGGGAAATTTGACGGGCCGATGAAGACCGCGTGCGTGTATTGCAGAATATACTATATACATATCCACTATCTCATATAGGAGGAGCATGTCATGACGGAGATTATTGATATCCACACGCACCTGGGAGACATCATGTACGAGGGGGGCGGCGGGCTCATCGACGAAACGGGGGTGAAAAAGAAGCTGATGTTGGACCTGATATCGGTGTCCGAGATGCTGCTGCACCCGGATTTCGGCGGGGCGATCTACGAAAGTCCCCTCTATCCGATGATCACGAAGGCGAGCCGGGCCCGGAACGACACCGCAACCCTGGAAAACATGCTGCGCAATATGGATAAAAACGAAATCGCAATGAGCGCCTGCATGCCGATTCCGCCTTACGTGACCTTCGATGATTTGAAGCGCACGGCGAATAAGAGCAATCGCATCATCCCCTTCACCGGGGTCGATTTTACCCGTGAGTACGACGTGGACGCGGCCCTGGCTCAGGACGTGGCAGACGGAGCCCGAGGCATGAAGCTTCACCCGATCATACAGTGCGTCTCCCTGGACGATCCGAAGGTGTTCAGTGCGGTGGAGGCCTTCGGGCGGCACAACCTTCCCGTGCTGTTTCACGCAGGCATCGCCCACTACTATCCCACGGACGAAAAGGAAAAGGAGCGCCCGGAATTCGGCACCATTGAGGCGGCCGGGAAGCTGGTCAAGGCATTTCCAAAGGTGCTCTTCATTGCGGGGCACGCCGGCCTTTTCCAGGTGGACGAAGTCATCGAGATACTGGCACCTCTAAAAAACGCCCACGTGGATATCTCCATCCAGTCGCCGAAGGTGGTGAGAAAACTGCTTTCGGCCTTCGGTCCCGAGCGGATGCTGTTCGCGTCCGACTGGCCCTGGGGGTGTCGGGAGACACCTCTCAGGGTAGTGGATCGGGTATGTCGGGGGGATGAGAGTGTGAAGCGGCGGATGCTCTCGGAGAACGCCCGGGAGCTCCTCAACCTGGCATGAAGTTCCGGCGGTATGCCGATGAGACGTCTCGCGCAGTCGGCGTCTTTACGAGGGAAGGGGCGATGGTCCGACGAATGGCGGTGTGTAACCGGGACGACTCCTTCATGGTGCAATCACACTGTGATATATGAAAAATGAATGAATAGATTCGAGATGTCCGGAAGCGCATGGGCTTCATGGACGGCTGTGTGCTTTCGGGAGTATGTCACCGGGGGAGTATCATGGACGTTGCCGGGATCGGGAAAAAGATATGGAAAAAACGGTTGACATAATCTATACATATAGGTATCATTGTTAATGATAATCATTTGAAAAAGAAGCATCATGTCCACGAAACAGATTGTACGCATGACGAGGCAGCGAGAGGTGATTCTTGAGGAGCTTACGAAGGTCACCTCGCATCCCACTGCCGACGAAATTTACGAAATGGTCAGGAAGAAGCTTCCCCGCATCAGCCTGGGAACGATCTACAGGAACCTGGAGATACTCTCCGAATGCGGATTGATCAGCAAAATGGAAATCGGCGGCATTCAAAAGCGTTTCGATGCTACGACCGAGAACCATTACCACATTCGCTGCACCGTGTGCGGCAGGGTGGATGACATCGACGGCGAAGTATTTGAAAACATAGCCGATCGATTTAAAGACCTGAATGGATACAAGGTTGTGGATCATCGACTGGAGCTTGTGGGGATCTGTCCGTCATGTCGTAACGACTCTCATTCACAGTGACATGTAGAAGCAAGCGGTCATACACTGTACATAATTGGGACGGTTTCCGGAATATTCTGAAGGGGCCGTCCCTTTTTTCAAGTATGGAGATTGTTCAGGAGTCGAGTACTCGCAAAACGGCTTCCCTTATGATAGTATAATCCACGGGTGAAAGGAGAACAGCATATGGCGGATAACGCACAGATGGTCCTGGAAGCTATCAAGTCGGCCGGCGGCCCCGTTCGCCCCGGGGACGTGGCGGACGCCACGGGACTTCCCAAGGATGAGGTGACAAAGCTCATCAAAACACTCAAAAACGACGGTAAAATCATCTCACCGAAGCGATGCTTCTACGCCCCGGCCGAGTGAAATAAACCATACCGGATATATTCAAGACGGTTTGGAAAACCGATATACATGTGAATTCCTAAACATGGGTGATCGGCTCCACGTGGTGTAACATCGCCCACAGAGCCGATCGCCAATATCTCCTTATTAGGATCAGTGAAACATGACGCTCCTTCATTTGTATCGAGATCGGCTTGACGAGTTGTATGCCGCCTCGAACCGGCGGGACCTCGTTTCTCCCGATCCGCTCTCCTTTGTCCATCGATACAGAGACGCCGGGGATAGAGAGGTGACGGGTTTTATCGCTTCTTCCCTCGCATACGGCCGGGTCGGCCAGATTCACCGGAGCGTCGAAGGGGTCATCGGCCGCATGGGGATGAGCCCTTATAAATACCTGATGACGGCGACCGATACGGAGTTGGAGGAGACATTCGGGGATTTCGTACATCGCTTCACCACCGCCCGGGAGCTCATCGGCACGCTGACGGGTCTTCGGGGGGTCATCGACAGGTACGGATCGGTTCAACAATGCATGCTTGCGGGGATGACCGAAGCCGGTCGGTCGGGGGGAGCCAACGGGGAGCCCGTTATCTCAGGCCTGTGTCACTTTGCCCGGGAGGTCAATCGACCCCTGGGGGGAGGGTACAACAGCCTGGTGCCGTGCCCGGAGAAAGGGAGCGCCATAAAAAGGCTCAACCTCTACCTCCGGTGGATGGTCAGAAAAGACGAGGTCGATCTGGGCGTCTGGAAATCGATCTCCCCGTCAGAATTGATTATCCCCCTGGATGTGCATCTCTTTCGCATATCAAGGCTCCTGGGCATGACGAAGCGCAATCAGGCGAATATGAAAACCGCGTGCGAGGTGACGGACGGTTTTCGCCTCATCTCCCCCGACGACCCGGTGAAGTACGATTTCGCTTTGGCGTCCCTCGGGATACGAAACGGTACGGATACGGACTCCCTCAATGATATTCTTTCATGCAACAGGGCATGATAGATGCCTTGAGAAAAAACATCGTTGAAACAGGAAATCATGTAAAAAGTTCTTGATCTTATTAGTAATAATTCCTATAATAGAAATCCATGCATGGATGATTTGGGAGGAGGTATTATATATTATTGCGCGGGTGGGAAAACCGACCCCGGTCTTTGAAGTCAGCGCATTTCATGACGAGGCGATCAAGAAGATCACCCTTTCCGATTATCGGAAGAAGTGGGTTGTCCTCTTTTTTTGTCCGACGGATTTCACCCTTGTGTGACCGACGGAACGGGCGACGACCACCTGCGGGCATGAAGATATATACCGAAGCTAGATACGGAAGCGCCGACCGTCAGCAGGGACGGTTCTCTTGACCTCACGGTATGACGAGGCGGGAGAGGTGGAAAAGACCGTCCGGGGCGGCGATCGGACACAGGGACCTTCTTTAGGGAAAGGTCCTGGCGGGCAAGGTCTGTGACGTATGGAGTCCTATCCTTGCCTTTGAAAACTCACGACACAGAAGTACAACGAATCGTATTAACACAAAAGTTCAAGGAGGAGAAACACAGATGGATCTGAAGGGATCAAAGACGGAAAAGAACCTGCTTACCTCGTTTGCCGGCGAATCCCAGGCAAGAAACCGCTATTCCTATTTCGCCAGCCAGGCTCGCAAGGAAGGATACGTGCAGATAGCCGATATCTTCACCGAGACCGCCGAACAAGAAAAGGAGCACGCGAAGCGATTCTTCAAGTTCCTCAAGGGGGGTGAGGTTGCGGTGGACGCGGAGGTGATGTTCCCCGCCGGGGTCATCGGCACCACCGAGGAAAACCTCAGGGCCGCGGCCATGGGCGAGCACCACGAATATTCGGAGATGTATCCCGGATACGCGAAGATCGCCCGGGAAGAGGGATTTGAGGATATCGCGAAGGTGTTCGAGGCGGTGTCTGTGGCGGAAAAGCAGCACGAGAAGCGCTACCTGGACCTGGCCGAGAACATCAAGAGCGGCCGCGTCTTTTCGAGAAAGGAAAAGGTCGTCTGGCGCTGCCGTAACTGCGGCTACCTCCACGAGGGAGGCGACGCACCCAAGGCGTGCCCGGCGTGTGCCCATCCTCATGACTATTTCGAGCTGCTTGGTGAGAACTGGTAAAAAATCCTGCGTCTTCCCTATTGAATCGGGGTGACGGGCGGGGATGATAACATCCCATGCACTAAAAGATGGAGGCCCCCGTCGATTTTGACGGGGGCCTCTTTTTGTGTATCTCGTATCGTTGTACTATTGACAAACACCCTCGAGACTTATATCTTATACTATCAATATTAAATACTCACAAAGGATATTTCATCAATGCCTGATGTATTCAACGCCCGGGAAATATTGGAAATCGCGGTCCGTATCGAGGAAAACGGCGCTCGTTTTTATCGAAAGGCAGCGGAATATATTGCAGCGCCCGAGTCAAAGAAGCTGCTCCTAGGTCTTGCGGATATGGAAGATAAGCACGAAGAAACCTTTCGCTCCTTCATCCGGGAGATTGAGGGGGAGAAGACGGGTACGGATTACATCGACCCGGACGGAGACGCCGCCAAGTACCTGGGGGCCGTCGCCGGGGGATACGTGTTTCCGGTGGCCGAGGATCCGTCGGAAAAACTGACGGGCACGGAGACGATGTTGGAGATCATCGATAGCGCCATCGGTCTGGAGAAGGATTCGGTGGTTTATTACCTGGGCGTCAAGGAGATCGTCCCTCCCGCCCTGGGCCGGGAGCGGATAGACCGCATCATCGCAGAGGAGATGCGCCACATCACCCTCCTCTCCGACCTGAAGCGGTCGCTGTAAACTGCGGAAAGGATCGTTATGAATAAAAAGTACAATGCAGTCAAGATAACCGATTCAGTCTACTGGGTGGGCGCCATTGACTGGCAGATCCGGGATTTTCACGGGTATTCCACGGACAAGGGAACCACTTACAACGCCTATCTCATCATGGCGGACAAGATCACCCTGGTGGATACGGTGAAAAAACCCTTCATCGAGGAGCTGATATCCCGTATCTCATCGGTCGTGGATCCGAAGAAGATCGATTATATCATCTCCAACCACTCGGAAATGGATCACTCCGGATCTCTCGTGGAGATGACGGAGCTGATAGGGCCCGAAAAGGTGTATGTCTCCAAGATGGGCAAAAAGAACCTGGAGAGCCATTTCCACGGAAGCATGGAGGGGAAGCTCAACGAGGTAAAGGACGGCGAGGAGATCAGCCTGGGGAACAAGACCGTGGCGTTCATGGAGAGCCGGATGCTCCACTGGCCCGACAGCATGATCTCCTACCTGAAGGAGGAAAAGCTCGTTTTCTCCCAGGACGCCTTCGGGATGCACCTGGCGTCCACCGAGCGGTTCGCCGATGAGCTGGATGATGCGCTCCTGGAGACCGAGGCCGCCAAGTATTACGCGAACATCCTGCTTCTCTATTCGCCGGTGGTGGCGAAATTTCTGGAGAAGCTCTCCAAGGCGAACCTGGATATCGAAATCGTCGCCCCGGATCATGGTCCGATCTGGCGGGGGAAAGAGAATATCAGGCGTATCGTGAGCCTTTACGGCACGTGGGCGGCCCAGGAGCCGGGAAACAAGGCCCTGGTGGTCTACGACACCATGTGGAAGAGTACCGAAAAGATGGCCCGGGCCATCAGCGAGGGGCTCAGCGACGGGGGGGCAGAAGTGAGGGTGATCTCCCTTGGGGCGAATCACAGGAGCGATGTGGCCACCCAGGTGCTCGACGCCGGGGCGCTGGTGGTGGGATCGCCCACGATGAATAACCAGATTTTTCCCACCCTGGCGGATACGCTGGTCTACCTCAAGGGCCTCAAGCCGAAAAATCTCATCGGCGCCGCCTTCGGCTCCTACGGCTGGAGCGGGGAGTCGGTGAAGGATTTGAGCCGGATGCTCGAAGAGATGGGCGTGGAACTGGTGGACGAGGGTATCAGCGCGCTGTTTATCCCAGATGACGAAGCCCTGGGGCGATGCTACGACCTGGGGAAGTCCATCGCCGAGAAGCTTTCGAAAAATATAAAATAAACAGAAGGAATCATCATGACACTTGAAGGCGATAAAAGGGTCCTGTGGCAGTTGAGCTACGGCCTCTACGTGGTCAGCTCCCTCAAGGGCGGCGACGAGTATAACGGCCAGATTGCCAATACCATTTTCCAGGTCAGCGCCGATCCGCCGAGGATCGTAGCCTCCATCAACCGGGAGAATTACACCCACGAATTTATCACCGAAAGCGGCCTGTTCGCTGCTTCGATACTGGACCAGGAGACGCCGTTCAAGTTCATCGGTCTGTATGGCTTCCAGTGCGGCCGGGACGTGGACAAGTGCGCCAAGTCGGAGTACATCATCGGCAAGACCGGGTGTCCGGTGGTCACGGAAAACGCCCTGTCCTACATCGAAGCGAAGGTGGTAAATTCCATCGAGGTCGAAACCCATACCCTGTTCATCGGGGAGCCGCAATACGCCGAGATACTCAAGGACGGCACTCCCATGACCTACAAGTACTATCACGAGGTCATCAAGGGAAAGACGCCGGAAAAGGCGGCCACCTACCTGGGAAAAGGCTGATCTTTTTTGCAGAGCGCAAGAAGGCCCCGGCGTTCATCGGAACACCGGGGCTTTTCTATGGGTCGAAACTGAGTCGTCGGGATACATCGTAGTGTGAAACGCCCTTGGTCAATCCTTCGGCAGAACACCGCGCTTCACGAGTCGTTTTCGAAAGAGCGTAATGATCTCCTCCTGCTCAGTCGTCTCGATGAAGTTTCGGATCCGTCTGAGCTCAGATATTGCCCTCTCCGGCTCTTCCCCCCGGCTCACCCGGTACGCGGCTATGGCCGTGCCGGTTCGCCCCACGCCCAGAAGGCAGTGGGCCGCCACGTTGACCCCCCGATCGAATTGCTCGTCCACGAAGGCGACGAACCGATCCAGCTGGGGGAGGGTGGGAGGCTCCAGGTTTTCCACCGGCAGGTGGAGCTGGGCGAAGTAGGGGCGAAACTTCAAAGGCAAGAGCAGCGGATTCTCCGTCAGGGTGACGACGGCGCCGATCCCGTGATCCCTGAAGAGGAGAAGGTCGTCCTCCAGGGGGCGGACGAACCCGGGAAAGGCCGAGGCATAGAGGATGTGCTCATCCCGCCACGCCGCGGCCGTAAAGGAGCCGGCTCTGTGTGCAATTTTCATATTTCTCCCAGGAGGGCCTCTTTCAGCTGGAGGGTGTTATGGCACATCCTCGTGGGGGTGTGGTGGGCCAGCTCCTCGGGCGTGTTGATGGACTCGGCCAGGGCGTAGACGTCGATGTCCGCGTGTTTCGCCGTGGTCACGTCCACGATGGAGTCCCCCACGAAGACCGTGTGCTCCCGGTCCGTTCCCAGGGCCGAGAGCGCCGCCTCGACCATGTCCGGGGCGGGCTTGGGCTCCTTCACGTCTCCCGCGCCGATGATGTCGACGAAATAGGAGTCGATGCCGAGGTGTGCCACCAGCTCCCGGGCGATGGGACCGTGCTTGTTGGTGGCGATCGCCGCGCCGATGCCGCGGGCCTTGAGGCCCTCGAGGATATCGCCGATGCCGTTTTTCACCGGGGTCATCTCCTTGAAGATGGCGTAGTATTTCTCTCGAAATATCTTCACCGCCTGGGAGACGTCCACGTTGGGAAAGATATTCTCCATGGAGACGTTCAGAGGCCAGTGCATCATCTCCATGAACGCCGCCTCCCGGTCGATGTCCACCTCCAGGGTGTCGATGGTATGGTTGAATGAAGTGCGGATGGCGTTCAGGGAGTCCACCAGGGTTTCGTCCAGGTCGAAGATCACCCCCTGGATGGTCTTCGTGAATCCTCGTAATACGTCTGAAAAGTCGGTAAAGTGAAACGCGGGAATCTTTTCTTTCGCCGCGTATCGATAGAGATATTTCTTCGCAAACAGGGCGTCGGCGTCCTGGGCGGGGCAGCGGTCTGAATAGCCGTCACCCACGTAGACGACGTAATCATAGGTATTACGGAGTTTTTTGATGACGCCCCGCTTGCAGTTGCCGCACCGATCGCACTCGTCGTTGTGGTGGGGAAAGAGCGGCTTGAGCTTTCCATCCGGGCCATCCTCGATGTCGTTTGCGTATACCGGGATCTCCGAAAGCCCCTCCCGCTCCAGAAGAATATCGATGTAGAATTTGAACCCGTCGCTGATGATGACGACGTCGATGCCTCGCTCTTTCATGGCCCGGTAAAATTCGGGGAAGCCGGGATCGATGGTCATCAGCCCCGGCACATAGTCCTGGAGCTCCTGTCTCGTGGCAAAGAGACGCTCCAGGATTCCGGAAAACGCCTCCCGGGAGCCGATCTCGCCGCTGATATATTTCGCATCGATATCCTCCCAGCCGCCGTGGGAGAATTTTTCCAGCATCTGGTAGCTGACGTCGCCGATGCTGATGGTACCGTCGAAATCGCATGCCACCACGGGCCGCTGTTTCTGTTTCAGGATTTCAGAGAGCATATCTACTCCGTTTCAGTTTCAGGAGTGAGGCGTATATTTCCGCCTCGATGTCCGTTTCCACTCCCAGTGCAATATTCGGTTTCACCACTTTTCCGTGGAAGTCGCTTCCGGCGGTAACGAGGAGGCCCCGAGCACGGGCGAGGTCGAGGAATGTTTTTTGCTGGAACGCGTCATGGTGACTCGACCACACCTCCAGGCCGTCGACGCCCAGGTCGATCACGTCTTTAATCGTTTCATCGGCGTAATCCCCCGGGTGGGCGAGGATCGGGACGCCGGATGCCTCCCGGATGACGCCGATGGCCCGCCCGACATCGACACCTTCGAGAGGAACATATGCGGGTCTCCCCCCGGCGAGATAGTCCATATAGAAATTCAGCGACGGTGAGTCGGAGCGATTCCCGTCCACGTAGCGGGAAAGCTCCCGGTTGCGGGCGTTTTCCGGGCGCTTCTTCAGGGCGCACAGAAAGCTCCTCCCCGTGGGGGATTTTTCCCCGGATTCGGCCAGGACATCCTTGATGTCGAGTATGAATCCCTCGCCCCTGAGAAGCTCGACCCGTCGCTCTGTCTGGGTCCGGGATAGGGCACGGATGCCGTCCAGGAGATCGAAGAGCGCCGGGGCTTCGTGATCTATGCAGTACCCCAGGATGTGCACGTCGCTCGATCCATGGGTCGCCGAAAGCTCCACCCCGGGGACGAAGGGGATGCCGGTCTTATACGAGAGAGAAAGTCCCCGGGGGACGTTCTCGACGCTGTCGTGATCTGCGAAGGCGACGGCGACGACGTTTTCAAAAGCTTCCCCGATCATCTGAAATATCTCGTCGGGAGAGTGGACGCCGTCCGATGAGGCATCAGTATGTATGTGAAGATCGATCATATCCTTAAAAGGATCAGGTGTTTTAAACTGATGTGCGTACGAGGGATAGAGAGAAGAGCGGTATCCGTCACCGGGCGCAGTCTTCCGGGTCTCCCCCGGCCTTCTTCAGCGCATGAGGAAGGGCCGGGGCGATCACCTCCAGGCACTCGACGACGGCTTTCGGGCTTCCGGGCAGATTGATGATAATCGTTGTGCCCCGCATCCCGGCCACGGCCCGGGAGATCATGGCGTGGGGTGTTTTTTTCAGGCTTTCGGCCCTCATGACCTCGGCGAAACCGGGGATCTCCCGATCGATCACGCTCAGGGTCGCCTCGGGTGTGACGTCCCGGGGGGAGAGCCCCGTGCCGCCGGTGGTGAAAATCAGGTTGGCCCGGGATTCGTCGGCGAAATACATCAGTCGCGACGAGATCACGTCCCTCTCGTCGGGAACGATTTCGACATCGAGTACCACCGCCCCCATCTCCACCAGGAACGTCACGATGGCCTTCCCGCTGGTATCCTCCCTGAGGCCCATGGATCCCTTGTCGCTGACGGTCAGCACCGCGGCGATGATGTGCCGGGCGTCCGCGTCGCTCATTGGGTCGATCCCTCCGGGAGCTCCGCCACCGTCAGGACGTCCCCCACCTTCAGGGATCCTCCCTTCAGCACCCGGACGAAGATACCCTCCCTGGGCATGACGCAGTCTCCCACGGCGTTGTAGACGGCGCAGTGATCATGGCACTCTTTGCCGATCTGGGATACCTCGAGGACGATGCCGTCTCCCGTGGTGATGATCGTTCCAACGGGCAGCGACACCAGGTCCAGGCCTTCGGTGGTGAGGTTTTCTGCGAAGATGCCGGCGGATACGTCAAGTCCCTTTCGAATCATCTTTTCGATGCTTTCCTGGGCCAGAAGACTCACCTGGCGATGGGCGTACGTGGGATTGTCCAGGAGCCCCGCGTGGGCGTCGCCCACGATGCCCCACTCTTCTTTCAGCTCTACTTCACTGACCGGTGTTTTCTGTACGCCGGTGGTCTCGGATACGTTGATCGAAAGAATTGTTCCCGTTTGTGTCATGGTCTACTTCTCCTCTCTGGTGAATGTCCCGCTCTTTCCCCCGGATTTTTTCAGGAGTCTTACGTCGGTAATGACGGCGGTGCGGTCCACCGCCTTGATCATGTCATATATGGTCGCCGCCGCCGTCACGACGCCCACGATCGCCTCCATCTCCACGCCGGTGCGAAAGACGGTACGGGCGATCACGGTAATGTCGACGGCGTGTTGCTTTTCATCGAGCTCGAACTCTACAGATACCTCGCTGATGGGGATTGGATGGGCCAGGGGAATGAGCTCCGGGGTCTTTTTGGCCGCCATGATCGCCGCGATGCGGGCCGTGGCCAGCACGTCCCCCTTCTTCACGCGGTTTTCCCGGATGAGCTCAAAAGTTTCGGGAGACACCAGCACCTTGCCTCCTGCGACGGCGATGCGTGCCGTCTCCTCCTTATCGGAGACGTCCAACATCTTTGCCGATCCCCCATCGTCGATATGTGTCAGCTTCATGTCATCCCCCTATCTCGGACATTGAGCGCTGGCAGGTACGGATGCGGCCCGAGGTTATGTTGTGTTTCTTCGGCTTGTTCTTGAGCACGTCCAGGATGAAATCGCCGATGACATTTAAATCCTTCCCTTCCCTGAGGAGCGGCAGGATGTGGGCCTCGTCGTCCGAAAAGAGACAGCTCCTGATGCGTCCGTCTGACGTGACCCGGATGCGGTTGCACAGATGGCAGAAATGGCTGCTCACCGGTGTGATGAATCCGAGGGTGCCGGCGAATCCCGGAATCTTGAAATATACAGAAGGCCCCGCGCCGAGGCGCTCATGAAGCTCCTCCAGCTCGTATCGCTCCTTTATCCTGGAAAGAAGCTCATCCATGGGGATAATCCGATACTTACTCCAGTTCTGGGCCCCGTTCGTCGGCATGTATTCGATGAACCGGACCGAGAGGGGACGGTCCCTGGTCAGCTCGATGAAATCAAATATTTCGTCGTCGTTGAAATCCCGAATCAGCACGACGTTGATTTTTACCGGGTGCATGCCCACGGAGAGGGCGGCGTCGATTCCCCTCATCACGGATTCGAACTCGTCCCGACGGGTGATTTTCAGAAACTTCTCACTCACCAGAGTATCGAGGCTTATATTCACCCGTTGGATGCCGGCACGAAAGAGCTCTGGGGCCTTTTCTTCCATGAGGACTCCGTTGGTGGTCATGGAGAGGTCCGTGATGCCCTCCACATCACGGATCATCCCGACCAGATCCGTGATGTCCCGTCGAACCAGCGGCTCGCCGCCGGTGAGGCGAATTCTCTGAAAACCGACCTTCGCCGCAGCCCGGATGAGAGTGACGATCTCCTCGAAGCTCATTACCTCGTCGTGACTGATCCGGGGGACGCCCTCCTCGGGCATACAGTAGCGGCAGCGAAGGTTGCACCTATCGGTGATCGAGAGGCGCAAATAGTCGATGGTACGGGCGAAGCCGTCGGTGGGAGCGGCATCATTGGGCCGACCGGTCGTTTTCAGTATATCACGGCTCAAGAGGTATGTCCTTTCCGGTGTCACGTCCGCTGTATCCCCCCAGGGATTCCAGACGGTTGATGAATTCTGATGAAACAATGACCTCCAACAATGAGGCCACCCCGGGATGCGTGCGGTACCTGGTCGGGATGATCAGGTCATAACGCTCCTCTTCCACCGGGATGAAGTCCAGATCGAGGGCCGTGGCCGCCGCCTGTATCCCGAGGCCGCAGTCGGCCCGGCCCGACGCCACCCGAACCGCCACGTTCATGTGGGTGAACTCCTCCCGGTCGTAGCCGGCGATGTCTGATGCGCGCAGTCCGCCCTGTATGAGCAGATAGTCGAGCAGGATGCGGGTCCCCGATCCGCGCTGGCGGTTGACAAAGACCACATCCTCCCGCATCAGGTCCTCGATCTTCCGGATGTTCAGGGGATTTCCCTTCTTCACGATCAGGCCCTGCATGCGGTGGGCCAGGGTGACCAGGGAGATATCACGGTCTTTCAGGTATCTCTTTATGGCCGGAACGTTATAGAGTCCGGTTTTTTCATCCAAGAGGTGCGATCCGGCCAGGTGGCACTCGTCGTTTTTCAGCGCCATGATGCCCCCCAGGCTCCCCACGTTCACCGACGCTAGGGATATCGGGAGGCGAAAGCGTCCCATCAGGGAGGAGACGAGGTCGAGGCTCACATCGTGACTCCCGACGATCATGACGGAATTCAAAATATCCGCAGTGGGTTTGAGGATGACGGCCGGGACTGTGTCTCCCTTTTTGAGCCCTTCGCTCATGGCGCCGACCCTGATGATGCCGTCGGCCCGGACCATGGTGGTGATGTTCCCCGCCCCCCGTGGGAGGGGTGAGGCGATGAACCTTCCGTCTATCTCGGCGATGTGCACCCGCAAGAGCTCCTCGTTCCCGGTCTTTTTCGGAATGTCTCGAAGGACCGTCACCGGCATGGTATCGTCGATCGGCTCCGGGAGGCCCAGCATCCGGTGGATGAGGGGACGGATCACGAATCGGTACGACAGCACCGCCGACACCGGATAACCGGGGAGCCCCACCACCGGCGTCCCGTCGATCTCCCCCAGGATCGTCGGTTTTCCGGGCATCATGGCGATGCCGTGAACCAGGACGGTTCCAAGGGATTCGATGATCGAGCGGGTATAGTCCCTGCTTCCCGCCGACGACCCGGCGAAAACGATCACCAAATCCGACGAGGACGCGGCTTCGGAGACGGCTTTCGTCAGGGCGTCGGGATCGTCGCCGACGATACCGGTGCGCCGGGTCTCGGCGCCGTCGGCTCCGAGCAGCGCCGATATGACCGCTGTGTTCGATTCAAAGACCTTACCCGCCGGGGGGACGCCGTCCGTCGGCTCGATGATCTCATCCCCGGTGGGAATGAGGGAGACGACAGGAAGCTTCTTGACCGAAACCCGGGCGTGGCCCGCGCCGATGAGGGCGCCGACGTCGTAGGGGCGAAGGCGGCGGCCCGGTCCCACCACCGGCTCCGTTGCGACGATATCCTCCCCCACAGCCCGAACGTGCTGATAGGGCAGCGCCGCGGAGACGATTTCGATTCTCCCGTCATCCAGCTCATGGATATCCTCGACCATGATGACGGCGTTCTTGTCCTCGGGGAGGGGCATCCCGGTGTTGATGTATACCGCCTGGTGCCCCGGCCCGTCTCCCGCGGTGAGGATGAGAGGCGAGGATTCGGTGGCGCCCAGGGTGTCCTTCGAGTCCACGGCCACGCCGTCCATGGCGGAGCTGTGATAGTGAGGGGAGGATATTTTCGCGAACAGCGCTTCTGACGTAACCCTCCCCGAAGCATCGACCGTGGGGATG
>Ga0180432_10005218_pt1 | contig 17438 bp, 16 predicted proteins | sample SS_ome_10_FD_132414 | JGI IMG/M metagenome (GOLD analysis project Ga0180432, IMG submission 132414) | Hypersaline lake sediment archaeal communities from the Salton Sea, California, USA - SS_1_MS_2 metaG | ecosystem: Environmental > Aquatic > Non-marine Saline and Alkaline > Hypersaline >...
AAGGCGGGAACCGCTTGAATGAGCTCAGAGCGTACGCAGCGGCACCGGGTTATTCAAAGGAGGGATGATTTGGAAATGACCGGTAAGGTAAAGTGGTTCAACGAAAACAAGGGATACGGTTTCATAAGGCAGGATTCGGACGGACGTGATATTTTTGTGCACTATTCCGATATCGAGGGTCAGGGATTCCGAACCCTGAGTGAGGGTGAAGCGGTCGAATACGAGCTTGCCGAAGGATCACGAGGTTTCCATGCTGTAAAGGTGCGTAAAGCGTGACGTTTACATTCGGGCATCGCCGTGCATGCTCGCATAAGATGAGATAGCAACTACGATGTAGCGCGGCTCGATCTTCTCTGTATCGTTTAACCCTGATCCATCTCCTTCATCTCCGCGTGAAAACGCTTCAAGTTTCTCTTGGCCTTTTCATTGGATGGATCGATCTCTAAGGCCTGCTTCCACGCCTCCAGCGCTTTTTCTATTTGATCCAGCTTGTAGTAAGCATTTCCCAGGTTTGTATAGGCGGAGCTGCTGTCCTTGCTCCGGCCGATAGCCTCGTTGTACATCTCTATGGCTTCCTGGTACGAGCCCATCCTGTAGAACACGTAGCCCAGGTTATTGTAAGTGGCGGCCAGTTCAGGATTTAGTTCGACGGCCTTCTTGAATGCATCAGTGGCCAGGTCTTCCTCGTTCATCTCCGTATAAGCAAGGCCGAGGTTGTTGTAGCTCTCGGTGAAGTCCGGAGCCAGCTTGATGGCTTTCTTGAACATCTTTATAGCTTTTTCGTATTGACCGTTGTGGTATGCGAGCACTCCTGAATTGTTCAACCTTCTGGCTTCTGCAAACTGGCTTTTCTTCTCCTCCTCCTGGAATGTTTTGTTCTGATTCTCGACCATCTCCACTATCTCGGAGTGGTTTTCCTTGAGTTGCTCCACGAGCTTGCTGTTACCCTCCAGGCCTGATTCCAGCGTGCTCATATTTTCGCTCATTTCGCCTTTCCAGCTTTCGACCTCTCTCTTGAACGTTTGGATGTTTTCATCGCTCGAATCCAGTCTCTTTTCGATCTCTTCCGTTTTTTCCGCCAGTGTATCCGAGATGCTCTCGATTATGTTCTTGTTATCGTCGGCGATTGTGGAGATCAGATCCTTGAGCTCACAGAGTTTTTCGTCGAAGCCGTCTTTGAGGGCCTGTTTCATGGAATCGTTCTTCTCCTTGAGCTCGTTTATAATTTCTATAAGCTCGTCGGTGTTCTTTCTTCCTGATTCAATGCCGGTTTCGAGCTCGGATTTGATCGATTCCATTATTTCACCCGAACCGCCTCCGGTTCCGGCCGTCTCGTCCATCATCCTCTCGAGCCGGCATACGGAGTTGTCTTCGTCGTAGAAGCGGCAGAGTTCCCCCAAGCAGTACACCTCACCCCTGTACGATTTTGCCAGAAACCTCACATGGACACCGCCGCCGGCTCCGGTTTCGGCGTCCTCCTGACCGGATCCCTCTACTTCGGGATTCATGAATATTTCCTGGTCTTCGGATTTATCCTGCCCTTGTTGATCTTCATCATGCTCGAGGTCGTTACTGTCGGCCTCGCGGAACAGAAGCTCCTTTTCGCTTTCCTCTAAGATCGACGCCTGGCTGATTAATGGACAGATTTTCATGACAGATCCTCTCTTTTCTCTTGATCGCATTCCAGCGTTCCGGTCTTTACAAGTACTTTTGCACTTTCTTCAAATTGTGTTTCCAGGAATCTCGTATAGTTCTTCTCAGCGCGCTCCCTGATTTCGTCGCATTCGGCCGTCGTGCCGAGGACTCTGCTGAAAGCTGCCGCCGCGCGCCCGAAGTCGCCCAGCCTCTCACTGGCCGTTCCTTCGAGATACCATATCTCATTCGAGGCATGGTCCGTGGGCAAGTCGGATTTCAAGGCAGACTCTAGTACCGACAGCGCGATCAAGGGCCTGTCCATGCTTAGATAAGCGGACGCAATCAGCACGGATCTTATCCTTCCGGAAAGGCCGGCACGGCGCAGCATGAGAAGCGCTTTTCCAGGAAGGTTTCTATCGAGCGCAAGGCGCACGAGCCGCACGGATTCATCGTCGGAAGCCTGTCCCTTCTCTATCTTTTCCAATCCCGACATAAGCTCGGATTCGGTTCTCGCGACGAATATCTCTTCGATTCGTTTCAGCACGGCTTCCCTGTCGTCGATATCGGAAAGAACATCCTCGAACAGCCTGCCAGCCATCAGGTGCCTGCCGGAGACCTCCAGTATCTCGGCGAACTCTATCTTCAGATCCACTATCTCCTCGGCGCTGAGAGCTTCGTATCCCAGCCCCGCCAGCTTTTCGGATTCTTCGATTCTGCCGTTTTCCACACAGACACGAATTCCGAACAGGAATTTCTCCTTTGCCGGTTCTTTTTCGATCAACCTGTACAATCTGGCCATTACTTCGTCTGCGATAGAATGATCGTCTGGAGACAATCCCTCTACCAGATTGAAGGCCTCCGCCGTCCATTCACCCGTCATCAGGCAGTCGACCTTCAACAGCGTGCTGGCATTATCGTGCTTCTCCGGCCACTCTCGCGAGTTCAGTTCCGTCAGGATTTGCTGCCACTGGCTGCTATCGATATCGAGAGCCTGCCTGTACCTTTCGAGGGATTCTCCGTTTTCTCCCTTGAGTGCTTTGATCCGTGCGTAATGCACAAGAAACAGACCATTTCTTTCATGGAATTCGAGGAATTCCCCAGCAGCTTCATCGAGCAATCCGGGATCGATCCCTTCCAGTGCAAGGATACGCAGGACTGGTTCGAGCGATTTTTCGACTTCACCTGATTCGACAAGGATGCGGCCATATAATCTATTCGCCTCGTATTGGTCGGGCTGCCTATCGAAGATGTGAAAGAGTTCCGATGTAACGCGTGTTACGAGCTCGCCGTTTTCCTCGATCAAGGATTTCAGTATTACGACGGCTTCGGGGTAGCGTTTTTCAAGGATCAGGTTGTGCGTATGCAGGAATGTAACTTCAAGGTTTTCGGGGTATTCGCCGCTGAGCCGCTCGAGCACGGCGCCCAGCTCCTGCAGTGAGTCCTCCGGGCACTTCTGTGCATCCTTGAAGAGTCGGCAGGCCTCTTCGAATCGTTCTTCCGATATCGCGATTTCCCCGAGAACTCTTGATATAAGCCATGGATTGATGCTCTCCGGCAGAAGTTTCTCCAGCCTCGCCCTTATCTTTTCACTGTATGCGGGAGATAGCTCGAGGCAGCGTTTCATTATCTGCACGGCATCTTTCTCGTTACCGAGCCTTATGTGCACGTCGCTCATAATATATCTTGCTTCGGCGTTTGCCTGTTCGTTGCCTATTATCGTGTTCAATTCGGTTTCAACGGACTTTAGATCCGCGCGGGGAGATGTCATTGTCAGCGCAAGACAGCGCAGAGCGTCCTCGACCTTGCCATCGGCCAGTGATATCCTGGCGCCGTATATATGCAGGGCGGCTGCGTCATCTCGCTTTAGCATCGATACCGAGCGTTTGAGTACCTTCCTGGCCAGGTTGAGATGGTTCATCGAGAGCGATGCCCTCAGCATCTCCTCCCAGATGCCTACATTCTCCGGTTCCTTCTCCACGAGCCGGTCGAATCTTTCGAGGACATCCCTTATCTGACCGGGATCGAGCACCAGGGACCTGCATAGATAACGCGCTGCCATCGCGTACTGTTCCTCGTCCAGATACAGGTGATATAGGGCCAGCTGCAGGGTCGTGTTGTCGCTGAATCTCTCAGCGGCTTTTTCGTATATATTTATGAGGTCGTATCGGATTTCATCGTCAGCCATAAGAAGCTGATCGTATTCGAAGACCGCTTTTTCCACTTCTCCGTTCTGAAGATGTGAATATGCATGCAGTATCTTTAGTGATTTCGACCGACTCTCTTCTGTTGCCAGCGAATCCATGAGCTCGGCGAGGGGCTGCCAGAAATCATCGTTGTCTTCGGCCAGATCCCTGACACGTTTTGCGAATTCCGGATGCTGATCGGGATTATCCCTCAGGAACTCGGTTACAAAAGGTAGAGAGCCGGATACGTCCTTGTTTCTGAGGCTTATTTCGAGTGACGAGACGATACCATCGATATTGATACCGCAGTGGTTCATGATCTCGCGTGTAAGCCTGAAGAGCTCCTCGTCCTCGATCGTGTTTCCGTCTCCGAGGGTTCTGAGGATCTCCTCCGCTCGTTCAGGATCCCCCCCTCTGGCGTGCAGCTCCACCTTTATCTTCTGAAGCTCGAGACTATCATTCCCCGTTTCGGTGATGTGATTATCTATGGCCTGGTTCATAGCGGGAATCAGGGATCGGTCGATTTCGGTTGCCAGCCTGACGGCTTCAGCGGCCTTGGCATAATCGCCGTTTTCCAGATGGAGGAAGGCGAGGAGCTTCTGTGCAGGGGCTGTTTGCGAAACATCCTCATTCTCCCTGATCCATGAGATTATCCGCGGCAGGTTTTCCCTGTTGAATTCAAACTGCGCCTCGAGGACCTCAACCGCCGTTTTTACCCTCTCGAGCTTCAAACAGAGGTCGCAGTAAAGGAAAACAACGTCGGGATGGTGAAGCGATTCCTCGCTCAGCAGGGAAAGCCGCTGCATGGCGAGTTCGGTCTTTCCGGTCTTACCCGGGAAGAGCTGATTGATATTGTCATTGGCGGATTCCTTCTCCCAGTCGAATGTCTCCTGGGCGAGGTATTCCTCCATGAGCTCCACACCTTCAGAGTGCCTTCCTGACCGAATGAGTATCTCACCCTTGAGAAGTGCATGATTTCTTGAATGTTCCTTGCGCATCTCGACATAGTTCAGGAGTTTCTCGAGGGGCGGGTCCTCCAGCTCCATACACTGGAAGAATCGATTCTCGGCCTTATCGGGATGCGAGAGAAGTTCGGAAGCCAGTCCGAAGTAGAATTTGGTCTTGGCGTCATGGGGTAGTTCCCGTTCGAGCTCCACGAAGATCGAACCTATCAGCTGGGCGTCGTCATGTGAGTGCTCCAGGGCTCTTCCGAAGGATTCGACCGCCTTTTCGGGCTTCTTGTCCTCCCTGTAAAGCAGCCCCAGAAGCAGCTCGTTATCGATATAAACCGGAGAATCCGCATTTTTGCTTTCTTCGAATCCCCTGGACCTGGTCTCGGCCCTCTTGATGAGATCATGTATAAACGATTGAGGGGATGACCTCAAAATGTCACGGGTGCCCTCTATGTTCCTGACCCGTATCAGGGTCTCCACTATGAAGCTTCCCAGGAACGGGTTGAATGAATTCTTGAACGCCTCGTAGGCACGGTCCAGTATCTGGTTGCGATTTTTCGGGTTTTTCCTAATCGTGGCCTTGAGGAGTGTCACCGCCTGATGGTAATCCGGAAGATCGAAGCAGGCCTTTATTGCCTCGCAGGCGATCGCATAGTCCTCGGGCCACTTTCCATGGGCATCCAGCGCCCTCTGGTAAGCGCGCTTGAGGTCGCCCCTGTCCCGATCTTGATTGATCTTTTTTATTACCTTCTCTTGAGTGAGAAACAGCACGGATCCCCGCTTGATTTATATGCTGATGTTCTACAACGCCCGGTTAAAACCGATTCGATAGGTCGAAAGAGCGAAATGCGTACCATGTATATATTTTTTTATATATAGGTTTAATTGTTGATATATTTTAAGGTTAAGTGTACATTAGGCTGAAAAGAAGGGGATGGCCCGACAAGTAATTTTGCAAATTGCATAAAAATCTTCCCCGTTTGAAATTCCATGAAAAGAAGGTAGATGGAATAGAAAATGTCTGCAAAATATACTGTTTCGACGATGATCGGCTTTTCCGCCTCGCATTCACTCGCAGACTACAGCGGCGACTGCGCCCGGATACACGGACATAACTGGGGAGTGAGGGTATATTACGAGTTCGAAAGTACCGATGAAAGCGGTCTGACGGCTGATTTTCTAGAGTTGAAGGAGAGACTGGAGGGTGCCATACTACCCCGGTTCGACCACAGGCATCTGAACGATATCCCGCCGTTTGACCGGGTAAATCCAACATCCGAGAACCTGGCGGCCGAAATATATAGGATATGCCGGGATGAGATACGTTTCGCGCGAGGCCGGCTGACCGAGGTTGAGCTTTGGGAGACCGAAACCGATATGGTGCGCTATAGTGAAGACAGGGTTCGATAAGCACGGGGAGAGCGTCACTCTGCTGTCAGGCGGCCTGGATTCGACGGTCTCACTGGCGATGGCGCTCGAGCATCAAGGGCCCGCATTGGCGGTATTTTTCGATTACGGACAGCGCGCTGGAGGGATGGAGCTCAAAGCCGTCGAGGAGATTTCAGGGCTGTACGGCCTCGAGTTGATGAAGATAGAACTTCCCTGGTTCGGCTCGGTGTCCTCGTCCACTCTGATAGAGGGTAACGGCGATCCCGGCGTATTCGGGGGATCGACACTAGAGGATGATTCCGTGACCGGCGTTTCCTCGGCCTGGGTGGAAAACAGGAATGGAGTATTTCTCAATATAGCAGCGGCGGTGGCGGCGGCGAGGGGGAGTGAAGTGATCATAGCGGGATTCAACAGGGAAGAGGCCGTTAGGTTCCCGGACAACCGCCCCGAGTACATAGATGCCGTCAACGCATCGTTGAGACTCGGCGCAGGCGCCCCGGTCAGGGTGGTGAGCCCGACTGTGGATATGACGAAACGCGACATAGTCGTTGAAGGTTTGCGGCTGGGTGTTCCATGGAAATCGATCTGGAGCTGCTACCTCGGTGGTGAGCTCATGTGCGGCAGGTGTGAATCGTGTATGAGGCTGCGAAGGGCCGTTTCCGGGACTCCTGCCGAGACCGAGATCGAATTCGAAGAGGAATGAAGATGAACGAAAAACGCTACCCTCTGATCGAAACGAAGTGGCTGGAGGAGGAGATGGGATACTCCGGAGAGCAGCTACGCAGTCATTTCATCCGTGAGAAAACCGGGATCGAGGTAGACGGGCTTATAGCCTTTTCGGGACCATGCGAAGTGAGTGGCGCAAGCCTGGTCGATCTGGAGGACGCCGAAAACGGGGATTTCATCAAAGCACGCAGCATGCTTCATTTCATTGCAGAGCATTTTCAGTGTTCGCTTACCGAAAGCAACCTTAGATTGAGGTTGTTCTCGGCTCTTGTGAAAGATTCGATCGAGGCTATGGGGGACGGATTGAAGCTTCGGCGTGAAGGTGACGACCTTTTTCTGGGCGAGCGCAAGCTGACTGTTGCGATCACGACCTCAACGCCGGTATCCAAGGTTTTTCATTTCGGTGTGAACATAGATCCGTCGGGGGCGCCGGTCCCAGCCGTAGGTTTGAAAGAGATAGGCGTCGATGCCGGGGAGCTCGCACGGACCGTTATGAAGGGATATGCCGCAGAGTGCCGATCCTTGAACTTGGCGACGAGAAAGGTCAGGGGGGTGCCTTAGGTCTCTTCGTTTTGCAGGGGAAGGTGATAGGCAGGTGGCTGTGAAAGGTTGGCTACGGGAGATCTTCCGTTCCATCCAAGGTGAGGGCCCCTATGTCGGGGCCCTTCAGATTTTCGTGAGGACATCTGGATGCAGCCTTGCCTGCAGGTACTGCGATACCCCCGATGCAAGAACAAGAACGGTGGACTGCATCGTGCGGAAGGGGGACGAGGGGATAAAGCTCGAGAATCCCGTTGATACGGACAGGGTGCTAGGTTACGTGCATTCGCTCCTGGAGGGCTGTGCCGGGATTCATTCCTTGAGCATAACCGGAGGCGAGCCCCTTGAGCAGCCGGAGTTTCTGATCGATTTCCTTCGCGGATTCAGGCCATGCGGCCTGCCCGTCTATCTGGAGACTAACGGGCTTAACGTGGAAGCCGCAGCAGCCGTCGCCCCGATGGTGGATATAGTCTCGCTCGATATAAAGCTCCCGTCACTCTGTGAAGGAGGGTACGATTTCTTTCCCGTGTACGAACGGGTGATTCCGCTGCTGGGTGGAAGGAATATGTTCTGCAAGGTCGTTCTGGCCGATGGATTCGATCATGAAGAGTTCACAGCGGCTGTAAGGATGATATCCGGATACAACAGGAGCACAAGGTTCATAATCCAACCGGCCTCGCCCGGAGGATCGTGCCTGCCGGTAGATGGTGGGTGTTTGATTGATTGCTTGAACGAGGCTTCAGAGCACCTCGAGTACGTGCGGGTGATACCTCAGTGCCACCGCGTTCTGGATTTGCCCTGAAAGAGATGATTACCGCACCAATAAAAAACGCTGCGAGATAGTACGATGCAGGGTCGGGTTCGTGAAGGCGGCGACCACCTCGCAGCGATCGATATAGAGAGCAAGCGTCATACCAGCACGCAGCACATGATTTCTGGGACAGGTTGTATAGTGTTTATTTACAAGCTGTTGTGCGTACGGCAAGGCTTCGTATTCATTCCCCAAAAGTCCCAATGATTTCTTATTGTTACCGACGCTCGAGAGCCCGGACAAGCGGAGTTTTTTCTACTTTGCAATGCTGATATACCGGGGATGCACTATACCACTTTTCTGCGTTCATATGGTACAGGGGGGAGGAGATAAAAAATGGAAGCTATCGAGAATTCACTTGACACTTCCTAACTCATCCTTTAATAAGTTGTTAGGCTCGCAATTCGGATATAATAACGAGAGAAAGTACGATTTCTGATATTGGAAAGGAGGAACGGTAAATGACTAAAGCGGAAATTGTAGAAGAGATTTCCAGCAAGACCGGTCTTACCAAGAAGGAGATCGCCGAAGCGGTAGATAATTTTCTTTCCTGTATTTCGAAGGGCTTGATAGAGGGCAAGCACTACGAGATTCGCGGATTCGGGACCTTCAAGGTCAAGAATCGAAAGGCCAGGATGGCCAGGAATCCGAGAACAGGCGAGCCGGTCCCGGTGCCGGACCGAAAAGTGCCCGTGTTCAAAGTGTCCAGAGAATTGAAGGAACTTGTCGCTCAGTCCTGAGCCCGCTTTCTATCGGAAGTTCTACAACGGTTGGTTCAATCTCGATAAGAGAAGAGGGATGACTATGTCCTCGGGTTTCGTTCAGGGACGGAGGTGAGATTTGACAGAGGGGATTGTTGATCTAAGGAGTGATACGGTCACCAGGCCTTCAGAGGGTATGAGAGAGGCCATGGCACGTGCGGTCGTGGGGGACGATGTGCTGGGTGATGATCCGACGGTGCAGTTGCTGGAAGAGAGAATGGCCGGGCTTCTGGGGAAGGAGGCCGCCATCTATGTACCCAGCGGGACGATGTCGAATACGATCGCCATTCTGTCGCAGACCAGCCCCGGGGACGAAGTGATATTGGATAGAAATTGCCATATCTTCAATTATGAGGCTGCCGCGGTATCGGTGATCGGCGGTATACAGCTGCATACACTGAACGGGGATGGCGGACTTCTACCGCTGGAGGAGCTCCCCCAAGCGGTAAGGCCTTCGAACGTGCATCACCCGCATACATCCATGGTCGCTATCGAGAACACCCACAACCGCGCGAGCGGCAGGATATACCCGTTCGAGCAGATAGAGGAGATCTTCCGCTTCAGCCGTGATATGGGATTGAGGATGCACATGGACGGCGCCCGGCTTGCCAATGCCACCGTTGCAACGGGGATAGGATTCGAGCGCTACGGTGCGTTGGCGGATTCGATCACGTTCTGCTTTTCGAAGGGTCTAGGTGCACCAGTCGGGTCCATCCTGGTCTCGGATAAGAATGTGATCGAAAAAGCGAGGTTCTGGAGAAAACGCCTTGGAGGAGGAATGAGGCAGGCCGGGATACTCGCGGCTGCATGTCTGTATGCGCTCGACAACAATGTCGAGCGTCTCTCCGATGATCATGACAGGGCCGGGCGCATAGGACGGATAATCGATTCGAGTCCAGGCCTGAAACTGCTGTTTCCAGTGGACACCAACATAGTGATTTTGGAATATGAGGACGGGTCGGGCGATATCGAGGAGTTGAGGCGGCGTCTCGAGACCGAAGGGATACTTACCTTGACATTCGGCGGCAGCAAGATGCGGCTTGTCACTCATCTCGATATCTCGCATGATGATATAGATCGTTTCGAAAAAAAGCTGTCTCGCATACTGGGTTCCTGATGAGATCATTTCAGTTCTACCTTGTTAGCACTCCGATCGGCAATCTGGACGATCTTTCCTCTAGAGCCGTTGATGTACTTGGATCGGTGGATATCGTGCTGGCCGAAGATACGAGGAAGGCCAAGGTTCTGCTGGGCCGGCACGGTATAGACACGGAAGTAAGGTCTTTTCACGATCACAATAAGGAAAGAGTCACACCTTCGATCATCCGTCAGCTCGAAGGCGGCAAGAGTGTCGCTCTCGTGGCCGATGCCGGCACACCCGTCATTTCCGATCCAGGCTATTACCTGGTAAGGAAACTGATTGAACAGGGGATCGAAATCACGTCGATTCCCGGAGCGAGTGCAGTAACAACGGCACTCGTTCTATCGGGCCTGCCTCCCGATAGATTCACCTTTTACGGTTTCATCCCACGAAAGAGAGGTGCCCGTGAGCAAGTCATCTTGGAAGCGGGAAAAAGCAGAGGTACAGGCTTATTCTTCGAGAGCCCCCGCAGGCTGATTGGCACGCTCGAAGCGATCGGCGAGCTGCTGGGAGACAGGGAGGTGGTAGTAGCCCGGGAGCTGACCAAGGTGCACGAGGAAGTGTGTCGGGGGTCCGCGGCTATATTGCTCGAGCACTTCAGAAGGCATGGAGTCAGGGGGGAGATAACCATCCTAATCAGGGGAGTCGGCCGCAGGCGCGGTTCTGGAACAGCTTGACAGCATTAGACGGTCGATTCATAATGTTCAGTAATATTTTTTCATCAATGGGGAGTTGTGGTTGATCGGAAAGGTCGAAATCAAGAACAAGCTGAGAGGTTTCCTCGATCCTCTTGTTGACATATTGAACCAGCTCGGAGTAACCCCTCTAGCCGTGACCCTTTTCGGCCTGGCGCTGAGCTTTATCGGGGCGATCTACGTGGCCTCTGGAAGGCTGACGGCGGGAGCGGTAATCCTGATAATCTCCGGTATCTGCGACACACTCGACGGATCGCTCGCCCGCCGTTCGGGCAGCGAGACCGCTTTCGGCGCATTTATCGATTCGACCGGTGACAGGGTGACCGAGATGGCCTATTTCGGGGCGCTGATCTACTTCATCTCGAGACAGGATCCCGTCAACCTGTTCCTCGTTTTCTTTCTCCTGGTCGCCCTGGCAGGATCATTTCTAACCAGCTATGCCCGGGCGAGGGCGGAGGGATTGGGGCTGGAGTGCACGATCGGATGGGTCGAAAGGCCGGAGAGGCTGGTGCTTCTGGTTATCGGTCTGCTCCTTGGTAGGACCGTGCTCATTACCGTGATATTAATCCTTGCCATTCTGACCGTTGCAACTTTCATTCAACGGGTCTTGCATGTAAGGCGCATAGCGCCGTAGAAGCGATATTCGAGCAACCGGAAATCCCCTATCCCGCCGTTGGCGGTCTCCGTGTCCGCCTTCGAGAGCAACGGCCGGGTTTGATCAGAGCGTTTCCGGTTTCACTCGTTAAGAAAATCGCGGATTAGAATATGAGAAGCAATCTCGGCTCGATTCTGAAAACTTCGATACCGATCGTTGTTGATATCGGCGCCCAGATAATAATGTGGACGATCGAGATCAACCTCGTAGGGCATATTTCTCCGGAATTGATGGCGAGGTCCTACGGTGCTACCGAGGCGACCGGTGTGGACGCCTTGACAGCCGTCGGCAACGTCGTACAGATAATCCTATTGACCTGCACAGCTCTGCTTATTTTCATTTTCGGCGCTACCATAATCATCAACAAGCTCATCGGTGAGAACAGAAGGGAAGAGGCGAATCACTTTCTTGGTCAAGCCCTGTTCACCACCCTTTTCGCCGCCATCGGTATCGCCGTCATATGGCATCTTCTAGCTCCATTTCTGTTCAACGTGATCCTCGGCACGTCGGTTTCGGTGGCCAGCATCGGAGTGGATTATTTCAGGATACTGTCATACTTTGCGCCGTTCATAATCATGAACTTCGTTGCCATCGGTATCGTACGAGGGGCCGGTGACACGCACCTTTCGATGCTCACGGCACTCATCGTGAATACATTGCACCTCGTTCTCGCCTTATTGCTCATTTTCGGGATTTCGTTCTTCCCGGCGCTGGGAGTTAGGGGTGCGGCCCTGGCAGCGGGGATCGCACATACGGTCGGCTGCTGCTTCACCTTTATCGTGATACTTCGTGGAAGAAGCGTGCTCACGTTCAAGTGGAGTGACTTCACTACTATAAGGAGGAAGAGCATAGTAAAGGTGTTCAAGACCGGTATCCCTATAACCTTGGAACAGCTTGCCTGGATGATAGGCATCACCATCGTGATCGGATACAGCAACAGGCTCGGAACGGTTGCAGCTGCCGCCCATATCATCATATTGACTTTCCAGAGGCTTTTCTCGATTCTGTACCAGGCTTTCGGGATGGGGGCACTGACCCTGGTAGGCCAGCGTTACGGAGCCAATGAGCATGATTACGCTAAGCAGACGACAACGATGTTCTTCTGGCTCGTCGGCGGCGTAGTGCTTTTTCTAAGCGCTGTAATCTTCTTCAGGGCTCATTACCTCGTGATCATATTCACATCTGATCCGGATGTCGTGATGCTCTGCGAGAGGGTTCTCAAGGTAGCTGCCATCGTGCAGATTCCAAAAGCTCTGTCATTCGTTTATTCATACAGTCTCAGAGGAGTAGGGGAGAACCGTTACCCTATGTATCTCGCGCTCATAGGAATTCTGGCGTTCGAAGTGATTCTCGGATTCAACCTGGCCTTCACGTTCGGGCTTTCGCTGATCGGACTATGGCTGGCCCAGGGGGTGGACGAGGTATTCAAGGTTTCATTGGCGATCAGGCGGTTTCACGGAAGAATCAAGGAGCTAACGGTATAGGGGGCGGGTGATATTGTGAAATCTGGTTTTGTCACATTCGAGGGAATAGAAGGATCGGGTAAATCGACTATAGCTAAGTCGGTTCACGAGCTGATCGAGAAGGCCGGCATCGATGTGCTCCTGACGAGGGAGCCTGGAGGGACTGAGGTGTCCGAAGCCATCAGGGGCATACTGCTCGATCCGGAACATCCCGAGATGACCGACAGAGCTGAACTGCTGCTGTACCTGGCAAGCAGGGCTCAGCTCGTGGAAGAGTCGATAAGGCCGTCGCTCGAACGCGGATGTCTTGTGCTCTGCGACCGTTTTATGGATGCTTCGGTGGCCTACCAGGGTTGGGCGAGGGGGCTCGGAGAGGAATTCGTGGAACGGATGAACTCATTCGCCGTCGGTGATACGGTCCCCGACTTGACGTTTGTGCTGGATCTGCCCGTAGAGGATGGATTTTTGAGAGGGCCCGACAGGCGCGAGGGATCGGGGGAAAGGGGAAAAGACCGCATGGAGAAGGAGGAGCAGGCTTTCCACGAGATGGTTAGGGAGGGATACATCAGGTTGGCGGCCAGGCACGGCGGCAGGGTGGTCATCGTAGACTCGTCGCTCCCCTTCGATGCCGTTTTGCAGGAAGTAATACGGAACATGGAAGCGCGTTTTGACGTAAAAATTATATGAGCGCAAAATGATTTGATTCGTTTTGCCGTGGATTGCATATTAAAGTGTTGATTAAATAACGATTTCGTGCCGTGAGGCACGATTTATGTATCACGATCGGGTGGAAATAAATTCAATTACACGGCGATATACTATCTGGAGGTTATTCTTGAGGTTTCATAAGAAATATTTGGTCGGGCTGGTCATAATCGCGCTGGTGGCAGCCGCTACAATATACGTCTGGGCGGAGGAACGTGAGAAGAGCAAGAGGGAAGTGACGTACCAGGATCTGGAGCGGTTCGCCGAGGTGTTCGAGAAGATCATGGACAACTACGTGGAGGAAGTGGGTTCGACGAAGATCATAGACGCGGCGATCGAGGCGATGCTCGAACAGCTCGATCCGCATTCCCTGTACATGGACAAGCACGATTACGAGAACCTCATGATAGGTACGCAGGGGGAGTTCGGGGGGCTCGGCATTACTATATCCATAAGGGATGATTTCCCTACGGTCATCTCTCCCATCGAGGAGACACCGGCCTACAGGCTCGGAATCCAGGGCGGGGACAGGATCGTGGAGATAGAGGGGGCTTCGACGGAGGGATGGAGTTCGGAAAAGGCCGTTTCGAAGCTGCGCGGTGAGCCCGGAAGCCAGGTGAACATTACAATCAGCAGAGAGGGCCTCGAAGATTCGCTCCACTACAGCATCACCCGGGAAATCATCAAGGTTCCGAGCATCACATATTCGGATATCATAGGAGACAGGGTCGCTTACGTGAGAATCGCGCGTTTCTCGACAAAGACGGCGGAGGAGCTCGATGATATTCTCAATGATTACGAGGCGGATGGACTGAAAGGACTGATCCTCGATCTGCGATCGAACCCGGGAGGACTTTTGAAATCGGCATATGATGTCTCGGACCTTTTCCTCGAAAAGGACAGGCTGATCGTTTATACCGAGAGCCGCGACCCGGAACAGAATATGAGATACAAATCCAGGCTGAGAAATATTCATGACGGCTACCCGATAGTGCTTCTGGTCAATGAGGCGACCGCATCGGCCTCGGAGATCGTTTCGGGTGCGCTTCAGGACTGGGACAAGGCGCTGATCGTGGGGCAGCCGACCTTCGGCAAGGGCTCGGTTCAGACGGTATTCAATCTACAGGGTAATTCCGCGCTGAAGCTGACCACGCAGAGATATTTCACACCTGTCGGCAGAAGCATCCATAAGGGGCATTTCTTCAAGGAAGAGACCGAGGATAAGGGTGAGACAGCCGAGAACGTGGAACTCGAGGAATACAAGACGTACAATGGAAGGAAGGTCTACGGCGGCGGCGGGATAAGACCCGATTGGGAGATAGAGCTGCCGGAATTCACTGAATTCGAGCGCAAGGTGGAGCAGGCCGGAGTGTTCTTCTCCTTCGCCATTCATTACACAGCCTATCACGACGTAGACGAGGATTTCGAGGTCGGGCCGGAGATCCTTTCGGAGTTCAGAGACTTCGCAAAAACGAACGGCGCGGAGATAAAAGACGAGGAGTGGAACGAGGATAATATCGATTACGTGAAGCTCGCGATAAAGAGGGAGGTATTCCGTAAGCTGTACGGAACAAGAGGAGCTTATATAGCAACGATGCCCGATGATGAGGTGGTCAACAAGGTCCTCGATATGCTTGGCCGGACAGGCGGCCTCTCTGAGATGTTCGATTACGTCGAGCGCCAGAAGGATCTGGTCAAAGCGGAGGAATAGTGAACGGCAGCATTGCAATAATTTGCGATTTCGACGGCACGATTGCTGAAAGGGATATAGGGCATCACTTCTTCGGCACGTTCATATCCGACAAGGGAAAGTGGGAGGATCTTCTCGAGCGCTGGAAGGTGGGTCTGATAAGCTCCCGTGAGTGCCTCGAATCCGAGCTCGAGTGGACCGAGGCCGACAGGAAAGATCTGGACAGGTTTATCGAGAAAGAGGACTTCGATCCCTACTTCAAGGATTTCGTGGATTTTTGCAATAGGCGTAAGTACGAATTCCTCATCGTCAGCGACGGTCTCGATTACTACATCGATCGCCTTCTGATGAAGCACGGCCTCGGTTATCTCGATTACAGGGCTAATAAACTCATCCATAACGGGAATAGCCTGATCGGCATCGACTTTCCCTATTACGATCTGATGGGCTGCAAGATGTGTGGAAACTGCAAGAAGCACCATCTGGAGAAGCTGAAGGGAGAGGGGTACTATACCGTTTATATTGGCAACGGCCTGAGTGACAGGTGCCCCGCCGAAGAGGCCGATCTGGTCCTGGCAAAGGCCGATCTGCTCGATCACTGCAAGATGACGGGAATAGAGTACATTCCTTTTGAAAACTTCAGGGATGTCGAGGGTGAGCTGACTACGAGGCTTATACTGCGGGAGGAATGATCACCTCCCGTCGAACGTCTTCTCCTGGTATTTCTGAATGGCCTCCGAGAAAGTGTTGCTGACGAAGTCAGCGAAACCGTACAGTTCCTTCTTTTCGATTCGGCTCTTGCTCGATAGCTGTCTCATCTTCTCCATAACGTCGTTCATGTCGTTCTGCGTTACAATGCCCTCTTCATAGCAGCTCCAGAACTTCTGCATTATATATCTGATTTCCTTCTCGTACTTAATCAACTGCTCGGCGGAGAAGCGACCTACCAGTTTGTCCACCTCTCTGTCGTAAACATGCTCCGATATCCAGCCCCTCGCCAGCAGGAGCACGAGGATGACGGCCGCTACAGCCACTGATGCCGATATGAATATAAATGGCCTTTTTCTCAAACAGGATTCCTCCTCTTACTGTATAAGCGTATCCTTGAACCATTCTAAGGTCAAACCGACGGCTTTTTCAAGCTCTCTGGTCACACGTCTCATCGGATGTCTTATCCCGAACGTGTGGCCGCAATCCTCCAGCACCTCGAAAACGACTCTCCCCGCCCGTTCCGGTTCGAGCATTCTCTCCGCTTCGCTTACGGTCACCGCCGCGTCCCTGCGGCCGTGGATCATGAGGTGCGGTATTGTCAGCTCGGCGGCGCGATCGGGAAGAGAATAATCCGCACGGTTGGCGGCTATGTCCTCATAGTATGAGTAGTCGAGCCGAAGTTTACCCGAGGTCGAGCGCCCGTCCGAGAATACCAGGGCGCCGTCGCGTTTCCACATCTCCTTTCTTCTTTGGGTATAACGGTCGAGGCGTGAGGGTGTGGCCCAAGTCACGATAGACCGTATTCGCTCGAACTCCGAAGCCGCAAGGATTGCGACGGCCGCGCCCCGGCTGTGTCCCAATATCCCCCAACCAGAGCATCTTATATCAAGCGGGAGCGGGCCGTTTTGGGCAAACGCGCAGGCTTTCCTCAGGTCAGATAGCTCCCTGCTGACCGTGTTTGCCGCAAATTCATTCTCTTTCGTGATCATTCCCGTATCCTCGTCGGTCCCGTTCATCGAAAAGCTCATAGTGAGAACATGAAAATTCGATTCGGCCAATCTCTCGGAGACGTACGGGTAAAATCCCCATCTCTTATAAGCGAGAAAGCCGTGGCAGATGATTACGAGCGGCAGCTCTCCGCCGGGAAGGGCGGTCCTGATATCAGCCTTGATCGGAGTGTGGTCTCCGCCGCCGATCTCGATCTCCTCGATGATGATCTTGCCGCTTTTGATGGCTCTCATCTCCCGTGTAGGCCTGGGACTCGAGTTTGGATTCTCCAGCATACAGCCAACGACTCGTCCAGTCAAATGTAACGGTTCAACGGCGCTCTTGCAAAGCATAAGCCTATGAAGTATCTTGTTTTCAACAGAAAAAGAGGGA
>Ga0180432_10005219_pt1 | contig 17437 bp, 15 predicted proteins | sample SS_ome_10_FD_132414 | JGI IMG/M metagenome (GOLD analysis project Ga0180432, IMG submission 132414) | Hypersaline lake sediment archaeal communities from the Salton Sea, California, USA - SS_1_MS_2 metaG | ecosystem: Environmental > Aquatic > Non-marine Saline and Alkaline > Hypersaline >...
GGGGGGATGTATCGGAGCTACGCGGTCTTGCAGGGAATCGACCTCCTGCTTCCGGTGGATGTCTACGTGTCCGGGTGCCCGCCCCGGCCCGAGGCGTTGCTCGACGGGTTGATGAAGCTGCAGAAGAAGATCGAGGGCGAGCGGCCGATCGAGGAGCAGCTTGCGGACTTTCGGGGGGGGTCTGACCGATGAGCGCCGAAGACGACATCGGCGAGCTGCGCAGGGAATTCGGGCGCTCGAAAGTGGTGAAGACTCTCAGCTTCCGCGGGGAGCAGACGATCGAAGTGACCCTCGAATCGCTGCGGGAGATCCTGAAATACTGCCTTCGGAAACAGGGATACGCTTTCCTTCTGGACATCAGCAGCGTCGACAACCTTGGGGAGGCGCCGCGTTTCGAGATCGTCTACGAACTTGCGGCGGTGGATGACTCGAAGCACTTGCGGGTGAAGGCCCCGGTGGAGGAAGGAGGCGGGATTCCCACCGTATCCGACCTATGGGCCACCGCCAACTGGCATGAGCGGGAAGTATTCGACATGATGGGACTCACCTTCAAGGGGCACCCGGATCTGCGCCGGATCCTGATGTGGGAGGGGTATCCCTATTTTCCGCTGCGCAAGGATTTTCCGTTGGCGGGCAAGCCGAGCGAGATGCCGGATGTGGCATTTTCGTGGGTGGCGCCCCTTGAAGGAGGGCCCTTCGTGACGCGTCCAGGAACGGATCGCGTTTCCGGCGAACCGCGCGGGAAGGGGGAAAGTTGAGCTATCGGCGAAAGGCAGGGCGGGGCGCGAAATTGAGCGGATCGCGGGCGCCCTTGTCGAAGCTGTCATCAAACCGTGGCAAGATGCTGCCGATTCCGCGCCTTGACGTCCACCGGCCGGGATTCGATCTCCTGACGCTTCTGTGCGTGGGGCTGATCGTGGTGCAGGCCATGCTGACCGTGTTGGGGCCGGGGTTCGCGGGGGGGGTCTACGTGGAGTTCGGTCTGACCCGGGAAGGGGTTTTGGATGGGGGGCTATGGCAGCTTGTCACGCACGCGTTTCTTCACGGCGGGTGGATGCACGTCATGGTGAACGTGGTCCTGATCTACCTTGTCAGAGGGCGGATTTATCACATCCTTGGGGGCGGGGCGTTCTGCCGGCTGTTTGGCGGGGGGATCCTGTTGGGGGCGCTTTTTCACCTGCTGTTTAACCCGAGCCGCCCGATTCCGGCGGACCCGATTTCGAATCCGCTGGTGGGCGCCTCGGGCGGGGCGATGGCGCTCCTCATGGCTCTGACGGGGCTGTCGCCGGATTCACGGATGTGGCCGATCCCGGTGAGCGGGAAGAATCTGGGACGCGGATTCATGTTGTCGATGATCCTGCTCTACGTTCTGACGCCCGGGGTGGGGATTCCGGTTCTGAGCGACATCGGGGCGGGGTTGGCGGCGCTGGGTATGGAGGGAATCTTCCGAATCGGGCACATGTGCCACTTCGGGGGCGCGCTGATGGGGGTGCTCTACGCCCGCCGGCTTTTGCGCCGGCCGGTGACGTTGGAGGAACTGCAGCGCGATCGGGCGCGCCGTGAGGGCGCCGCGGCGTGAGAGCCTGCCCGCAGACACGATCAGCGCCGGCCCCGATCCGGGCGGCGGAAAAGGCTGCGGCGTTTGTCGCCGGACCGGTCCGATGACGCGGAGCGGGAAGAGCGGCGGTCAGACCTCGCCGAAGCCGGCTTCTTCCGAGTGGAAGAGGGACGGGAAGCCTGTTGCCGGTTGGGGGCGCTGCGGGTCGCCGGCCGGGACTGCGGGGCGGGTTGCGAGGAGCGCTGGAAGATTTGGCGACGCTGGAACGCCGGGCTTGAAGGGCTTCGGGAAGCCCGGGAAGCCGCAGGAGACGTCCGGGGGGAGGGACGCTGCCGGACGACGACGGGCCGGGGCCTTGGGCTGGTCTTGCCGCTCGCCGAGGTGGGGGGTGCCCGTCGCGTCGCGGCGTTCGGGATCGGGCGGGAGCGATTGAAGACGAAGCGTTGGTGGCGCGGGCTCACGCGTGGCGGCGAGGGGGCGCGTCTTTGCGGACTGGAGCGCTGCGCGGGCGGTTTGGCCCGCGGTTCAGGGGCGGGACGCGCCGGCATGGCGCCGGGAGGGCGGCCGCGGCCGGAAGGCGTGTCGCCGGCGTCCGGTCGGCGGCCATGGTCGGCGCGCGAACCGCCGTGGCGCGCGCCCGGCGCAAAGCGAGCCACGGAACGGCGGCCAGACCGGTCCGAAGCGTGCGGGAGGCCGGAAACCCGCCGGGAGGAGTCCGGGCTCGCATGCGGACGCGGCGAAAAGAAGCGGGATCGCGGCCCCCGGGGGGAGAAATCCGGCCCGGAACGATCAGGGACGGAATGCCGCCGGACGATCAGATTACGATGCCGCAGCAGCGCGTTTTGACGCGCGAGGTGGGTATTCCGATGCCGTAAATGCGCGTAGCGGGCCCGCTGGTGGACCGGGTGCAACGGCTTGCGGTGGTATTTGTAGTGATGCCGGTAGCTGGCGTGATGGCCGCCTCGGCAAGGATAGTGGCCGCAATGGTGGCAGCGGGTGTGGCGATAGACGTAGCAGTCCCGGTCGTCGTCCCAACCCGCAAAGACCGCCCCCGCGATCACTCCGGCGGCGAGAGGAATGCCCCAATCGGCCCAGTCGGACGTGTAATCGGCATAGTAACCCCGGTCGTAAGCCGATGAAACGTAGCCGTTCGGGGAATAGTACGAGGCGCCGGTGGCGGAGTAGTAGTAGGGATCGGCCGCACAGGAGACCAGCAGGAAGGCGGGGACGGAGACGGCCACGAGCGTCGGCAGGAGCTTTTTCATAACCCGTTGGACGGAAGCCCTCCCGGGTCTATTCGAGCCCGGAATGCCGGCGGAAAAGCCTCCGAGAAGGAGCCTATACAATGTCACTACAGATTTTTCCATTATTCGGTTGTCATTTGGTGGAATTGGCGGTTCACTTCCGTATGATGACATTGGCTCCTCGGCGTGAAGGAGGGCGCCGTCCAGCGTCCGCGGGGAAGGGATTCACCCTGATGGAGGTCCTCACGGTGATCACGATCATTGCGATTCTTCTGACGGTGGCGTCGGTCGGGATTCAGCGGATTGACCGGGGGCAGGCGAACACATCGGCACTGGCGGTGGCGGAGGCGCTTTTTGACGAGGCGCGGAGCATGGCGATCGGCCAGGGGACGGAGGCCCGGGTGCTGATCCACGGCAACCTTGACGATTCGGACGAACTCGATCGGGAGCGTTATCTTCGGTATCTGTGCGTGGCGGTGCCGGACGAGTCCGGCCAGTACCGGGTTGTTTCGCGGGGGACGTTGCTGCCCTCGGGGGTCTACTTCAGTCCCGGCAAGAGCCGGGATGCCGCCGGCGCGGTCGGCGATCTCGGGGAGTTCGGCGAGATGAGCATCCAACTTCCGGGTGATCCCGGCGCCGCGCGGCAGTGTTACTTTTACGAGTTCAACGCGGAGGGGATTTGCGTGATCGGAGACGCGGAGCGCACGGGGGCCGCCTTTGTCCTTGTGGGGGGAAGCCGCCAACCGGGGAAGGCCGAACCTGAAGTAATGGGCAACAACAAGAGCGGCTTCGTGATCTGGCGCAACGGGCGCACTTCGCTGTTTCGCAGTCCGAACCAAATCTAACACCATGCATGCTTCCTTCAGAAAACCACGGCGCGGGTTCACGCTGATCGAGAGCGTTATCGCGATCGGGGTGGTGGGCATTCTGCTCGCGACCTTTCTTGCGGTCTTCGGGCCCGCCACGCAGAACATCCGGCGCTCGATCAGCATCCAGGATGCGGACCGGCTGAAAGAGGCCCTCCAGCGGGAGATGCATCTTCTTCGGGAGGGGCCGGACGATGATTATGCGACGGCCTTTGAGAAGGCCTTCGACTGGATTGCGAAATCGGTGGAGAGCGATTTCGCGGTGCTCCTTTACAATTACCGGGGCGACCCGTCCTCGATCCGGGCCGACGGGACGCTGGAACCTTATCAGAACGACGAAGGTGTGGGGGTGGCCGGCGAAGACTACGTCGTGCAGCCCGCGGTGCGGAGGCTCGTCGACGGCACGGCGCCCGGGGAACTGAGGGACGATCTGGCGGCCGCCGAGGGGCGGGTGTTTCTGGTCCGCATGACGCAGCTCGTTTTCAAGGACGGCGCGTTGACGGAGAGCGACCAACCCGGCGCCATCGTGGACCCGCACTCGGGGGCCGCGGCGGCCGGCAGCGAGGAGTATCCCGAGGCCGTGATCGCCTTCCGGGCCGACTTTTACGATCTTCGTAGTCGAAGTGTGTCGTATCTTGAGGGTCTGGAGTTCACGGCCGGCGACACGGACGATCTTCCGCGCCGGCTCTTTTCGCGCAACATGGGGGTGCGCCGCTAACAATTTCGTGTCATGAGAACCTTTCGACGCAAGAGACATGCCGGCCGGGGATTCACGCTGGCGGAGCTGATCGTGGCGATGGCCGTCACGGTGATTCTTCTCGGGCTGCTGGTGTCGGTGACGGGCGTGGCGCTGGACGGGTGGAGGATGAGCCGCAACAAGGTGCGCGCCGCCCGGCAGGCCAAGGCCGCCCTCGAGCAGATCAGCCGCGACTTCGAGTCGATGGTGGCCCGTTCCGGCAACATTTACGAGTGGCTCTACACGGAGTCGGACCCGAATGAGGCCCCCGGTCCCGGGGACGGTGTCAAGAGCCGCAACGCGGCCCGCATGATCTTCTTCACGGCCGCGACGGATCGCTACGACGGGCGGGTCGGTCCGGATTCGAACAACCCGGGAGACGTGTCGGCGGTCGGTTACCGCCTGGTGTACAAGGATCCGATCACGGACTCGGATGACGATGACTACAGCGTGTTCGTGCTTTACCGGCGCCTTGTCGACCCGAGAGAGGGGGGGGAAGGGAGCGAGGAGGGCGCGTTTTACGATCTGCTCGCGCAGGAGGACCTCGAAGCGGCATTTGAAGTGAACTACGGTGCGACGGTCGAGGATTCGGAGAATTTCATCTGCGAGAACATCTTTGAGATGAGCGTGGTGTTCACGATTGAATACATGGCGGAGGCCGGGGGCTCGCCGGTGGCCCGCATTCAGCGCGTGCCGGTGCTCGCCACCAGGAAGGGTCCGGATGCGGTGAGCGAGTTTCGTCTGAAGGGCGACGGCATCGTGGCCGACGGAAATGCCGAGACCGACTATGCCGACGGCCGCATCGTGGCGGTGGACGTGAGCATCAGCGTCCTGACCGACAACGGAGTGGCGACCCTTCGGAGAGATGCTGATCTGGAGGGGGACCGCCTTGCCGATTTTCTCGCCCGCAACAGCTACCGGTTTTCGAAGACGATCATGCTGCCGCAGCCTTAGCGGGGGCCGGCATTTGGTGAGGCCGCGCCCCCTGAGCGCTGCGGCGTAGCCGTTGACCGCGGCTCTTGCGTGATGCAAGCTGCGGGGATGCGGAAGTGGCGGTTGCGGTTGCTGTTCGTGATGGCGGGATTCCAGGTCCTTGGAGTGGGTGAGGGTCTTCTACGTGGCCACCATGGACCGGCTCTACGCGCTCGGGAAGTGAACGGGACGGGAGCGGGCGCGGCCTGATTGGTGTCATTGAAAACCGGAAGAGGCTGCGAATGAGTCGAGTTTTTGGGGAGTGGGCCGCATTCCCCCGATTTCGGCGAATGATTGCGGTCGACGATTACGAATCACGGGAGGTGCGCTTCAGGCAATCGTGGTCCGTAATCCCGGCCTCCCGCCGCGGGGGGATCGACCGGTCCGAGGGGTGCCTCGCCGGCGAAAGGATCCGGATGGCGGACACGTTATTGTTGAAGATCCAACCCAAGGAAACGATGCGACGAATGAACATGGTGATCGGGCTTTGCGGGCTGGCAGCCATCCTGGCGGGCTCCGCGGGCGGACAGCACCGGGGGCGTTTGCCCGGTGACGTGCAACTCGAAAAGGGGCCCTTGGCGGCCGACGAGTCTGAAAAGAAGGCGCTGGCGGTGTTGGACGACATCCTTGCGAACCAGCGCCACCTGAATGTTCCGCGGCACGACGGCCGCCTGCTCCGAATCATGGCGCAGGCGATGGGGGCGAGGAACGTCGTCGAGATCGGCACCTCGACCGGATACTCGGCGATCTGGTTGGGGCTGGCTTTGAAGGCGACCGGCGGGAAGTTGACCACTTATGAGATTGACGCCGGGCGCGCCAAGGTGGCGCGCGCCAATTTCAAGAGCGCCGGGATGGCCGGAATCATCACGCTCGTCGAGGGGGATGCGCACGAGGAAGTGCAAAAGCACGAGGGGACGATCGATCTGATCTTTCTCGACGCCGACAAGAAAGGTTACGTGGACTACCTTGAGAAACTCCTCCCGAAGCTGCGCCCCGGGGGATTGGTGATGGCCCACAACATCGATCCCCGCATGGCGGATCCGAAATACATGGAGGCCATCACCACGAATCCGAACCTCGAGACGGTGGTTCGCGGGGGGATGGGAATCACGATGAAGAAGAGGTAGCGGCCCCGGACGCCCGCGAGGGGCGGCGGGAGGTTTCCCGACAGGGCACGGCGAGGGGAAGGTCCCGCCGTGCTCCGCTACGAAATCGAAATCCGGATCGCAGTCCATCTCGATCGAGACGGGCGAGACGCCGGCCACACCATGATGGTTGCCAATGCCGACAATGAATAGCGGGCGTCAGATCCGGTTGGGGGGGGCGACGTTCCTGGTGGTGGCGAACATGCTGGGGGCGGGCATCTTCACGACCTCGGGGTTTCTCATCGCGGATCTGCCTTCCCGCGGGCTGGTGCTTCTGGCGTGGCTGGTGGGCGGAGTGATTGCACTGTTGGGGGCGGCGTCGTACGGGGCGCTGGCGCGACGGCTTCCGGAGTCGGGCGGGGAGTATTTTTTCCTTTCGCGCACGATCCATCCTGCGGCGGGTTACGTGAGCGGGTGGATCTCGATGCTGGTGGGATTCTCCGCGCCGATTGCGGCGACGGCTTTCGCGCTTGGCGAGTATACCAAGTCGTGGTTTCCCGGGCAGTTCGATCCGAAATGGATCGGGACGGCGGCCCTTGTTGTGTTCGCGCTGATGCACGCTTTCAGTGTGCGGCGGGCGGTCTGGCTGCAAAGCGCGGTGGTGGTGTTGAAGATCGGCCTGATCCTCGCCTTCATCGTGGTGGCGGGGATGCATTTCGAACGCGATCCTTCGCCGCTGGCCGGAGAAACGAAGATGGCGGCCTTCGCGGTGTCGTTGTTGTGGATTTCGTTCGCCTATTCAGGTTGGAACGCGGCGGTGTATATCGGCGGCGAGGTGGCGGATCCGGAGCGCATCCTCCCGCGGGCCATGTTGCTGGGGACGGTGACTGTGATTGTTCTCTACCTCGCGCTCAACGCGGTGTTTCTCTTCGCTCCCCCGGTGGAGGCGATCGAGGGTCAGATGGAGGTGGCGCGGATCACGGCCGGGCATCTCGCGGGACCTTGGTTTGCGGAGTTCGCGACGGGGCTGATCGCGGTGGCGCTGCTCACCTCGATTTCGGCGATGGTGATGGCGGGACCACGCGTCTATGCCAAGATGGCGGAAGATGGCTACCTGCCGCGCTGGTTGAGCAGCGAGCGTCCCCCGGCCACCAATGCCGTGCTTCTGCAACTCGCGCTGGCACTGCTCATGCTCTGGATCCCGAATTTCCCGGATCTCGTGAAGTATATCGGATTCACCCTCGGGATCGGGACGGCCCTGAGCGTGGTCGGGCTGATGAGGCTGAAGTTTCGCGAGGGGGAGCGGATCGCGGTGCCGGGATGGCCGTGGGTTCAGGTGCTCTTTCTCGTTTCAGTCGGCGGGGTGACGGCCTTCGCGCTGGTGCGCGAGCCGCGGGCGAGTTTCTTTGGTCTCCTGACCATTGCGCTGGGCGTCGCGGCGTGGTGGCTGCACTGGAGGGGGCGAAGCAGGTGAGCGGGTGTGGAGTGCGGTGGCAAGCGCAGGGCGACACCGCTTTCGAATGATCATGTGCGCTCCTCGGGCCCCAAAGCGCCGTCGCCGCTCGCGGAGGCTCGCTCTGCCGGCGCACTCCAGAGGGCCTCTACCGCTGCTGGTTCGGGACGAACGTCCGGAGGACGACCGAATCGGCGGTCGTATCGAGGGCGGCGGAGTTGCGCGGGAGAAGCACGAAATCGCCGGGGTGGAAAGAGCGGCCGTCGATCGAGCGCAATGCGCCTGCGACCACCGCCACGATCGAGAAGCGGTCCGGGTCGGGACTGGCGACGGCAGAACCGGCCGGGAGAGCGAGCTTCTCGACCTCGAAATGGGGACAGGAGGCGAGGGTGGCGCCACGGGGGTCGTCCATGCCGGGTTCGTGATCGTTGAAATCGATGCAGCGCAGGGACTCCTCGACATGGAGGGCGCGCGGCCGGCCGTCGAGGCCGGGGCGATTCCAGTCGAAGACGCGAAAGGTCGTGTCGGAGTTCTGCTGGATCTCGAAGATGAGCAACCCGGCGCCGATGGCGTGGAGGCGTCCCGAGGGGATGAAGATCGACTCTCCGGCCCGCGGCTCGATGTCGTGCACGCAATCGGCCACCATTCCGGAGGCGATGGCCTCGCGGAACTGCTCGCGCGTGACGCCGCGCTTCAAGCCGGCGTAGAGCCTGGCGCCGGGCTCGGCTCCCGCGATGTACCACATTTCGGTTTTCGGCTCGCCGCCAAGCGAGGGCGCAACGTCAGCGGGCGGATGCACCTGGATCGAAAGATCGTCGCAGGCATCGAGGATCTTGATCAGCAATGGGAAGCGGTCCGAATCGAATCCATCGCCGAAAACCTCGTCCCGGTGTTCCGTCCACAAGTCGTGAAGGGACCTTCCCGCAAACATGCCGTCGTTCACGATCGACTGCTCGGCGGGGCGATCGACCAATTCCCATGACTCGCCGTAGGGTTGCTCGTCGGGGAGGGAGCGCCGATACTTTGTTTCGAGGGTTCGCCCGCCCCAGACGCGGGTCATGTAGAGCGGACGAAAGGTGAGGGGATTCACGAGGAAGCTGGATGACACCGTGTGCTATTTCGGCATGACGGGGGTATCCCAGCCGGCGAGGTCGGCGGGCTTGACGTTCTTGACGTAGCCGCCGAAGCCGAAGGTCGTGGGCTGGTAGGGGCCGACGAAGGAGATGTCGAGGCCGGGTTGAATGGCGTCATCGAGGCCGATGGCCCAGAAGATGCCGTTGACGAGGAGGCGCCGGTAGTCGTCGTCGAGGATGTCTTCCGAAGCGCCCTGGGTCGAGTGGAAGACGCGGTTCTTGTTGCCGTTCTTCGCCTCGTAGTGGCGGGTCCATGAGGAGGCGACGGGGGGCTTCTTCGGATCGGGTTCGGCGTCCCTTTTCATGGAAACCAAGGGCTGGGACTTGGTGAGCACGGTGAAGCCGGGACGGGGTTTGCCCATGTAGCCTCCGGCGTGGCAGAAGGCGTTGTCGCCGACGCCGCGGAGGATGGGGTGGTCCTTTTGTTCGGGGGCGAGCTTGATGCGGGTGCCTTGTTTGTGATTCTGGCCGTAGTGGCCGACCCAGGTGTTTCCAAGGATCTGGTGACCGAAGCCGTTTTCGTATCCCTCGACGTTCGAGCGGTAGTCGAATTTTGCGAAAGGTGAGTTCCCGGGGATTTTGAAGGCGTGGGAGGCGGTGCGCAGCCCGACGACGGGTCCCCCGCGGTCGAGGTATGCGGCGAGGTGTTCCATCTGCTCCGCCGGGGGGTTCAGGAATCGCGTGAAAATGACCAGGAGGCCGGCCTTCTCAAGGGCTTGCATGCCGGGGATGTTCGAGGCGCCGGGTCTGATGTGGCCGTTCTCGTCGAGGCCGAACAACACGGTGCACTTGAATCCGTGATGTCTGGCAAGGATGCGGGCCAGGGCCGGGCAGGTCTCCTCGCTGCGGTATTCGTGGTCGCTCGCCATGAAGACGACGTGCTTCCCGGCGCCGGGGCCTGTGTCGCCTTTGTAAACGACGGGATTCGAGTGAAGCATGCCGACGGATGTCAGCGTGGCGAGGATGGTGGCGATGAGCTTCATGAGGGATACGGTTGTTCAGGGGCCCGGGGCGGAGGTGTCGCGGCCCTACGCGGCCCGGGGGGGAATCTATCGCAGACTGGGAGATTGTCGATCCGGGGGACGGGCGCTTTCTCCTTGTGGACGCCGCCGTCCCCGGCGGCGTTGGGTTCCCTATCGGAAATACTCGATCCCGGCGCGGAAGAGGGGTTGATGCTTGTTGCCGGGGATGTTGCGGGCGACGCCGCGGCCGTGGCGTTCGGAATGGGCCATTTTGCCGAAGACGCGGCCGTCGGCGCTGCAGAGGCCTTCGATGGCGTGGAGGGAGCCGTTGGGGTTGTGGGCGATGCCCATGCTGGGCACGCCGTCGGGGGTGGTGTACTGGGTGACGATCTGGCCCGCGGCGCCGAGGGCGCGAATCTCCTCGCTGCCGGCGAAGAACTTCCCCTCGCCGTGGGAGACGGGGAGACGGTGGAGTTCGCCGACTTCGCAATGTGCCATCCATGGGGTCAAGGTGGAAGCGACCCGGGTCGTGACGTAGCAGGCGGCGTGGCGGCCGAGGTCGTTGAAGGTGAGGGTGGGGGAGTCGGGTTCGGGGTTGCGGATCTCTCCGTAAGGCAGGAGGCCGGTCTTCACGAGGGCTTGGAACCCGTTGCAGATGCCGAGGATGAGACCGTCGCGATCGCGGACGAGGCGCATGGCGGCTTCGCTGACGAGCGGGTTGCGGAGGACCGCGGCGATGAACTTGCCCGACCCGTCCGGTTCGTCGCCGGCGCTGAAGCCACCAGCAAGCATGAGGATCTGGGCGCGGTCGAGGCGCTCGGCAAGTCCCCGGAGGGACTCGTCGACGGCGGCGGCCGAGAGGTTGCGAAAGATGGCGATCTCGACCTCCGCCCCGGCCTCCCGGAACGCCCGGGCCGTGTCGTACTCGCAGTTCGTGCCGGGGAAGACCGGGATGAGCACCAGCGGTTTGGCCCGGTCCGATCGGGGGGATCGGAGCGGGGCGCGCCCGGAGTGCGAATATGTTTCGACCGCCGGGTGAAGGGTGGTGGCGCGCGTGGGGTAAACCTCCTCGAGGGGAGCGGACCACCACGCCAGCAGCTCGCTCAGTGCGAACGAGCGGCCCGCAATTGTTACGCGCGGAACGGAGCCGGTGCATCCGAGGTGTTGGGCGTCCGGGAGGGCCTCCCGGACGGCGTCCGGGGTGGCGGTCTCAAGCAGGAAGGCGCCGTATCGCTCCCGGAACAGGCAGGGGGCGTCTTCACGGGATGCTTCCTCGAATCCGATGTGATTCCCGAAGCACATCGTGGCGAGGCCCGCGGCGATCCCGCCTTCGCCGAGGCTGTGGAGGGCGAGCAGATGACCGCCCCGGTTGAGATCATCGAGGGCTGCGGCGATGGCTTTGAGGGCGGCGAAATCGGGCCGCTGGCGGGCGTCGCGGGGCACGGCGACGAAGAAGACGCCACTGCCGGGGCGCTTGAACTCCGGCGACAGGGCGCGGCTTGCGAGGGAGGGTGCGACGGCGAAGGAGACGAGGGTCGGCGGCACATCGAGGTCTTCGAAGGTGCCCGACATGCTGTCCTTGCCGCCGACGGCGGCGAGGCGCAGTCCGTGCTGGGCGTGGTAGGCGCCGAGCAGAGCGCTGAACGGCTTGCCCCAGCGGACGGGATCGTCCCGCAGCTTCTCGAAATATTCCTGCAGCGTGAGACGAATCTCCGGGAGCGGTCCCCCCGCTGCCACGATGCGGCACACCGACTCGGTCACGGCGTAAAGCGCGGCATGGTACGGGCTCCACAGGGCAAGGCGGGGGTTGAACCCCCAACTCATGAGCGTGCAGGCATCCGTCTCGCCGTCGACGAGCGGGATCTTGGCGGCCATGGCGTCCGGGGGCGTGAGTTGTGCGGCCCCCCCAAACGGGTTGAGAACGGTGCCGGCCCCGATCGAACTGTCGAACATCTCGCCGAGGCCCTTTCGAGAGCAAAGGTTGAGGTCGGAGAGAAGGGCGCGCATCCTGTCCCCGAGTCCGTCGGCGGCCTCGACCACCGGCAGGGGCCGCCCGAGCGGGCAGCCGTCGGGATCGGGAGCCGCCACCCGGACACGGGCGCTCTGGCGGACACCATGGGTGTCGAGGAAGGCGCGGCTCAGGTTCACGATGGTCTTGCCGCGCCAACGCATCACGAGCCGGCCGTGATCCGCGACCGTGGCGATGGGCGTGCATTCGAGATTCTCCTTGTCGGATTCCGCCACGAACCGTCCGACCTCGGAGGGGTCGACGAGAACCGCCATGCGTTCCTGCGATTCGGAGATGGCGAGTTCCGTCCCGTCGAGGCCCTCGTACTTTTTCGGGACCCGATCGAGATCGATCTCGAGGCTTCCGGCGATCTCGCCGACGGCGACCGAGACGCCCCCGGCCCCGAAGTCGTTGCAGACCTTGATCCGGCGGGCCAGGTCCGGGTTGCGGAAGAGGCGCTGGATCTTGCGCTCCGTGGGGGGGTCGCCCTTCTGCACTTCGGCGCTGTTTTCGAGGGCGGTCTGGGTGTGCCCCTTCGACGAGCCGGTGGCGCCGCCGATGCCGTCGCGGCCGGTGCGTCCGCCGATCAGGAGCACGACATCCCCGGGCGCCGGCTCGCCGCGGGTGACGTGGGCGCGGGGAACCGCCGCGACGACGGCGCCGATCTCCATGCGCTTCGCGATGTAGCCGGGGTGGTAGATCTCGCTGACCTGGCCGGTGGCGAGGCCGATCTGGTTGCCATAAGAACTGTAGCCGTGAGCGGCGACCTGGCAGATCTTGCGCTGCGGCAGCTTGCCGGGGAGCGTTTCGGAGAACGGGGCGCGGGGGTCGCCGGCGCCGGTGACCCGCATCGCCTGGTAGACGTAGGCGCGGCCTGAGAGCGGGTCGCGGATGGCGCCCCCGAGGCAGGTGGCGGCCCCGCCGAAGGGCTCGATCTCCGTGGGGTGGTTGTGGGTCTCGTTCTTGAACATCACGAGCCACTCCTCGGTGGTGGATTCCGCCCCGCGGTCCGGATGGGGCGCGCCTTCGGTGTCCCCCTTCCGCTCGATCCCCTCCGTCGCGCGGTCGTGGCGCACCGCGACCGGGACGATGATGCTGGCGGCATTGACCTCGCGGGAGACTTCGAGGTTGTCGAGTTCGCCGGTCCGGCGGAGTTCCCTCATCCCCATCAGGGCGATGTCCATCAGGGTGACGGGGGGGGCTTCGGGTCCGTGGACGGCGCTCCTCGATGTCCGGTAAAGCTCGTAGCTTTCCGCGACGGCCTCCGCTCCCGGGTCGATGACGACGGACTCGAGGGCGGCATGGAAGGTGGTGTGGCGGCAGTGGTCGGACCAGTAGGTGTCGAGGAGGCGGATCTCGGTGATGGTGGGATCCCGGCCCTCCTCGTCGCGGAAGTACCGCTGGCAGAAGGCGAGGTCGGCAGGCGCCATGGCGAGGCCGAGGGTCCCGCGAAGAGCGTCGAGGCCGGCCGCGTCGCAAGCGCCGAAACCGTCGAGAACGGCCACCTCGGCGGGGGGCGCGGCGCGGACCTCGAGGGTCGCCGGGAGTCCCATGGACGCCTCCCGCGAGTCGACGGCATTGATGACATACTCCTTGACGCGCCCGATCCCGGGGCCGGTCAGGGCGCCTCGAAGGGCGATGACCCGGGCCGAGGCGACCGGAGGACGACGCCCGCCGGTCAGAATCTGCACGCACTGCGCGGCGGAGTCGGCGCGCTGGTCGAACTGACCGGGCAGGTACTCCACGGCAAAGGCCTCCTCGCCCGGCGCCAGGGACAGCTCGGGGGAGGCCGTGTCGACCTGGGGCTCGGAGAGAACGAGCCGGGTGGCGGCCTCGAATTCCGCGGGGGTCAACCCCTCGACGTCGTAGCGCTGGATGACGCGAACCTCGTCAAGACCATCGAGGTCCAGGCTGCTCCGGAGATCGTGAAGAAGATGGCGGGCTTCCGTGTTGAACTCGGGCTTTTTCTCAACGAAGACGCGGTCCATGAAAACAATACAGCCCGGCCCGGCCAGGACGCCGCCAGCCTAGGAACTCGCACCCCCATGGCAAGTGCAATGGATGCCCGAGTGCTGCAGGTTTCCGGCCTCCAAGTGCCCCGGCAGGTTTCCAAGCCGCATGTGTTTGGCATGCCATTCCGTCCTGCATATGGGAGAGACGAAGACCAAGAGGAGGGCTCGAACTCGCTGGAGGAAGGCCGCCGCCCCACACATAACTTCGTTAACGTTAACGGATTTGCGTGTGGCGGAGTGGTTGGGTTGCGTGCCGGCGGGGGGGGATGTGGGAATGTTGTGCGCAGAAATGGCCCGGTCGAAAGGCCCATTCCCACACGGACCACTAGATTCGTCGCGTGAAGTTGAAGGCGATCATCCACGATGCAGGGGAGGGCGGATACTGGGCGGAAGTTCCAGCGCTCCCCGGATGCATGACCGAGGGGGAGTCCTTGGAGGAATCGGAAGCGAACCTTCGAGAGGCCATCGCAGGGTGGATTGAAGCTGGAGAGGAGACTGATGCCGGAGCAGAAGGAACGGTCCTGGAGCTTGCGGCATGAAGGCCGTCAGTGCAAGCGGTTGGCTGAGCTTGCCACTGAGAAGGGCTGGGAATTGGCGAGGATTCGGGGAAGCCACCACGTTTTTCGGAAGGAAGGCAGGATCGAGCGCTCGGTGATTCCCATTCACGGAAGCGTCTCCGCAGCCCGTGGCTCATCCCCGTGAGCAGCGGCGAGTTGAAATTCGACATGATGGTCCTGCACCTGAAGTCGGGGGCCGCGTCTCCCCAGGCCGACGAAGTGAACGCGTTGGAGTCCTTCATCAAGGAGCGTCAGCAGGCCCCCGATCTTCGGCACCTGATCGTGCTGGGGGACTGGAATATCCGTCCCGATCAGTCCACAGGCCGGCGCCGGCTGCGCAAGCTTATGGTTTCGACGCCGAGCCAAAACCTGATGCGCGTTCTGACGGTCGAAGAACTCGGGCCCTCGCTCGACGAATGGGAAACGTTCGGCAACCTCAATCAGAATCCGGCGGTCGCCGCTCTGGTTCCCTTTACCCACTTCAACGCCCGCAGCATCGACACCTTCCTCGACCACATTGCCATTTCGAGCACCTTCGAGGAGATCTTCGATCACCCCATCAGCGTGACTACCGCCTCAGGCAAGGTCGACCTTCGGCCGGGAGTCCGGATTGCCACGCCCCTGATTCCGGAAGCGGACTTTTATCGGCTTACCGATCACCTGCCGGTCGTGCTGACGCTGCGAAACACCGATGGCGGAGCCGTTCCGCCTACCGTCGCGCAGCTTATCCTTGTCAGCGCCATTCCCAACCCGACGGGCGACGACCGGGCGAACGAACAGGTGACGGTCAGGAATGTCGGAAGCGACCCGGTCCCGCTGGCGGGCTGGAAGATCTTGGATGACCGGAACACGTTCTGGGCTCTCACCGCCCAGGACGGCATCGTGGACCCCGGCCAGACCGTCACGATCATCCGAGGCGGACGCCCGATGTCGCTCAACAACACCGGCGACACCGTGCGGCTGGTCAATCCGGCAGGACAGACGGTGGATGCCCATCCCTACGACCAAGCCTCCAGCGGCCAGGTGTTCCTCTTCAACTGAGGCGGTCTCCGCAGGGATGCCGATAACAACGCACCTAATGGCGCAAGGCGAGGCCAAGGTTAGAGATTAGATCCTGATTTTTTTGGTTCAAGCAATATCCGCGTGGGTTTCTAGTAGTTGGTCCGCGGTATACTTTGGTATGCACTCGCGGAGTCAGCTCGCATTCCCTTGCCTCCCGCCACAAGACCGGCTAGCCCCTGAGGCAATCAGAGAATATGCCGCGTCCCGGCTTCGTTCTTCCCTGCTCCCCCGTTCAGAAGGTCGGGTTTCAAAAATGAGACCCACGACCAAGGGCGGCAGCTTGCACCCGGGGAACCGGAACGGCGGCGGTGCAAGAACCGCCAAGACCCTCGGACACTCCCCCGCTCTTTCGGATAACCACCTTCATTCGAAGGCTATGCCTGAATTCAACCGGAACCTGCCGCGCATACACGCGAAAATGCCGGCTTTTTCCGTGCCCTCCCACACCGGAACCGCTAGACAGAACCCGAAACCACCCTTCCCCCACCCCAAACTTTCGGATATCCTCCGAATCGGCGGGATCTCCGAAAGGGTAGAATTACTTGTTATGCGAGAGAATGATGAAGACAACATGCCATATCGTAGCTGCCGTCATGTTTCTAACCGCATTGCCATCGGTTGCCCTCGAGAGGGAGGCAAAGCCGGATGGACCACCTGACCGGGTGTTGAAGAAAGGCGACTGGGAGTTCCGCGTGTTTTACCGAGCGAAAGGTTCCAGAAGCGAAGGGCAACACGGTGTGCTGATCCACAAAGGCAACGTCGTCCCCCCAGGGAAGAAGGATGAAGAGCTGGCCACCGCCTTCGGCATCATGGTTTACTACGGAAATACATACGAACTCCCGTGGACCCCCACGGGGTGGAACTTCAAAGATAAAGCGAAGATCCTGAGTTCATGGAAGAAGAAACACCCCGCAGAACAATCTCCTGCAGGCGATTCCAAAAACCGCGCCGATGGCACGGTTTCCGGAACGCCTGAGGAGTGACGTTGTGCTAAGAAATGAAGCTCCTTAATTACGCCATCTGCGCAGCGATCATCGTAGCTTCATCGTCGTGCGACATGCGGGAGGCGAGACTGAAGAGCTTCGACAAGGATCATTGGATTCAAGTTGCGTTGGGCACTCCATTGCCTTCGGGCATGACCGAACTTCAAGGAATTGGTGATACTTGGCAGGGCTTCTGGTGCCATTTTCGATTCCGAATCCCTGCGGCGAATCTTGAGACGTATCTGGAGACGAATGGATACGAGGAGCACCCGGCATCCGACTTCGTCCGCAACTTCACGATTGATCCACGCTTCGAGAAGTATTTTTCCCCAGCGTGGAATCCCGTCTTAGATCCAAGTAGCAAGGTCTTTGTCCGAAACCCCTCAGACTACTCGAGCTACATTCTCATCGGCCCAGATTCCGATCAGGTTCATGTCTGGACAGGCGGCTCCCACAGCCCAGGGCCATTCCCGGCAAATCAACAAGCACAACAAGGCGTGGGTGGACAACCCGCTACCCCGCCGCGAGTCGGAGATTGAAACCTTATAAGGGCCCTTTACCCTGAATCGGACTGGCGCTCCCGGTAGCGGGTGCCACCACTTCGGCGTTGGGAAGAATAATCGCAATCGAAATCGGGATCGCTATCGAAATCGAAGTCACATGGCCTTGGGACACGAAAAGCTCGATGTTTACCGTTTGGCAATTGGCTGCGTGGCTTGGGTATTCGAGCGTTCCGAAAAACTGAATGGTGTCCACCGGCATGCCCGGGATCAATGGTTGAGAGCGAGCCAATCGATCCCGTTGAA
>Ga0180432_10005220_pt1 | contig 17437 bp, 19 predicted proteins | sample SS_ome_10_FD_132414 | JGI IMG/M metagenome (GOLD analysis project Ga0180432, IMG submission 132414) | Hypersaline lake sediment archaeal communities from the Salton Sea, California, USA - SS_1_MS_2 metaG | ecosystem: Environmental > Aquatic > Non-marine Saline and Alkaline > Hypersaline >...
AGTATACTGAAAAAGTACTCACAAAAAGGGAAAAGGAGGGAGAGCTTGGCTATGAACAGACTCAGGCTCTTGAACATGCAAAAAAATTCAATAAGGAGCAGGGCAAAAAAATTGAAAAGACCATTGATGCCCTCACAAAACACGAAAGAATAACAAAAGAAATTGCAGTGAAAATTATTGATATTGCACCAGAAAACCCAGCAACACTTAAAACTATCCTTGCAAAGGATAGAATAGAGATCTCCGATGAGGAAGCAACTAGCATCCTGAAGGAAATCAACTGAAGAGAGTGTTCATATGGAGGATTATGCCTGGGTCATCGAGTATTTGCCAGCAGGTCACGCATCTGCAATTCGAAAAGAACCAGTCGTACAGCTAATTGGAGACAAATTTTTCACACTACTTGAAGCAACAGTAACACCAAACGCATCAGTGATACTTGGGCAAAAGGTATATGTAGGAAAAGAAGGCCGAGAAGAAGTTTCCCACATCAAAGGAAGACTGAAATATGATGAGCTCACAAACGGCGCAAGGGAATTCCTGCCACTGATGCTCAAAAAAATAGTCAAAGAAAGAGAAGCTGATTTTGTTGGATTTATCAACAGGGCAAAGTCAATTTCAATAAGAGTTCATATGCTTGATTTGCTTCCTGGAATCGGAAAGAAAACCATGGAAGGGCTTCTCCGGGAAAGAGAAGAAAAACCATTCGAATCATTTGAAGGACTTCACAAGAGAGTCCCTAGCCTGACTGATCCAGTAGGCATTTTCGTACACAGAATACAAAACGAGCTTGAAGGCAAAGAGAAATACTTCTTATTCACTAAGCCACCTTCACTTCCAAGATACGGAAGATAATTTTTTTCTAATTATTATTTAAGAAGAATATGGGCTCGCCCAGGATCGAACTGGGGATCTTTCGCGTGTAAGGCGAACATCTTAACCACTCGACTACGAGCCCACGTAAAGTTGTTCTTTGAACGCACTGGTTTTAAAAATAAAAGGAAAAGAAAAAATTAGACATTGAAGTACTTCTGAAGCTCCATGCCGCTGATGCCGCGAAGAGATTCTCTGTGCTGCCTAAGTTTGGTATCAAGATAGTCTCCAAGAAGCTCTGATGGAACAACGCCTTTGAGGAACTTTGTGTCGCTCTCAAGCTCTGCGATTGCCTCATATAGGCTGTCTGGAAGCTCTTTTTCAACCCTCTTCTTCTTGCTGTCCTTTTCTACAGGGTCTCCTGGATCAATCTTGTTCTTTATACCATCAAGACCAGCTGCACATACCACTGCATTTGCAAGGTATGGATTTGCTGCTGGATCTGCTCCCTGATATGTGATCCTCTTGACCTCTTTAAGGTTCTTCTTTGTATGAGGCACACGAACAAGGGCATTGGCATCAGTAACACTCCACCCAACTGCGAAGTTCTTCATTGCAAGTCTCTTATATGAGTTTGAAGTTGGAGCAGTAAATAGTGAAACCGCACCAGCATGCTCAAGAAGACCGCCAATAAAGTATTTTCCAGTCTGGCTAAGCTGTCCATAAGACTCTTTTCCGTCGTAGAAGATATTGTTTTCACTTGTTTTCCAAAGACTTACAGATACATCCATACCATTTCCAGGCTCACCTTCGATCGGATATGGCATGAAGGTTGCAGATGCATTGACTGCAGTTGCAAGGTTCTTTGTGATGAACTTCAATGTGTTTACTGCATCTCCTGCAGTCTTAAGACCTCTTGGTGAGAGCTCGAATGTCTGCTGTGCTGTTGGTGCAGAACCATGCCTGTGAGAATCAATGAGCATACCAAAGTTGTCTTCCATTGTTTCACAGATCTGGTTTCTTGCAGAATACATTGAGTCATGAGGAGTTGCAACAAATGCACCGCTGGTATCATTTGACATTGGAGAAGGTCCCCAGGTTGCTTCCCGAGAATCCATCAAAACACCTACACCACGTGCCCTGTTTTTCTTGTCTGCTGTTGCAGTATCAAGGATATAACAACTCACTTCAGTACCAACAAGTGAATTCTTGATTCCGGCTGCACTGAGGTTTGTTTCCATTCTCTCTGCAACATATCTTGGATCTTTCAAGTATCTCTCTTTTTTGAGGGCAACGACAACATCGCAGATAAGTCTTACGGATGCTGGCTCCCATGGAATTCGGGCTAGAGTGTCAGGATCTGGCAGAAGAACAAGTTCGCCCTGTTCGCTTTTGCCAAAGACTTCACTGAGCTCAGCTGCATAAATCCCATTTCCAAAGCTTGCTTCGCCGAGTTTTCTATTAGAAACAGTAATGCGATGCATCTTACCTTTAACATCAAAAAACTGTAAATCAATCCACCTTACTTCGTTTGTGGCAATATATTTCATTACGTCATCTATAGCAGACAAAAAACCACCTGTATTCTTAGATGTATATACTAATAAATACGTTTCGAAGACAGTTCTATCCATATGTTCGGAACTTCGGGGATCAGAGGCATCTATGGAAAGGACATTATAGAGGAGCTGGCGCTCAAGATTGGTAATGTTTTCTCAGAAGATAGCCTGTTTGTTGCCCGGGACCTCCGGCAGAGCGGAATCCCGCTCTCTGTTGCTGTTGCAGCAGGCGCCCTGGCAGCAGGCTCCGACGTTATAGATATTGGAATAGCGCCCACTCCAACCCTTGCATATGCCGCGAGAAGAGGAAGAGGGATCATGGTCACAGCATCCCACAATCCGCCCGAGTATAATGGCCTTAAGCTGGTTGAAAATGCAAAAGAAATCGGAAAGGCTCTTGAAAAAGAAATTATTGAGGGTTATAACAAGCCGATTGTAAGGTCAGAGATAGGAGACTTTTCACATAACAGCGATGCCATAGAGGAGCACAAGCAGATGATTCTCGGCATGGTGGACCGGAGCCTGATTGAAAAGAAAAAGCCCAAGATAATTGCAGACTGCAATGGAGCTGCTGCAGTAATTACGCCATATTTGCTCTCAGAACTTGGATGCAGGGTAGTGAGCGTCAATTCTTCCCTTGAGTGCTTCAACAGGCCATCAGAGCCAAATGAGACAAACCTTTCGCATCTTCTTGATATAGTCAGGGAAACCGGAGCAGACTTCGGAGTCGGCCATGACGGGGACGGGGATCGGTGCGTGATTATTGATGATCAGGGATCCATGCTTCCCTTTGACGTGCAGCTTGCCATGATGATTGAGCACGAGCTTGAGCAAAGCTCGAATAAGAAGATTGTTTCGACTGTGGAAGCTTCGCTGGCAATCCGGGATGTCGTAGAGAAAAACGGAGGAGAAATTGAGATCACGCCAGTTGGAAGCACTTATGTTGGAGAGAGCATTGAGAAGAATGATGCGCTCTTTGGGGGAGAACCCTGCGGAGAATACGTTTACAATAAAGGGGTCCATGTTCCTGATGCTCCGCTTGCAGTTGCAAAATTCGTGGAGATTTTCTGCGGGAAGGGAAAATTCTCAGAATTGAGAAAAAGGTATAAGGAAAACTTTATTGCAAGGGAGAAATTCCAGGCAAGGGAAAAGCACAAAACAGTTGAAAAAGTAAAAAAATCGCTCAAAGTTGATGGAAAGATCAGGGACGATGATGGAATCCGGATCGATGAGCCTGATGGATGGCTTCTTGTCCGGGCATCCGGAACAGAGCCTGTAGTAAGGCTTACGATGGAGTACAAGACAAAGGAGAAGCTTGAGCAGCGAAAGGGAGAAATAAAAACATTGATAGAGATGCATCTGTGAGTAATCATGAAACAGGGCGCATATCAAAGACAGCTCATACTTTATCTGAAAAATAAATCATACCAGCAGGCATACCAGTTTTCAAAACAATATGTATCCGAATATCCAAAGGATATGATAGCCCATTTTCTTCTTGCAAAATCCTCAATATGGGTAAAAAACTTCGAGGAAGCTGCGCATGAGGCGAGACTTGCATATAACCTGGCAGAAAGTCCAGAGGATATGCTGATGTGCGGCATACATGCGTGCGTGGCATATTACAAGCTAAAGGAATTCACAAAGGGATTCGAACTGCTCCAGGCAATGGAAAGAATAAGGGTTTGTGAGGAGAGCGAGCAGCTGTTTTTCCTCTTTAGTCTTGCTCTTGACAATGCGGCTGAGACAAGCAGGCATTTCAAGGAAATGTTTCGGATCAACAATGATGCTGCAACAGTTTTTCTAAAGAACCTTGCCGGAGATGCAAGCATAGATTATGGCGTGCTGTTCCAGAACATAGACAAATTCTGATTACTCTTTTGTCTTTGGCTCCTGCTTTGGGCTGCCCTGTTTTTTGCCTTTAGAATCATCTGGAGCTGATCTTGAAGGCCTTCTTCTTGAGGATTTGTCATCCATGAGAAAATCAAGGACCTGGCTTCGCTCATCATCTGAAAGGTCTGAGGCAATATCATCAATCTCACCGCGCCCGTCAAGATCTTCTTCGGACATGCCTCGGCTTTGCAGCTCTCCCCTTAGCTTGGATTGCTTTTTCTGTGGTTTTGCAGAGCGCTTTGGACCTTTTGTGGATTTTGATGAGAATGGTGACATGATAGGTAGATCTCCAAAAAAGAATTTAAAGGGATTAATCTGCGAGTTTTTTCAATATCTCAAGGACTTTTTCACGCTTGTCATATGGAACAAAAAGATGGTCATGATGGTATGCTGAGAATGCATTGACTGAGATTCCTTGCTTTGCAAGTGCGTCTGTTATTTTTGCCAAAAAGCCGACTGCCATAAGATCAGAGTATACATTGAGAGTAATCAATGCAAACGGGCCAACTTGATCTGTTTCACTCAGCTCTTTGATCTCATCTAAAATTTCATCTGAAAAAACAACGCTGAGGCCCTCCTCCTCCCTGAAGATATCTATCAGAAATTCTGAATAGGCAGAGAGGGCAAGAAGCTGGGATGGATCCAGTGAGGCCATGAAGTATTTGCTATCAGAAATCTTTGGATCCATGTTCTTTAGAAGAGCAGAGAGATCGCTCACAGTATCCACAACATCACTTCAGAGGAGCTCTCCCCTGGCATGCTCTATCTGGATTCTCGCTACATCCTGCTTTCTCCGGAATTCGGGGAGTATGGCATTTGAGAATCGAAGGGGAAGGAGATTGTCATAAATGTCTTCCATCATGCCAAAGTATTTTTCTGCATCCTCCCTCTTGTTTTTTCGAAGGGATTCATACATCTCCCTCTTCAGCTCGCCAACAGAGTCAAGAAGGCCTGTGAGGTAGGGAATTGTCGGGACTCCAAGCTCGCTGAAGGTTGGGATTTTCTTTGATTCGACTGCAGAGAGGACGATCAGTGCTTCTGCATATTCCTGATAAACATGGTTCAACTGAGGGGGAAATTCATCAGAAAACTGTGAAATCTCATCAAGGCCGGCTTTTGCCTCTGTCAGGAATTTCTTTGCAGCATCCATATCATGAGCATGGATCGCCTTGATTGCGTTGGAGCAGAACCTGACGATTTTCCTGTTCTCAAGAAGTACCTTGTCCAAATGCTGTTCTTTTGTCGAAAGAGTTTCTGTAACTTTATTTATTCCGAGATCTGTCATAATATCACATAGTTTGGTTTGTACTTTAATCCTATCGAAGCCTGAGAGTGCGCGCTACCTGCTTTTGCGCTCTAAGCTGGCTTGATTTATTGAGCAGGGAATGGCGCGCAATATCGCGCATGTCTTCATTTATCCTTCCAATGTCAGGAAGGCCTGCAATGTCGCGGGCAGCAACAAGGCCTTTTGGCTGGTCCTGGTTTAATATCTGAAGATAAGTGCCAAAATTCTCAAGGCGAGCTGGAAGTGGCAGTCCTTCACCTGATCTCTTCCAGAGCTCCATGACAGAGCCCTTGCCAAGTGAAAACAGATTCTCGCAGCTTCTTGGCGGTCTTCCGACCAGCTGCGATATTTGCACGAATGCACCAAGCACAAATGGAACAAGGGCTTCAAACTCCCCATGCCGCACAAATTCAGAAAGACGCATAGGCTCTGGATGTGACAGGAGAATGCGGGTTAAATCTTTTCCAGGAATTTTGCATGATGTTGCAACAGATTCATAGGATTCTGCAACCTGCGGAAGCACCCTTCCTATATTTCGGGTTGCAGTAAAGCCTCCGCCAATATGAGGGACAATAAGGCTCAGCATTCCACGGGTTAGAATTCCAAGTGACTGCGGAGTCTTTACCTGGCCAAGAAGATTGAAGCATGCAGCCTGGATTCCGCTTGGATGAAGGCGAGGGACTGGCGTTCCATCCGGAGCTGCAACAGCCCACACATGCGGAAGGGAAAGGTGGGAAACATCGAGCAGTGAAGCGAGATTTGCATATAATCCATCCGGAGAGACCTGAAGAAGCATTGAATTTACCTCGAATGTCTCTGTAGTAATATGACCTGCAGGAGGAGCTGAAAGTGCAAGAGGGCCGCTTCCAAGCTCTCCAAGATCCCACATGTGCGAATAGACAGTTGAAGAGAGATGTGGAGCCTGCAGATTAAGGAAAGACTCGATAAGATGCTCTGTTGCAAGCTTGGAGAGTTCTCCTGAGGTGTTTGTTTGAACCCGAAGAAGGCAGTTGATTGCAATCGAACGCACTGATTCAGAGAATTGGAGATATTCAATTGCATTCCATGCCGGAGTAAGGGGCCTTGATAACTCTGTTACTGCATAGTGGGCATTTACTGATGGCTGATAATCCTTGATATCTGCATCTCCTGTTAAGGCAATGTGCTCGAGCATCTTGCACAGCAGGAGTGCCTTGGCAGGATTTGCCTCGCCATTGAATCGGGGATCCCTATCCTGCCTTATGATTTGCATGATCACAGTGCAAAGATGCGCGGCATCTTCCAATTCGAGTCTTTTTTCAAACGAAAGCAAGAATGAATTTGGGGAAATGGAAACATCTGCTCCGGATGGCAACTGTTTTCGAAGATCTACAAAATCAAAGAGTACGGTTTCAAAAGATCTCGTGGTCATCTCTTCCATTTGGAAAGGGTCCTGCCATCTTGAATCTGCTCCTTCCCTGAAATCCACCTGCAGCATTCTAAGTGTCCGTATAAATTGTTGAACCATAGTTTTTCACCTGAGAAGAAGAGTTTATTGCAATGGATGGTTTTTAATGACTCCTGATTTAGACAGATCAGTTTCCTTATAAAACTAATTATAGAGAGATAGTCATGCATGTTGTACTTTCAGTTGGTGGAAGCTCGGTTAACCCAAAGGGCGAGCCAGATCTTGGATTTTTAAGATCACTTGCAAAGATGATCAAAAAGAGCAAAAACAAATTCGGAATTTTGACTGGCGGAGGCTCTATTGCAAGGGTCTATGCCAAAGCAGCAAGGGCCATTGGTGCTACTGAATATGAAGCAGACTCGATTGCGATCACTTCAACAAAACAAAACGCGCAGCTGGTTATCGCAGCTCTCAAATGCGCAGGAATTGACGTCTATCCAAAGCTGGTGGATGACTTTGAGGAAGCGCGCGGGCTTTCAAACAAAGTAGTTGTGATGGGAGGAACTATTCCCGGGATTACAACTGACACGGACGCAGTCCTTCTTGGGGAGGCAATCGGAGCAAAGAGGCTTGTAAATATCAGCAATGTTGATGCCATCTACGACAGCGATCCGAGAAAAAACAAATCAGCAAAGAAATATGCAAAGATGAGCTATGAAGAGCTGATTACTTTGGCAACAAGCAGCGACAAGAGAAAGGCAGGAACGCATTTTGTATTTGACCTTCTCGCATGCAAATTAATTGCAAGATCGAAAATGGAGGCTCATTTTGTCTCTGGAAAAGTTGAAAAAGAAATAGAAAACGCAATTGAAGGAAAAAAGCATAGCGGAACAGTTGTCATTTAAGGTGCTTGGCAACTTCCTTGTCTGGAAGAGTTACGCATTTCTTTGTCCTTGTTGTGACGTATGAGATTTCCATGTTTTCTGCAACCAGTTTCTCTTCCTGGGTAGAGCGGAGTGCGCTGACAGCAAGGTGGATTGCATCATCAACATCCATCTTCTCGCTGAATTTCTTCTCAAGGATCTCATCGACTTCTTTCTTGTGAATGCCGATTGAATCTGCCTTGTATGCAGTCATAGCGCCGCTTGGCTCTGCTTCATAGAGCTTGGGACCATCGGAATCAACTCCTGCAATAAGAAGAGAGACACCAAATGGACGGATTCCGCCGTATTGAGTGTATACCTGCATAAGGTCGCAAACGCTCCTTGCGATTGTATCTACGGTCGGCTCCTCGTTGTATGTGATCCTGTGCCTCTGGGAATCAACTCTTGCAACTTCAACAAGGCGCCTTGCATCTGCAATAAGGCCGCTTGCAGTAACGCAGATGTGGCTGTCTACCTCGAATATTTTTCGAAGAGAATCAGTGATTACGAGGTTTGAGTGGATGGACTTGAATGCAACGAGGGCAACACCATCTTTGGCAGTAACACCGATTGCAGTTGCTCCTCGCTTTACTGCTTCCTTTGCATACTCTACCTGGAATAACCTTCCGTCAGGACTAAATACTGTAATTGCTCGATCATAAGCTTGTGGAGATACACCGTACATATATATTACCTCAATAGGAGAATTTTAATATCATTAAGAGAGGGCGTCTTTAAATGGATTACCATCACATTGAACGGAGCTTTGAGATCCGGTCGTCTATTTTCGGATGTGTGGATCCCAAAAACCCGATTTTATGAGGAAACGGATTTGAAAAGAACAGGGATGCTGTCGTATCATTCGCAGCTTTTGTCGGTATGTTTGCGCTCTTGATTTTCTCAAGTGCATCTGCAAGTCCCTTTGGATATCTGGTGAGCCTCGCGCCGTTTGCATCAGCAAGGTATTCCCGCTGGCGCGAGATTGCAAAGCGGACAAGCTGGGCAAATATCGGAGCAAGTATGACAAAGATAAGGGCAACTATGACAAGAGGACCGGCGGAATCGTTTCTTCTTCTGCCTCCTCCAAAGAAAAGCATCCGCCAGACAAAATCCCCAAGAAGCGCGATTGCTCCGACAAATACTATTGCAATCATGGAAAAGCGGATATCATAGTTTGCAATGTGTGAGATCTCATGGGCGACAACACCTTCAAGCTCCTGCTTTTTCATCATCTTGAGAAGGCCGGTAGTAAATGCGACGGATGCATGTTTTGGATCTCTTCCTGTTGCAAATGCATTTGGACTCTCGTCATTTATGACATATATTTTTGGAACAGGGATCTGGGATGCGAGGGCAAGTCCCTCGACAATATTGAAGAGGTATGGATAATCTTTCTTTTTCACCTCTTTAGCCCCTGTGAGAGCAAGAATGACCTTGTCTCCAGTAAAGAATACTGCTATGGAATAGAAAAGAAGCGCGAAGAAACCAAATGCAGGTCCGCAGATTCCAAGATCAAATGCATAAGAAATTGCAGTAATCATGCCGATAAAAATAAGGAACATGACAGCCATCAGAATGGCTGAGTTGCGCTTATTGCTATCGATCTGATCAAAGAAACTGACCTTTTCCATGGGCAAATCACACTAGAATTTTACCTTAACTGCTTTCTTCTCTTCTGCAGGAGCTTCAAAGTATGGCTTTGGTTTGAAGCCGAAGATGCTTGCGATTATGTTGCTTGGGAACATCTCGATCGAGTTGTCATAGGCAAGAACAGAATCATTGTAAGCAGTCCTGATGTATGAAATCTTGTCCTCTGTCCCGGCAAGCTCTTCCTGAAGCATCTTGAAATTCTCGCTTGCCTGAAGCTTTGGATAATTCTCAGAAACTGCAAACAGGGATTTCAGAGTCTGGGTGAGCATGTTGTTTGCTTTTGCCTTTTCTTCAACAGAGCCGGTAACAAGCTGCGCTCTTGCCTTTGTAATTTCTTCCAAAGTCCCTTTTTCATGCTTTACATAGCCCTTTACTGATTCGACCAGGTTTGGGATAAGATCATATCTTCGCTTTAGCTGGACATCGATCTGGGCCCATGCATTCTCAACCCTGTTCCTGAGGGTAACAAGGCGGTTGTAGGTGATTCCCACATATCCCAAAACTCCAAGGCCGGCAAGGCCAACGCATCCAAGAGCCAATATTTCTACTACCATAACTATACACCAGGGATAAAGGTAGTAATCAAAGTATTTAATTCTTGCCAAGATAAAGGTCCAGCTCTTCCTGGGAGATAGTAAGATCAAGCTTCTTGTGCTTTGACTTGAGGCCTGAAATAATTCGAACCTGGCAGCCAAGAAGCTTTGAAAGCTCCTGGACAAGCTCCAGGTTTGCCTTGTTGTTCTCTGGAGCGCTTTTTAGATGGATCCTGATCTGGCCGTCTTTTTGGATTATGGAAAACTTTTTGGACTTTGGAACAACAGTGATATCAATGATCATTCTGCTCCCTTGATAAGCTGGGTGATCTCAGAAGATGATCTGTAGCCTGAATAGGTCTTTTCATCGATTACGATTGAGGGGTATGACTTGATATTGTATTGCTCTTTGAATGCATCTGCAACAGGGCTTCCAAGGTCTCCGTCAAATGAATAGAGCTTGATCTTTTCTGAGGAGGAATCCCGCGCTTTGAGAATTTCATAGCCTTGCTCTTTGCAGTTTTCGCAATTTGAATTGGAATAGAAATGAACGAGCAGGGTGCTGTCATCTCCGCAGATCTCATTTACCTTTTTTGAGAGGAGATAGGACTCTGCCTGAAGAACGAAATACTGTTTTTTCAGCTCTGGATCAAAAGCATCCCGCTCATCTTCAAGATAGCTAAGCTTATGGCCGACAAGCTCGACCTCATGATCGATTGAATCAAGTTCAGATGAATAGACAGGACAGAATGAGGATGAGTTTCCTTCCATGAGCAGGAGAAGATGTACTGATGCGACTTTCTGAGAAACATCATTTACTTCAACTGCAAGGTTTTCCATGTTGGACAGATCAACCATCTGGCCAACAAAGATTCCGGAGAGGAAAATGACCAGGGATAACAGGAATGCTCCGACATACAAATGAATTGACAACTTTCTCATGCGCTCACCAGGGATACACTTACCATCTGATAAGAATGATAACATTGAAAAATACACTGACAAGTTTCGAACTACAGAATAAGATAAAATGGATCTGCAGGATTTTCAAGGCCGAAACCAAAAGTCTGTGGCTCTAAACTCAGCTGATAGCCCGATTCGCGCGTACTGCCATTTCCTCACGAATAAGTCACTAAGTCAAGCGGCTTCCGCAATCCTGCAGAGCATATTAATACTCAGTAAACATTTATATCTTTTTCGGAAAGCCATTTTCCAATAGATTTACCAGGAATAGCCTTCTCCTTTGATCTCCTTGAATACAAAGAGTAGATTATAGCTTATCATCAGATACCAGTAAAATACTATGAACGCGAGCATGTAGTGAAGGCCTATTTTTTCACTTCTAAAGCTCTTTACTGAAAGATATGTGAATATGATGCTTGAGATTATGACAAATGCTCCGACAAAAGTGAAGAGCCCGACGCTCATCCCGAATAATTCTGTCCAGACATACTGGACGTAATAAGGCGTTGTGATGATGGAGTATGCCATCAGCGCAATGAGTATGAACATTGCGGTGAGGCCTGCAAAATTGAGTGGGATGAAATACATTCCAAAATCCCCATATTCGGGCTTTATCATGAATTTGTACTTCCAGAAGTTCCGGACACCGCCCCTCTGCCAGCGGACCCTCTGGCGAAGAAGGTCAGGAATATTATCAGGAGGTTCTGTGAAAACATCTGCGGTCATTGAACTTTTGATTTTGTAATTGTGGGATTGTATCCTAAGTGCGATCTCCTGGTCTTCAACAAGGTTATGCTCATCAAAGAGCCCGACTTCATCAAACACCTTTGCCCTGAAAATGCTGAAAGGCCCTGGAGTGACCGGAACACTGTCAATGAAGCTGAGAAGCTTTCTTGAGAAGAGGATCATCAGATATTCTACTCTCTGCAGCTCCTTGAGAATTGAGCCATCAGTCTTGATCTTGACTGCAGGAGTGACTGCCATGACCTTTGGATCATTGAAAAATGGAAGAAGCTCGTGGATGGTGTCTTTGGTAAGGTATGAATCTGCATCCATGGTTGCAATGAGCTCGCCTTTTGCCTTCTGTATCCCGAAATTAAGCGCAGAGCCCTTGCCCCCGTTCTTTTTCCGGTATGCATGAACTATATTGCTCTCCTGCTTCTTTGCAATCTCATAGGTGTTATCCGTGGAGCCATCATCAACAATTATTATCTCAAGCTTGTCGCTTGGATAATCGACTGCAAGGATGGTCTTGATGGATTCTTCAAGATATGCAGATTCGTTGTATGCTGGAAGCACAATCGAGATAAAAGGCTTCCAGTCTGTCTGCTGTGGAGTCTTGAGATAGTCTTTCCTGTGGCTGAGATAGAGCAGAATGAATACATTAGCAACAAATAATGAGAAAAATGCTATTGCATAATTGAGAAAAGACACAAAATCCATAGGAATGCACTTCTAATAGAAATTATTTAAAAGAAAAGGATTATCCGAGCAGAAGAAGGCTCCTTCCGAAGAAGAGAGCAAACACCATACCAACCAGCAGGAACGGTATGAATGGAGGAAGCTTTGTATATACGATAACTTCCTCTATCTTGGTCTTCTTGAGCCTGTTGATCTCCCTTTTTGTAAGCAGTCTCTTGAGCTTGTATCTCTCAACCAGGTCCTTGTTCATAAGGTCCAGGGCAAGGACATCCTCTTCTTCAAGCTGTGATACTGGAAGTGTCTCGGAGAGCACCTGCATCAGTGACTTCTTGAACATCATGAAGAAGATGGTTGCAAAGAGGAGTATCGTTATGAATGCAAAGTACACCGGAGAGAAAAGGAATGAGTTGACATAGACATATGCAAAGAGCAGGTATGGAATAAGCATTAGAAGATACAGGAGATTTGCTTTTGCTCCTGCCTGATAGAGCTTGTATCCGAAGTAGCTCACCACATAAAGCGCAAAGAGCACGCCAGAGAATACAATTACTGAGAATATGTATGGCACATTGAATGACATTCCAACAAATGATGGATGGATTGGAAGCAGCAGGATAATGGATGCAAGGACGAAAACGTCTGCTCCGCCAAGCTGTCCTACCCTATAGAAGATATATCCTACAGCCGAGAAGAAACCTGCAACTGCAACAGAGAACCAGAACAGTTCCCATTGATTGGCAATTAGTGATGTTGCCAGATGAACAAGAAATGCTACTGCCAAAAACCCGTATAGGAAGTTGTTTGGAACGTTTTTCTTGTTATAAATATCATAGTAAGCAGCAATTCCAACACCAACAAATGCAATAAGAACCCGGACCAATTCTCCAGGCATTGTGAGTTGACCGAAAATAACATCTTCTAACATAATTGAAACATGGTTGCAAGTCTTTATAAACGCTAGTCCGAAACCCCGAGAGCAGCGGTTTTCTCAGCTATGGAGATTATGGGGACAGGAAGCCCTGCTTTTGTGAGAATCTGCTTCATAAGAAGCTTGTCTTCGGTTTTGAAGCATTTGAGAATAAGGGAAAAGAGTATGAAGAGAGAAAATGCGATAGCAGCAAATATCCCGAGGAAAAGCAGGTAGAGGACCTTTGAGGTGTATGGGGCAAGAGATTCCGGACCAATGGATGGAAGCTCTACTGAGGCATATGGAGAGATGAGGAGCATTATGGCAAGGGTTACTCCACCTGCCAGGATGAGCTTGTAGGCCTCAGGCTGCAGCTTGAACTGGAAGATCTTATTGCAGTAGTAATTGAGGAGGAAGAAAGTAGTGATGAAACCTATGAGGGATGCTATTGCTGCCCCTTCCATACCGAATTGAGGAATCAGAAGAACATTGAAGATTACATTGACAATTCCAAGAACCAATGTGATTTTGAGCTCTAAGCGTATTTTCCTCATGGCAGCAAGTGCAAGGGAGAGCATCATGGAGAACGACTTGACAAGAACTGCCAGAGTGAAGATGGCCATGGCAACTGCAGCAATCAGGTATGAGTCTCCGTAGAAGATAACGAGCATATTCTCTGAAAATGCGATTATTATAACTGCAACTGGAATGCTTATCATAAATGCCCAGCGCATTGCAGTCTCGGTTGTAGCACGGATTTGGGAAAAATCGTTTTTCCCGACCAGTCTGGAGATTATCGGGAGGAAGATTATTCCTATTGCTGATGGGAACACGAATAAAAGCATGGAAAATGCAGTGGCAATTCCATATGCTCCGACCAGGTCCATTGAATCCGGAAGAAGATATCCAAGAAGAATCTTGTCTGCTGCCTGGACAAAGAGCGTGATGGATGCAATTACGCTGACTATAATTCCCAGTGGCATGATCTCTCCGAAGAGCTCCTTTCTTGGAATGGACTGGGAGGCTTTTGGAAGATCCCTGGATCTTCTGTAGAGAAGGTAGAGCGATACAATGTCACTTATTGCAAATGAAGCGAGAAATGCCCAGATCAGTGTGAATACTGATGGGCCCATAAAGTAGAAGAATGCAATTGTGAGGATGAGCTTCGAGACATTTTGGACATTGGTGGCCAGTTGCATTGAACGGATTGCTGTTCTGCCCTGGAGATATGTAGTCTGGACAGTTGAAATCCCATACAGGAACAGATAAACAGAGAAAAGACGGATTGATTCTGATAAAACGCTGTTTTGATAGAGCTCTCCAATAAAGTCTGCTGACATCCAAAGTCCTGCGATAAAGATGATTGAAGCTAGGATAACTACAAGGTATGACAATTTCAGAAGATACTTCGCTTTTCCAAGTTCCTTTTTTGATTCATAAAAAGGAACGTATCTCTGAAGAGAAAATGGCAGTCCCAAATAACTGAACATTGAGATTATCTGCAAGATTCCAAGAGTAAGGTAGAAGATTCCGATGTCATCCTGGGAAACAAGCCTGGCAATGACAATGGCATAGAAAAATGAAACCAGCTTCAGAAGTAGATTTCCGGAAAGCCCCCAGATGCTCCCTTTTGCAACTTCTTTGGTATTTTCAGATAACTCTTCTATTAGTAGCACCCAATTAGACGCTCGATTCCCTCATCAAGAGAGACTTTTGCAGTAAAACCAAGCTCTTTTTCTGCTTTTGTTGTATCTGCCTGAGTATACATCACGTAATTCTTGATCTTGTTTTCCTGATATTCTGGCTCGATGTTTGTTCCAAGCTTTTCATTGAGCTTTTTGATAACCTCATTGAGAGTGGTGCTTTTGCCGGCGCCCACATTGAAGACTCCGAAGCCTTCGTATTTCATTGAAAGGATGTTTGCCTCGACAACATCTGAAACATGAGTAAAGTCTCTTGTCTGAGTTCCGTCTCCGAAGATCAGTGGGGATTTTCCTGCCTTCATTTCCCAGAGGAACTGAGTAACAAGATTTGCATAGCCCTTTTTGGCCTTTTCATGAGGACCATAGACACTGAAGTAGCGAAGAGCCACAATCGGAACTGAATAGAATTCATTGTAGATCTTTGCGATTCTCTCCATTGAGATTCTAGCTTCACTGTAGAAATCCTTGATAAGAGGGACAATGTCTTCCTTGTGCGGAGGGGTGATACCATTGTACATGGAACTTGTTGATGCATAGATGACCCGGCTAGCATTTGCCCTTGCATATTCAAGGATAGAGATGAATTCATCCTGGGCCTTTGCAACAAGATGAGGATTGTCCTTGTACATTGGGGAGGATGAGTAGATTCCCTGGTGGAAGATAACATCGTATTTTTCTCCGGTCTTTTCAATATCGCCGGAATCCATCTCAAAGAATTTCACTTTGTCCTTTATTGCTTCTATATTTTCGAGACTTCCTGTGTGGAGATTATCTATTATAGATACTTCATGTCCGTCATTTAGAAGACGCTCTGCAAGATTTGATCCGATAAAGCCAAGGCCACCGGTAACTAGAACTTTCATGGAAAGGATTTGACATATGATTTTTTTAAGAATTACCTAAAAGTATGGAATATGACAGAGCTGGAAGAAACACTAAAACAGACTGCAGAACAGGTTTGGGACAGGACAATAGAACTTGTCCTGGCCCCGGTGAACAATATTGATATGCTATGGATTGCAATCCCGCTTCTTATCACCACTCTTTTCATGATTTTGTATTTTGGAAGGCACAAGAGGGAAGAGCTTGGATGGAACACTGCATTCGGGAATACAATGGTCTTCATCTTTGTTGCAGTCGCCATAATCAGGGAAATGTACATCCAGGGCGGAGAATCATTTGACGGTATATTTACTCCTGGATTGTATGGCGCCCTGGCTCTTGGCCTTTGTGTGACCAGCGGACTTCTGATGTTCTTTACATACTTCCATCTGCTTCCAAAGAGGCTTGCTTTTTTCATGTTCTCGGCTCCTCCGATAAACGTAGCTGTGTATGCCGTTATGAGCCTGGTATATGCAAATGTCGCAGTTGACCATATAACAGTCCTTGCGGCAGTTGTTCTCCTTGTAGCAATACTTGTAATTGGAAAGCTATTGCAGCTCATAGTAGGTCTTGTAGGGCTTGAAGCAAAAATAGAGCAGCTTGAGATACCAGGAGTCGAAAAAGAAGAGGACATGCTTGAAGAAGAAGAAAAACCAAAGAAAAAATTCAGGAAGATGAGCTGATTTCCCTTGCTTTTTCTTCAAATCTCTTGAGGAACTTTTCCCAGGTGAATTCACGCTTTACCTTTCTTCTTCCGACTTCACCCATTTTCTTGCATGCGTCGGGGTTCTTTGCAAGCCATTCCATCTTTTTGGACATATCCCAGATACTGTCCACCAGGAACCCGTCCTTGCCATCATGTATTGTTTCTTTTGGCCCCCCTTCATTCTTGGCAATGCATGGCTTTGATGATGCCAGAGCTTCCAGGGGAACAAGGCCGAAATCCTCGTTCACGGGCGTGTAGAGGACTGCATGGCACCTGGAATAAAGATCGATTAGACGATCATCCGGAACATTCGGCTCTATGATTATGTGGGAGCCTCCGCGTGCCTTGATCTGCTTTTTGTATTCCAGGTGGTCTTTCCTATTCGACAGGGATCCTGCAATGACCAGTTTCCAGCCAGGAACCCTTGCTGCAAACAACTTGAAGGCATCTATGGCATATTCAAAGTCCTTCTCAGGGGCAATCCTTGATGGATAAAAGAAGAAGTTCTCAGATTCCCTGCATTTGAATTTTTCAGGATCCACAGTCGGATAGAGAACTTCGGATTCACGATCAAGATATTTCTTTATTCTGGACTGGCTGTTTTTGCTGTTTGTAAAGATATGTTCGATGTTTGGAACAGTTCTTGATTCAAAGAATTTAAAGGCCTGTATTGAAGACCAAAAGAAAGGTTTTGAGAAGATAGAGCGTCTTTGCATCCTCCATTTGTAAAGGTCGAAAGCTTCACGATTTGGCGTATGGCAATTGTGAGTGTAAATTGCATCACCAGCAAGAAATGAATGGTTTCCTTCAA
>Ga0180432_10005221_pt1 | contig 17436 bp, 12 predicted proteins | sample SS_ome_10_FD_132414 | JGI IMG/M metagenome (GOLD analysis project Ga0180432, IMG submission 132414) | Hypersaline lake sediment archaeal communities from the Salton Sea, California, USA - SS_1_MS_2 metaG | ecosystem: Environmental > Aquatic > Non-marine Saline and Alkaline > Hypersaline >...
CACCAATTGCACGATCACTGGCAACTCAGCAGGCTATGCCGGCGGTGGCATCTACTGCCACTGGCTCAGCCATGCGGCGATCGCCAACTGCACGATCCGGGGCAACACGACTGACACTGTCGGTGGCGGCATCTACTCCCGCTCCTTCAGCAGCCCCGCCATCACCAACTGCACGATCAGCGACAACGATGCGTTCTTCAATGGCGGCGGCATCTATTGCGAATACGACAGCAACCCTACGATCACCAATTGCGCGATCACGGGCAACTCGGCGGGCGACTACGGCGGCGGCATCGGCTGCGCCGACTCCGCCGACCCGACGATCACCAACTGCACGATCACGGGCAACTCGGCGGGCCACTACGGCGGCTCCATCGAGGGTGGCGACGGCGGCGGCATTTACTGCCTTTCCAGTTACCCGGCGATCACGAACTGCACGATCAGCGCCAACAGGGCAGTCGAGGGCTACTTCGGCGGCTACGGTGGCGGCGTCGCCTGCTACGAGAGTAGCCCGACGATCACTAACTGCACGGTCACGGGCAACATGGCCGACTACCAGGGCGGCGGCATCGACTGCCACCAGACGTGCAGCCCGACGATGACCAACTGCATCCTTTGGGGCAACACGGCGCCCGACGGTCACGAGATCGCCCTGACCTCGACAGCTTATCCATCAACGCTCACAGTCAGATACGGCGACGTTCAGGGCGGCGAGGGCGAGGCGTACGTCGAGGCCGGCTGCACGCTCGACATGGACGGCACCAACATTGGCGATGACCCGGGCGACGACCCGCTGTTCGTCGTCGGGCCGCTGCACGACTACTACCTGAGCCAGATCGCGGCCGGCCACGCCGCCGACAGCCCGTGCGTGGACGCCGGGAGCGACACGGCGGCCAATCTCGGTCTCGATGCGCTCACGACGCGCACGGACGCCGTGTCCGACACGGGCATGGTGGATATGGGCTACCACGCGCCGCCCGCGATCTTCGGCGACGTCGATGGCAACGGCGTCGTGGACGGCCTGGACCTCACCGCCGTCATCACCGCGTGGCAGACCACGCCCGGCGACCCGCTGTGGAACCCGGCCGCCGACCTCGACGGCAACGGCATCGTTGACGGCCTTGACCTCACGGAGGTCATCTCCAACTGGACCTCTGCGGGGGCCACGGCGCCAGCCGCCGCGGCCGAGCCGTCGGCGGCAGAGATAATGAAAACGACCTCGCCTGGACGCCGCCGGGGCAACATGCGCAGGGATTCCGAGTCCGGCAACGTGCGGCGGAAGTAGCCGAGCCGCACGAAGCCAACGGACGTTCGAGCGCTTTGGTGTTTCGAGCCGATTCGCCGCCCGGACGGCACACACGTGCCTACGGCCGCATCCGGCCGCGTCCAGCACACCCCGCCGATCTGCAGGCGGGCGCGACCCACGTGTCGCACCCACCGGAGCCTAGCAGGCTGCTGAAAAACCCGGTCGAGGTCAAGAGATCGTCGCATCTGGGGAGGCACTTCTGCCGCCCCTCCGGGGCTCAGATCATTCTCTTTCTCGTCGCTAGCCTGGGGCTTACGCCCCAGGCTACCCGCTGTCGGGCCTCCGGCCCTGGTGGTACCACGATTCGAGCCAGGTCCGTTTTTCAGCAGCCTGCTAGTAAGAAGCGGGCCTGACGCATCTGCCCCAAGTTGTGCTACAGTGGGCGCGTAGAGAGCAGGTTGCTTGGGCCAAGGGAGAGTTGGATGAAAGATTTGTGCCTGCATGGTGTGGAAGTGGCGAAGAGGCGGGGCGCGACGTACGCGGACGCGCGGATCGTCAGGCTGCGCAACCAGCACGTGATGACCGAGGACGAGCGGGTGGCCGACATCCGGGAGTCGGAGTCTTTCGGCATCGGTGTACGCGTGATCGTTGACGGCGCGTGGGGTTTCGCCGCCAGCGCGCGCGTGGAGCGGGGCGAGATCGAGCGGGTGGCCGCGCGGGCCGTGGACATCGCCCGTGCGAGCGGGTTGGCGAAGGCGCCGGAGGGGATCCACTGGGCGGAGGAGGCGGCCTACGACGACGTGTTCGGAACGCCCGTCGAGAAGGACCCCTTCACGGTGCCGCTCGAGGAGAAAGCCGCGCTCTTGCTGGCGATCGGCAAAGAAGTGCTTGCCGTCAAGGGGGTGAAGAAGTGCCATGCGCGGATGCACTTCCGGCGCGAGCACAGGCATCTCGCTACAAGTGAAGGCACGCTCGTTGAGAGCGATACCTGCACGAGCGGGGCGTGGTACCAGGCGACGGCCGTGGATGATACCACGGCGAAGGACCGGTACTTCGAGGCGCCCCCGCGCAACGCCGGCTACGAGCATATCGAGAACACGCCCCTGCTGGCGGAGGCGCCGCGCGTGGGCGAGGAGGCGGTCGCGCAACTAAGCGCCAAGCCGTGCCCGGTCGGGAAGAAGGACCTGGTGCTTCATCCCTCGCACCTGGCACTGACGATGCACGAATCCATCGGCCATGCGACCGAGCTGGACCGGGTGCTCGGCATGGAGGAGAGCCTCGCGGGCTCGAGCTTCGCGACGATCGACCAGCTCGGCCGCTTGAAGTACGGCTCGCCGCTCATGAACATCGTGTGCGACAACACGATGCCGGGCGGTCTGGCGACGCGCGGCTACGACGACGATGGGGTGAAGGGACAGAAGTGGCACGTGATCAAGGACGGTATTCTGGTGGACTATCAAACGGGCCGCGAGGTGTGCCACGCAATCGGGGCGAAGCGCTCGCGCGGCAGTTGCCGGGCGGACTCGTGGGCGTCGATCCCGATTATCCGGCAATCGAATATCGGGCTGGCACCCGGCACAGAGCCGCTCACGCTCGAGGAGCTGATCGCGGACACCAAGGACGGCATTTACATCGAGGGGATGGGCTCGTTCTCTATCGACCAGAAGCGGCAGAATTTCCAGTTCAGCGGCGACTGTTTCTGGGAGATCAAGAACGGTAAGAAGGGCGCGATCCTCAAGGACGTGACGTACCAGGCAATCACAACCGACTTCTGGGGCTCGCTCGACGCCGTATGCGACGAGCGGTTCTGGATACCGGTCGGCATTATGAATTGCGGTAAAGGAGATCCGATGCAGGTGGCGCAGATGACGCACGGGTCGGCCCCGGCCCGCTTCAGGCAGATCAGCGTTGGGGGGGCAAGGAAATGAACGAGGCGGAAGCGGTAGGTCTTCTTGAGAAAGTCCTGGGTCTTGCGGCCGCCGACGCGACGGTGGTCACGCTCGAGGGCGGCACGCAGGCGTCGACCCGGCTGGCCGATAACGCGATCACGCAGAACAGCGAGAAAAGCAACTCCGTCCTGACGGTGAGCTGCGCGTACGGGCGAAGTCACGGCTCGGCCTCGACGGAGGACCTGGGCGAGGGCTCGCTCAAGGCCGTGGTGGAGACGGCGCAGGCGATCGCGAAGCGCCTGCCGGCCGACCCGGAGTACATGCCGCCACTCGATGCAAACGAGACGAAGAAGTACGCCGATGTGGACGCGTTTTTCGCGGAGACGGCCGGCCTCGAGCCGCTGGCGAGGGCGGAGCAGCTTGCTGCCGCGGCCAAGATGGTGGCCGGCAAAGGGCTGCGGCTGTCGGGGGCGTACTTGAGCGGCGACCGTTTCGAGGCGGTTGCCAACTCGGCGGGGCTGAGGGGCTTTCATCGCTCAACCGAGGCGGGGGTTCACTTGACCGCGCTTGGAGAAACGGGATCCGGATGGGCTGAGAAGATCTCGAATAGCGCGGCGGACATCGACGCGAACGAGGTTGCCGAGAGGGCGCTCAAGATCGCCGAAGCGGCACAGGACCCGACCGACCTCGCGCCGGGCAAGTACACGGTGATCATGAGCCCTGCGGCGATTGCCGAGATGCTGGCGTTTCTCTTCTGGGGCGGCTTCGAGGCCAAGGCCGTTGACGAGGGGCGTACGTTCCTACGGGGCAAGCTGGGGACGAAGATATGCGGCGAGGAAACCACGATCGGTTCCGATCCGGCCGACCCGCGCTGCCCCGGCGCATCGTTCCAGGAGGAAGGGCTGGCGTCACCCACCGTGGCGTGGATCGAACACGGCATCCTGCGCAATCTATGCTACTCGCGTTTCTGGGCGAGCAAGCAGGGCAAGGAGGCGACCGGCCGGCCGTCGAATGTGATTATGCAGGGAGGCGAGACGTCGCTTGACGAGATGATCGCCTCGACGGAGAAAGGGCTCCTCATCACGCGGTTCTGGTACATCCGCTTCGTTGACCCCATGATGCCCCTGGTGACGGGGATGACGCGTGACGGCCTGTTTTCGATCGAGAATGGGGCCGTTGCCCAGGCGGTCAAGCACATGCGGTTCAACGAGGACCCGCTCGATATGCTGAGGCGAGTCGCGCTGATGGGCCGGCCGGAGCGAACGGGTGAGTACATCCCCATGCTCATCCCCGCCTTGAAGGTGCGCGATTTCAACTTCACGAGCACAACGAAGTTCTAACGTATCATCTTAGCCTAACGAATCTAACAGACTTCTTACCAGGAAGTTCCAGTCTTTCAACATGCTTCAAGTGATACGTAAGCTTCTCGTTGGACTCCGTTGTACATCAAAAGGCCTTGACTGAGTCCGGCCAGGGCGGCTACAAGGCTTGTGATGGAATTCACAATCTGACCGCAAATGCAGGGCCGTCGTGTACTCGCACAGGACGATTGGCCGGTTGAGCCTCTATCGTCGTCTGCTGTACGGACTGGCAGAACGTGGGACAGCCTACGTCCATTCGCACGAGCTTGCAGGCCTGGCAGAGGCCACGGCGGCCCAGGTGCGCCGAGACCTGATGGCGGTCGGGTGCCCGGGGACGCCAAAACGGGGCTACGACGTGCGGGCCCTCATCGAGAGCATCGGCGTGCTGCTCGATACGCCCGAGACACAGGGGGCGGCGCTGGTAGGCATTGGGAACCTTGGGCAGGCGATTCTCGCATACTTTTCGGGCAGGCGGCCAAAGCTGACGATCGCCGCGGCATTCGACATTGACCCAGCCAAGGTGAATCGCGTGTTCCACGGTTGCCGCTGCTATCCCGTCGAGAAGCTCGGACAGGTCATCCGACGAAAGGACCTCCGAATCGGTATCGTCACCGTGCCCGCGGAGGAGGCCCAGCAGATCGCCGATAGGCTCGTGCGGGCCGGCGTCCGGGGGATCGTGAATTTCGCGCCGATCCCGCTGCACGTTTCGCGGGACGTGTACGTCGAGCACGTGGACATGACGATGTCGCTGGAAAAGGTCGCGTATTTCGCGCGACACGACAGGAAAGACTCCCGGGCGTGATCAGTTTGCGCCGCCGCGGGAGACAGCGATTTCGACCCAGCCGATCTGGAACGGCCTGAATCGAGTGATTGTTTTCCCATCAAGCGCGCAGGCGTGAAGGACCGTTTTTGTGCCGAGCACGCATGCGGTGGGCATGGCCGGGCGGCCCTCGCGCTCGAACACAAGGCAGCGGACTTTGCCGGCCTTCCACTCGACGGTAACCGGCTCGAGATGTGCCGGGCCAATGCGCAAAACGTCGCCCTCGCGGAACCGGGCGTTGTCTCCCGAAGCGGCCACGGCGATGAGCGGCTCGCCGTAGCGTCGGGCCGCGTCGGGGACGCGGGCCGCAAATGGATTTCCGGCGTGGGGCATGACGGCCCAGCGATAAACGTGCGTGCCGTCGAGGGTCAAGTCGAACGTCTTGCCGTAGACCATGTCGCCGTAGACGCGGCTGTTCCAGCGGTTGGTGGCGGTGCCCCACGCGAGCAGGTTGGTCAACACCCGGTCGTTGAGCCAATGTTTCCACGTCCCTTGCTGGAAATAGGCCAAGCCGCCCGTTGACGATGAAACATCGAGCCAGCCACTGGCGAGCATGGGTCTGTCCGGCGCGACGGCCTCGACGTAACCGAAGGGCACCTCGTGGCGGACCGTCCCGTCGAACCGGAGCGGCCACCGGACGTTGAGCTTCGACTCGTCGTTCCAGTAGTCGCCATATGCAGCCTTGCAGAAATCGAACCGGGCGCTGAACTCCGCCCACGGCAGCTCGTGAAAGAACGCGCCCATGAGCGTGAGCGAGGCGGCGGGCAACTCGAAGCGCGCCCACGCGACATCGGCGACGGCGCCGCGCACACGTTTTGCGTCGAGCGGGTCAAGCGTGCTCGTCGAGACCCATTCGCCTTGGCCCGTCATGCCGCGAACCTCGTTGGCCGGCGCGGCGGCGCCGACGAGGCACTCGCCGCCGCCGGAGGCACGCAGGCGGGTCAGGGTCAGGTTCGGTTGTACCGTGGCGGTGTAGTAGGCGTTGCTGAACTGCCAGGCCCGCGTGACGGCTTGCGGCGTCGGCTCCTTGGCCGTTGGCTCCGCATTCAGTGATATGCATCCGAGCCCTCTGAAGGAGGCGGGGAACCAGACTTCCCAGCCGCCGGACGGCGACGGGACGATCTGGGCGGGCTGGTTCCGGCCTTTATCATCTAAAATGACAAGGGGACCGCAGCGTTCGCCATCGAGGGCGAGTCGTGCGACGTCCGTGCGCCGCCGGGGAACCGAGTTGAGAACAGCGATGGACTTCGGGCACGTACCGGTTTCCGCTTTATCATGTAATGCGCCCAGGGAGCGGCGGGCACGACGGCGCAAGTGGTCGACGAGGTTTTCCAGCTTGGCGATCGCCTTGACGCGCAGTTCGGGGCCGCCGGGCCAGTAGGCGTCGTGATGCTGGCACGTAAGGAGCGTGCGTATTTCCTCACTGAAACTCGCGATCGGGCGGCGACGTGTGACCCTTCCGAGCACTTCGGCGGCGCGTGCCTGTCTCAACGCCGTCTCGGCGGCGCGGTTGAGGATACTGAGGCGCGAGCCGCCGGTGCCCTCGGCGTACGTCGAGAACGACGGTGTCAGGACGGCTTCCGACTTCGGCGGGTGGTCGCGAAGGCGGCGGCGCAGGGCGCGGTCGAGGAGGACGAACGTGCCGTTGCGGGTCTGCGCGTTGATCCAGTCGTCGTCAGGGGCGATCATATCAGGGTAGTTGATTCGAAGGGCGGGGCCGCGGAGTTTGTCTTTCTGGTATTCCCAGAAGACACCGTCGTCGCTGATGCCGCCGTGGAGCGGGCCGCCGACGTCGGCGAGGTACAGCGGCATGGCCGTGCCGTCGAGGGCCCGCCAGTTCGTGAACGGCTCGTCGTCAAAGTAGTAGAGACGCCCGCGGTAGCCCAGGAGCGGATGAGGCGTGCGAAAGGTCAACGTCCACGCGAAGTGCGTGAGTGCGGCGGTTTCGTAGCCGAAGGTGGAAAGAAGCTGCGGCAATTGCTCCGTGATCATCGGCTCCTGGCTTGCGAACGTGCGTACCTTTGCGCCAAGCAGTCGCCTCGTCGCTGCGAGGCCGAGCTCGAACTGGCGATAGACGCTTTCGTGGCCGAGGCATTGGAGGTGGGGCTGTGACCAGGTGCCGTTCGTCATCGTGACGCGCCGGGCGCGCAGCATCTCGCGCATTTTCGAGATCAGATCGGGCCGGTGCTCGGCGACGAGCTCGAGCTCGACGGCCGCGAAATCGAAGCAGACGCGGAGCTCGCGGTAGCGTTCGAGGGACGCGAGGTTCTTTTCAAGCCGATCCAGGTGGTGCTCGAAATCGCCGCCCCACGACGCCTCACGCTCGGCGCAGAGGGTGTCCTCCTTGATGAGCAAAAGCATCGGATGCTGGCACAGGGCAAGCTCCCAGCGGCTGAGCGTACGTGCCACGTGAACTGTGGGCTTTATCGTGTATTTCTCGTCGTGCATTCGCTGCTGCAGTCAATTGCTCAGCCGGCGTATTGCAGCCCCTCATCGAGCATAACAAGGTAGTTGTGAACCGGAATGTAGTTCGCGATGCTATTGCCGGAACCCAAAGCGTATCGGCCGGGCATGCATTCGTCCAACGTCTCACGCACGTATTGTCTTAGCGCCGGCTCGGGCATCCTGGCGAGCTTATCCATGTCTACGCCGCCCAACGTCGCAATCCGGTCTCCATATCGGCGCATGAATTCGCCGACAGGGATGATGAGGTCCTGAAAGGAGTGAAACGCGTCAATCCGAACGTCCTCGATGAGATCTTCCATCACGTCCAATACATTGCCGCAGCAATGGTACCAAAAGACCTTCCCCTGCTCATGGGCAAGAGCGGCGTACTTCTTCAGCCACGGGAAGACGTTCTTCCGTAGGAACTCGGGGCTCAGCATCGTGCCCGTCCTGTGGCCCAGGTCATCGGGGTGGAAGATTCCGCCGACCTTGGGATGTTGGATGGCGTCCTTGTACACGTCGTAGATTTTCTGTCCCCAGTGCTCGAACACCGCCTCGACGAGCCCGGGGTCCTCAATTGACAACACAAACAGATCCTCGTAGCCGAGGAACCACTCCATAATCATTTCGAAGAGCGTACAGCCGATCGTGATCTTCATGCCGTCGGGCAGGTGTGCTTCCGCGTACTCCAGCGTTTGCAGGCGAAACCCAATACGTTCCCAACCAACCTTCTGAAAATCATCCCAATTCTTGATGATCCCCCCGCCCTCCTCGATCCAGGTCCTCTTGCCTTTCGAGAGGCCGGCCGTGTCCTGAGCCTCTCTGCGCCTGAATTCCGGGAGGTTGAGCCAGTCAGGTGATACGGGGAAGAAGTCATATCCCATCCGGTACCAGAACTGGATGAGCTGCCGTTGGTAGGCCTCTGTCGTCTCTTCTGTTGAGGGAGTCCACTCCCAGTTCATGGAGTCCTCCATGATGGCCCGGATCACTTCGTGGTCAAGGCCCAGCTCGACGAAGTGGACCCTTTCCGGCTTCATCTCTCCTTTGAGCACCTTCGTCAGACTGTCGAAATCGGGTGAAGGTTTTTCCAGCGGTATCCTCATTCTTTCCCCACTACATCTCCCAGGGTCCTATTGGTCGTTGTCCGCTACACGGATGGGCCGCCGACCTCTTCGAAGGTTCGGCAGATCGCCTCGACATTTTCCAGTGGTATGTCCGGCTCGCACTCCGCGTAGAGCATCAGGCCGCCCTCGTCGGAGCCAAGGGCGTCAACCGCCTCGCGTATGTGCGCATCAAGCTGCTGCGGCGTGGCAAAAGGGAAGAGCTGTCTGTCTAGATCGAGGTTGATGCAGACCTTCCCTTTGGCGTATTTCTGCAGCCCGTTCAGCGTGTTCGCCCTGATCTGCGGATTGATGATCTGGACGCCGCATTGGATAAGGTCGGGTATGATTTCGAGGATATGACCATCGGAATGGAGGTACACCACGGCGCCTGCCTCCCGGCAGCGGCCGAACATGCGCGAGTAGCACGGCACGAGATACTGCCGGAACTTCTCGGGGCTGATCGGCAAGGCCTGCTGGAAGCCGAGGTCGTCGCCAAATGACATACATTCCGCGCCGGCCTCGAGATAGGCGTCAATCTCCCGCATATTGTAATCATAGATCATGTCAGTCAACTGCTGCAACCGGGGCTCGTCCGTGGCGACGTCAAGCATGAAATTCTCGAACCCGCGGAGGTACCAGAGCCGCATGTACATGAAGCCGTGCGGCAACCAGGCCCTTGCCAGGCCGCCGTTCGCCTTCGTGCGGGCGAAGTCACGCTCGATCCGTTTCCAATCCGGTAGGGGCCCCCAGCCGTCGCCTTGAGTGATCGGATCGGGACGCCGGTACGTCTGGAGATCGCTCCAATCCTCGAGGGGAGAGCCGATGACGACAGCGTCCAATCCCGGGGTGACGTTCTCCCAGGTGCATCCCCAGTTATCAGTGAACCGGCCCTTCCTGTATCGTTCATCGGGGAGCAAGTCGAAGTCCTTACTCCCCTTCTCGTAGCCTGGGAAAATCCTTGGATGCCTCAGGACGATGTCTTCGAGCTGCTCCCTATATTTCATCCAGGTGGCCGGCATGATGCCAACGCCGCACGGGATCCATTCGGGGCGGTCGAAGTGCGCCGCCTTGAGGAAATTGGCTGCACTTCTTGTTCTTTGCACGAGCGGCTCCTGCGATCTGTTTACCGTATAATGCTGCAGGCTACGTTAGAGTACCTGCGGTGGAGGTCAACGAAGCTCCCAAAGAACTCACGCATCCCCGGTGTGGATCTTAGCATGTTCCAGGGACCTCTGTCGCCCCACCGGGGCTCAGGCACGCGCGTGCGCGCGTCGTCCGCCTTCTGGTCCTTCCCTGGGGCTTGCGGCCCTGTTGAGAAACTCCCTCTATGTAAGCCTTTCAGGCTATGCTTTGGTTTCTTGCGGGCTCTCTACCCAGGGCGGCGCTTTGCCCCTCGACGAGGCCGCTTGCGCTAACGAGCTCGGGGCAAAGCTAACCCTGGGCTGTTCTATGCAGCCCCTACGGGGCAAAGCTGCGAAGAGCAAAGGCGGACTTTTTCAACAGGCCCTTACACCCGGGGTATCCGTTGCCGGGCCTGCAGCCCTCAGAATGCCAACAACGTCAATTGCCCTGTTCGGCTTCGCCCCCTCGCACTGCAAGGTCAGTTCGCGGCATCTTTGGCTGAAATCCGATGAAGCCGCAAGTTCTTTTTTGACGGGTGATTCGAGTTCGGTCGGGACCTGGTTGGGCCGACGATCACGAAAGAGCTGGTGTGCCGCTGAGACGGGTCGATGGCAATTGACCGGACCGGTGGCCTGTGGTAGCGTTTTCAGTCGCTGGCGCTGCTGCGTTTCCTGACGAGCGAGGAGATCCAGTACGGCGAAGCGTCGCGCGGGGCGCTGGCCGTGCGGGCCGCGGTGCCGAGCGCGATCACGGGCGAGCGGTCGGTCGAGGAGGCGCTCGCCGTCGCGGGTTCTCACGTGCACGAGATCGTGGAGGGCCAGTGAGGAAGGGCACGGACACTAAATTGCGAGAAGCGAGGCGGACGCGCGGCGGGTCCTTTGGGAGCCAAGAGGTCGCATATGGCCGTCGTGGTCAATAAGGAGGTGTAATCGGGATGCAGCAGACGCCTTGGCCTTGCAGTCGACAGGCAGCGAGGAAATGCGGGCCTTAAGGCTTTTCCCTTGACCGTGCGGTCCTGGTTGATTGCGATGATTCTAACGATACATAGTCACGGTTTCGGGAATACGAAACGTGATGAGGCAGCCCCGCGAAGAGCGGCGGGCGCTGAAGAGCCTGGGCCTGGAGGTCATCGTGGCGAGGTGACGGGCGCATGAACAATCTGGAACGCTTCAAAGCCATCGTGCACTTGGAGGAGCCGGACTACGTGCCCATTTTCAGTTTCCCGGGTTCGCCGGGGATGGGCGGGGGCTGCATGAAGAGAACGCACGACCGGCTGGTCGAGACCGGAATGCCCGCGGACGTCGGGGGCGTGTGGCACCTGGGCCAGGGCCTGAAGGACGTGGAGAGCTGGTACCGGTACTGGGGTACGACGGGGCCGACTGTGTGCGATTTCAGTCTCGGGCAAGGCGCGAAGGGTTTTGGGGAGACGCGGCGCGTCGAGGGGGAGTTCGAGATCATCGAGGCGGACTCGGGCGCCGTGATCCGGCAGATCATCGACAACGACATCACGTACAGCATGCCGGAGTTTTTGGTGTATGCTGTCCGCGACCGGGAGTCGTGGGAGTTCTGCAAGGAACGCATGACGCCGACGGACACGATGGCGGCCGACGAGGTGGAGACGCGGTGCAAAGCGTACGAGAACCGCGAGCGGCCGCTGATGGTCGGGACGGCGGGGGCGTACGGGTTCCTGCGCGGGATGCTCGGGCCGGAAAAGCTCAGTGTGACGTTTTACGACGATCCGGAGCTGCTTCACGACATGATGGGCTGGCTGCTCGAGCAGGCACGGCAATACACGTTTCCATTGATTGAGCGACTGCGCCCGGAGATCGTCGGCATGGGCGAGGACCTCTGCTATAACCACGGGATGCTGCTGAGCCCGGAACAGTTCCACACGTTCTGCGGGCCTTACTACCGGGAGGTCTGCGATGCCGCCCACGCGTGCGGGGTCGAGATGGTTTCTGTGGATACGGACGGAAACTTGATGGAATTTGCGGACGTGGCCGCACCCTACGGCGTGACGGCCTTTCATCCGTGTGAGGTCAAGGCGGGGAATGATCTCTTTGCGCTTCGGGAACGTCACCCGGAGCTGGTTTTCGTCGGGTGGCTCGAGAAGGAAGTCATTAACGAAGGGAATGAGCACCTTATCGAGCCTGAGATTATGTCGAAGGTCCCGCCGCTGCTCAAAAAGGGCCGGTATTTCCCGAATGGCGACCACGGCATTCAGCCGCTGGTGCGTTTCGAGAGCATGTGCAAATTCATGACGCTCCTGCATGAAGTAACAGGCAACCCGGAGGGGGAATTCCCCAGGGTTCGCCCGTGAGAAAGACGGGTGGCGGAGTTCTGTGATGCACGCGACCGAACAGGCTGCAGGGCAGCAGCTTCGGATGGTCTGGCCGAGGGAACGGTTGAGCACCCCTCCCTGCTGGTCGGTGCCGGAGAAATACGTGCTGCGCACCTTCCGGGCAGGCGATGAGGACGGGCATGTCCGGGTGATGAGGAAGGCGGGCTTTAGTGACTGGAAGGAAGAGAACGTCAGGGCATCCCTGCCGCGGTGTGTGCCCGATGGGTTTTTCGTGATTGAGCACAAGGTCAAGGGGCGACTGGTGGCGACGGCCATGGCGGTCGATAACCCGATGCCGCTGCATCCGCACGGCGGCGAGCTTGGCTGGGTGGCCGCCGACCCGGAACACCGGGGCAAAGGGCTGGGGTATTGCGTGTGCGCGGCCGTCACGGCGCGATTCCTGGAGGCAGGATACAAGAACCTGTTTCTCCGGACGGACGACTTCCGGCTTCCGGCTATAAAGACATATCTGAAGCTTGGCTGGATTCCTTTTTTGTTTGCATCGGACATGCCGCAGCGGTGGGTCAGCGTCTGTGAGAGGCTCGGCATTGACTTCGACAGCATCGGTCGTGTGACGGTGCCGTGTTCGCCGGGAACGTGAGACACAGGGAGTGGCTGCTATGAAGAGACGTCGACGATCATCCCAGCGCACAAGGCGGATTCGCGTCGGCGTGGTCGGCGTCGGACGAGGGATGAGCTTCGCGCGGGGGGCGTCGGTCGTCGGCATGGAGCTCGTCGCGCTGTGTGACACCTGGGAAGAGAAACTCCTCGAAGCGGGCGAGCAGCTAGGGGTGGCTACGTACGCGGAGTTCGACAGGTTTCTCGAGCACGATATGGACGCTGTTATCCTGGCCAATTACTTCCACGAGCACGCGCCGTTTGCGATCAAGGCGCTCGGCCGGGGCCTGCACGTGATGAGCGAGACGATGGCGTGCAAAACGCCGGCTGAGGGGGTGGCGCTGGCGCGGGCGGTCGAGAAGAGCGGCAGGATCTACATGTTCGCCGAGAATTACCCTTTTTTCGCTTATAACCAGGAAATGCGGCGGCTGTACGGCAAGGGCGAGATCGGTGAGGTGCAGTACGCGGAGGGCGAATACAATCACCCGTTTCCTTCGGACGGCTACATCCGGCTGGCGCCGGGAATCAACCACTGGCGCAATTGGCTTCCGTCCACGTACTATTGCTCACATGCGCTGGGGCCTATCATGTGCATTACGGATACGCACCCGGTGCGGGTGAATGCGTTGTCGATCGCACGGTCGTCAAGAGACAAGCAGAACGCGCACGTGATGCGCGGGGACACGGGCTCAGTGATTCTGTGCCGGATGAACAACGGGTCGGTGGCGCGCGTGATGGGTCTGAAGATGCACGGCCACAGCATCTGGTATCGCATTCACGGGACGCGCGGCCTGATGGAGAACCTGCGCACGGGCGACACCGAGATGCTGCGCGTGAAGCATGAGCCATGGGACGTGAAGAAGGGCGAGGTCGAGGAGAAGGTCTACCGGCCCGAGTTCCCGGTCCACGCAGCGGCGGCAAGGAAGGCCGGGCACGGCGGCGGGGATTTCTTCACGAACTATCACTTTGCCGATGCGATCCGCAAGAACGAGCAGCCGTACCTGGACGTGTATCGGGGGCTCGAGATGGCGATGGTGAGCATCCAGTCCTGGCGCTCGGCGCTGGCGGATGGCGCACCCTTCGAGATTCCGGATTTCCGCAAGGAGTCCGCACGCAAAAAGTACGCGAAGGACGATTGGTCGCCCTGGCCTGAAGACGCGCGCCGCGGCCAGCCGCCGCCGAGCATCAAGGGGTTGAACGAGCCGCCGAAGAAACACGTGACTGCAGCGCGAAAGGTCTGGACGCAGATGGGGTATCGCGGCGACTGAGGACGGATCGCGCCGGCTATTCTCTGATAGCGACGCAAGCGCGCACGCGGTAACAGGAGCAGGTACCGATGAAGACGTTAGGTGTGAGCATTGTCGGATTTGGCTTTATGGGCCGGACGCGTACTCTAGCCCACAAAGCCATCCCATTCTATTACGACCCGCCGCCGCTTGAGTCCAAACTGCGGGTGGTCTGTGAGGCGACTTCGGCTCTGTCCAAGGCAGCCAAGGCCACCGGCGGATTTGAGCGCAGCACGACGGATCCCGAAGAGGCGATCAATGCCGACGACGTAGACATCGTGCACATCTGCACGCCGAACTCCGAGCACATGTCGGCGCTGCGGGCGGCGATTGCGGCCGGCAAGCATATTTGTGTCGAGAAGCCCGTCACCGCCAGCCTTGCCGAGGCCGATGAGCTGGAAACACTGCTGCCCGACTGCAGCGGCAAAGCGCAGGTAGTCCTCCAGTGCAGGTTTTTCCCAGCGACGCTGCGGGCGAAGCAGCTCATCGAGGAGGGTTTTCTGGGGCCGGTCACGCATTTCCGCGCGGCCTACCTGCATAGCGGGAGCGTGGACCCGAACAAGGCAGTGAACTGGAAATCGACGGCGGCGGCCGGGGGCGGTGTGATCCGTGACCTGGGCGTGCATATCCTGGATTTGCTGTGGTGGCTGATCGGGCCGTTCGACAGCGTATGCTGCACGAGCCGGATCTGGTCGTCCGAGCGGCCAAGCGCGGACAAGCCTGGGACGATGATGGCCATTGACGTGGAGGAGGCGGCGGCGCTGTTGCTGCGCGCCGGCGACGGCGCCTTCGGCACGGTGGAGGTGAGCAAGATCGCGACGGGCACGGAGGACGAGCTGCGGTTCGAGATCCACGGCCGGCACGGCGCGATGCGATTCAACTTGATGGACCCGAATTGCCTGGAGGTTTTCGACGAGCGGGACGCGGGCGGCGACTACGGCGGCCAACGCGGATGGAAGAAGCTGACGTGCCTGCAGAAGTATCCCGCGCCGGGCGGGAAGTTTCCCGGGCCCAAGTTTACTATCGGCTGGATTCGCGCGCACGTTCATAGTCTGTATTCCTTCCTCAAGGCGATTGCCGAGGACACGGAGCCGGGCCCCTCGCTGGCCGAGGGGATTCACAGGCAACGGATCCTCGAAGCGGTGCGGGAGTCGGCGGGAACGGGGGCGTGGGTCGGTCTGCCGCAACTGGCGTGAGAAGGCGAGGATGGAGGAGGAGCCAAAGATGAAGAGGCTGGAACGGATGCAGCCCAAAGTCGGCGTGTTGGCGTTGACGTTGGACCTGTACGAGACGCTGGCGCCGGGGCTGCGAGAGGAGCGCGAGGAATGGTTTCGCAGTAAGATTCTTCCAGCGCTCGAGCCGACGGCGGACGTAGCTTTTGACAAGGCCGTTTTCACTCGGACGGACATCGAGGCGCAGGTGGGGCGTTTCGAGACCGCCGGCGTGGACACGCTGCTCGTCGTGCTCCTCACCTACTCGCCGAGCCAGCTCGTCCTGCCGGCATTGAAACGGACGCGGCTGCCGATCATCGTCTGGAACACGCAGGAGCTGCTTGCGGTTGACGACCACTTCGACACACCTGCGATGATGGCGAACCACGGCGTGCACGGGACGCAGGACCTGTGCAACGTGCTCGTGCGAAGCGGCGTTGACTTCGAGTACGTGACGTCGCACCTCATCGACGAGGATGCGATACACGTCCTCGAGGATTTCTTTCGCGCTGCGGCGGCGGTGGGGCGGCTGCGGAAAGCGCGGCTGGGGCTGATCGGGTATCCGTTTCCGAGCATGGGCGACTTCGCGCTGGACACGACGCATTTGGCCGCGACTCTCGGGTGCCAATGGCTGAACGTGCCGGTTGAGGCGTACGTGAACCGGGCCGAGGCGGCGACACCGAAAGCGGTAGCCGAGATTCTATCAGCATATCGAGAACATTATGACGTCGCGGCCGAAATTACGGACAGAGACCTCGAGGCGACGGCACGAGTGGAAGTGGCACTGCGGGGCATCGTTTCGGACCACGGGCTCGACGCGGTCGCGTACCAGTTCACGGCGTTCGGCGACGACGAGCGCACGCCCACCGTGCCGTTCGTCGCGGCGAGCCGGCTCATGGCCGAGGGCGTCGGGTTCGGTGGCGAGGGTGACTTGATCTCAGCCGCCGGGACGACGTTCCTCAATTGGCTCAACCCGCCCGCGAGCTTCAGCGAGATCTTCACGATTGACTTCGAGGGCAACAGTGTTTTCATGAGCCATATGGGCGAAGCCAACGTGGCGATGGCCAGAAGCGGTAACAAAGTCCGCATGGTCGCGCGGGAAGCACCGATCACGCGGACTCGTCGGGGACAGCTCGCCTTGGTGACAAGCTTCGAGGCGGGACCTGCAACGCTGATGGCGCTCACACTCGGTCCGGGCGGGCGGTGGCGGCTGATCGCGTCGGCGACGACGATCGCCGACTGGGGGCCGCTCGATTCGATGGACGTGCCGCATTTCAAGCTGGCGCCCGGCGGCGACGTGCGTGAGTTTCTGACGGCATATGCCAAGGCCGGCGGGCCGCACCATAACGCGGTGTGCTTCGGCGATGCACGCGAACGATTGAAGGCGGCGGCGAAGCTTCTGGATGCCGACTACTGCGAGGTGTGAACCGTGTTCCTCGGTCTTGATCTCGGCACAACGAACGTGAAGGTGCTCCTCGTCGAGAAAAACGGCGGGATCGTGGCCCGGGCCTCGGCACCGGTACAGCTTTTCCACGTTGAGGATGGCGGCGTCGAGCAAGATATCGAGGACATTTTCGCGGCCGTGCTCACCGCGATCGGCCGGATCGCGGCGGCGGCGGACGTCTCGAGCGTGCAGGCGCTTGGTGTGTCATCGCAAGGCGGGGCGCTGCAGATCCTCGACGGGGACGGACGTCCGCTGGGCCGGGTCATCAGCTGGCTGGACGCGCGGGGCAAGCCGTATGACGAGGCGATCACACGGGACATGGGCACGCGGGAACTCGCACGGCACAGCGGGCATCCGCAAGGTACGATGGCGCTGGGGCAGCTCTTGCGACTGCGCGAGCATCAACCCGAATTGCCGGCGAAGCCCAATCGCATCGGCTTCGTGGGCGACGTGATTGTCTCGCGGCTGTGCGGGCGCTGGGCGCACGACGCGACGTCGCTCTCGTGCGCGGTGCTGTTCAATCCCTCGACGGGCTTGGCAGACCCGGAGA
>Ga0180432_10005222_pt1 | contig 17435 bp, 30 predicted proteins | sample SS_ome_10_FD_132414 | JGI IMG/M metagenome (GOLD analysis project Ga0180432, IMG submission 132414) | Hypersaline lake sediment archaeal communities from the Salton Sea, California, USA - SS_1_MS_2 metaG | ecosystem: Environmental > Aquatic > Non-marine Saline and Alkaline > Hypersaline >...
AAATTCTACTGTTTTTTTCTTGGCTATGAGCCATACTTCATTATTATGGCTCATATCCGAAATATCCCCAAACTCATCCTTTCGTATATTATCCGGGCTTACTTGTACTACTTTTTTTAAGGAGTCATTAGAAAGATAACATTTTTTTAACCAGGTAGATTTTCCGCTGCCTGGAATACCCATAGTCATAATAAATCTGGGTCTGGGGTTTTTTACAAACATAAAATCTCCTTTAGTTTTTACGTATTGGGGCAATACTTATTTATAATAAGCACAATAGAAAATCTTCCTGTTTTTTTACACAAAAAGGATTATCCTTGTCTACTTTTTCACTTTTTCCACGGCGAAATATAAAAATCCCATTAGCATATTCCACATAATTATATATCTCCAATAAAAAATAAAAGGGTTTATTTATAATAATAGTTTCCATATATAAAAAAATAAATACATTTTCAATAATCTATTTATAGTCAATGTAGTTATTAGAGAAATTAATCCCTTAAGGATTGCCTTTATGCCGGACCCCCAGAAGTTTAAAAATGAAAGATCTTTTATGAATGAGTGCATGCACGTAACCCTTAACGTGGAAAAGAAAGACCGAGATCAGGCCATAGCTCAGTGTATTAATATGTGGAAAAATCGTAGTAAGGGTAAAAAAAGAGCCCTAGCCGAAGTTATGAAAAATTTTTGTCTTACATTAAATAATAAATCCAAATGAAATGAGTCCTATGAAAAACTGCATTAAGATCAATTGTATTGACTGTCCTGAATCAGAACGGTCCGAGTGTGAAAAATTAAAGGAAAGAATTGAACTTGAAATGGAAAATGACCCGAAAGAGGTCAGCAGTATTAATACAGAGGATACTGCTTAATTTAAATAAGGTTATTTTATGGGTCAAAAAAGAAGAGAAAAGAATAAAAAGAAAGAAAGGAATAAAAATAAGGATATTCGAGTAGATCTTAAAGAACCTGATTTAACTCTTAAATGGTTTTTATCCGAGATGCGTAATTCATGTATTTAAACTGCTGTTTTGAGCCTGACTTTCTAAAATATATTGATAATCTGCGTAGCTACAGTCCTCTCCTGTAAAATCAGGTTTTTTAATGGGAGTAGATATTTTTTCTTTATCCGTAAATAAATTTTTAGCAAAATCAGTTGGATCTATAATTAATCCCGCGTATTCTGATCGGACCCAGCCTTTTTTAGGGTAATCCATATCGGGTAATAGGAAAGTCTTAGCAATCATAATTCCGCCAGAGAGTCTTTCTAGAACAAGAACTCCTCGATGAACATTAACGTATATAAAATTATCTGTAAAACAGTATTCATAGGCATTCAGGACCATGAATTTTAAGAGGTCCGCAGGAGTAGGCTCAGTGTTTCTTATGCGCCTGTAGGCCAGTACGAGCAGTGGAAAGGCCTCATAACACCTCCCCCTGTCCCTGAATTGTTCGAAAGAGTGCGCTGTATAAAATAAATGGTCATGAATCGATCCGGGATATCCCCCGTATAGGCGTCCCAGATTTGTCTTATAGATTGCTTCGAAATTGGCACTAAAAACGCCTGTTCTTATATTAAAGTCATAGATATTAACCCATTCGCCATAATATCTTCTAAATTCTTTTTTTGCTTGATCGAGAAATTTTTTTAGGGCTTTTTGACTTATTTTAGTTCTGTTATAATTTTTTAAAGTACTTTTAAGGGCCCTATCCATAATAATATTTAACATTACTTTTGGATGCTTTTCTAATACAACAGCTTTAAAATGGCCCTTTAAGGCATTCGCCATTTCTTCAAAAGTTTTAAAGTAATAAATTCCTGTTTGTTTAATTTCCATAATATCCCCCATACCATTATATATCCCGAATCTTTAATAATCATTTAATGAAAAGTTCTTTAAAAAATTAACCTGGAGGTTTTTATGCTAGAAAAAATAATTCTTTTTATTAAGAATATACTTAAAAATAGTAGTTCTGAGGTTAAACCCGAGCCTGCGATATCTCCAGAAGAGGTTAAACCCGAGCCTGTAACACTTCCTGAAAAAGTAAAACCTAAGACTCAGAAAAAACCTAAACCTACGGTTTCACTTAAGCCAAAAACTCCCACAAAGAAGCCCGCTTTATCCTTAAGTAAACTTGAAAAGGATTTACCTATATCCGTTTTAAGACAGATAAAACCTATGGCCAAAAAATTTAGAATAAAGAGTAATTTACGCTTGGCACATTTTTTGGCCCAGTGTGCTCATGAAAGTGTTGATTTTAAAGTCACTAGAGAAAATCTAAATTATAGTGCAAAGGGTCTTTTGAGGGTCTTTGGTAAGAGATTCGATAAAACATCTGCAGAGGCTTATGCCCGTAAACCTGAAAAAATTGCAAATAAGGTTTACAGTAATAGAATGGGTAATGGAGACGAGAATAGTGGTGATGGTTGGAAATATTCAGGAAAAGGTTATATACAATTAACGGGTAAAATTAATTATACGAATTTCTCCAAATTTATTAATGAAGATTGTGTAGCAAATCCGGACTTAGTAGCTACAAAATATCCTCTAGCCAGTGCAGCTTTCTTTTTTGATTCAAATGATCTATGGGCCCTTTGTGATAAGGGGGCTAATTATGATACATTAGTTGCTGTAACAAGAAGGGTAAATGGGGGGATAAATGGTCTGGCGGACCGAGAACTAAAATTTAAAAAGTATTCAAAACTCTTGGGTCTTAAGTATTCCGAGAAAGGTAAAAAATAATCATTCATGTTTAAAGGGGGGTCTATTTTGTTAAATATAGCATCAGTTATTCGAGAATCAGCCGAAATAATAGCAAAAGGTTGGCCGAAGGATTTGAATGAAGGACGTTTTACATCTTATTGCAAACAACAGGGCTTTAAAGGTCCTTGTAAATCCTGTGCCGAAAAAGCTATGGATAGCGAGGACCCTTCAGTCCGTGGTATGGCTTCCTTTTACCTGAATACAGTAAAAAAATGAAACCTGCCGTGGGCAATATGAATTGTAGTACCTGTAAGGAGAATTGTTGTGGCTCCGAGCCTTTTTTTCTCCCTGTACTACTTCCAGAAGAGTTAGATTTATATTCTCTCAAGGATGAGCATAAAAGCCCTTTAGGATCATCTTTATGGACTTTAAAAAGGGAAGAAGATCACTGCATTTATTTTGATACTTTTACTAATAGATGTCTTATTTATAGCAAGAGACCAATAGAATGTAGACTCTATCCTTTTCTATTTGATTTTTCTACAAATAATATTGAAATAAAATTAGATAAGAAGTTTTGCATTAAAGGTCCTGTAGCTCTTATTCCTCAATTAAATTTAAATATACCGAAGGATTGGATTAAGGCGTATCAATTAATGAGTCCTAAATTAAAGAAGAGTTATCATGGATATTCGAGCCTTTAGTGCCTATAAACCCTTTATAGATATAAGAGTTCCTAAAATATATAAAGTAACTGATACGACGAAAAGACCTCTGGAAGAATTTAAAAAAGATTCTACAAGTGAGACAAAATTTATTCTAAGAAAGAATGAGGTGGATCTTTATGCCTAAACCAATAGCACAAATCATGTATAAAATAGCTGAGGATTTATCCCACCAGCCCACCCAGGATATGGTAGATTTTTTTGAAAAGCGTACAAAAGGGCATATTGAGAGAGTTCATGCTAATATTAAAAAGATATTGAAAAAATATCCTAAAATTAAGTATAAATATAATCATGATGCTTCAAAATTCTCCGAAGAAGAGCGTATACCTTATATTTGGTACACTGAATTTTTTCGAGGAGGAAAAAAATTAAAATATCCTCCCGGCATGAAAAAGAGGATAGATGAAGCTATTAATCATCATTATAAAAATAACTCTCATCATACGGAATATTATGGAGATGCCTCAAAAATGACTCGAAAGGATTTGATTGAGATGGCGGCTGATTGGGGTGCTATGAGTCAAGAAAAGGGCAGTGATTTGAAAGTCTGGGCAAATAATTTTATTAAGAATCATAATTTTACTGATAAACAAATATCTTTTATAAATGAGTTATTGGATGTATTGGTCTGATATTCTACTACATAAAGAAGGCCCCCTATTTATTAGAGGGCCCCTTTCACAACGTCTGTCCCAGTATCTGCTCTAAATACCTTTTGTGGGCCAGCTTCCTAGGATTATATACGAACCGTGCAATAACAAAGGAGTTTTTATCACGCTTAGGTATGAACGGTTCTCTGATAAGCTCTAATCCCGCTTCCTTCGGTGTTCTATTTTTCTTCAGAACTTCATTACAATAACGACAAGCTGTAACCTCATTTAAGAAGGAAGTATTTCTACCACCCTTAGATAGAGGTATGACGTGGTCGATTGTTCTATCTTCCGAGGTACATTTGTACTTGAACTTATTACCCTTATCATCTTTATGCCAGTACATGCAGCAGTTATTATCTCTCTGAAATACGGCCTCATTACTAAAGGGTATTGTTTCGGATTTGGGTTTAAAACCTACGAACTTCAGAAGCCTTACAACCAAAGGCGTCTTTATACGAAGACTGATTGACCCTATTTCTTGAGTTTCATGGGTAACCACTATCTCAATTTTTTCTAAAGACATCCATTTAAGTACCTTTTTAATAGGTACTTCCGTCCAATACTCGTAATTTCTGTTTAATACTACGACCGTACTCATAATAATTCTCCTTCTGCGTCACGTCTTGAAAACGTACTGTTCCATTGTTTCTCTTTTTGGTTTAAGGTTAAATTAACTCTATTTAAAATACGCCCACCGGGATTTGAACCCAGATGAACAGGTTAGGAACCTGTAGTGCTATCCATTACACTATGGGCGCGAAAGGATGCCCCTAGACCCGGACCTGAAACTCTAAGTGCTATATATTGCACTATAGATGCAAAATGGTACCCCAATCAGGGCTCGAACCTGAAACTTCAACCTTAGAAGGGTTGTACTCTTCCAATTGAGTTATTGAGGCTTATATTTTCCAAATTTTATACCCCACCCCAGGATCGAACCGGGAACAGCATCATTAAGAGTGATGTACTCTAGCCAATTGAGTTAGCAGGGCTAATTAAATATTTGGGCCCAGCCGGAATTGAACCGACAATGAGAAAAATTCTCGACGCATTAAAAGTGCGCTACCATACCGTTAGGTGATGGGCCCGTTTTTTGTCAGATTTATCGCTGTCCATAAAGGACGGCCCTCCCCTGTTAAATTGTTAGTGACTTATCGTCTGTTAAACTCTTCCAACCTTTTATAATCCATTCTGCGAAAATCTCGTTTTTCTTTCCGTACCACAGGCATAAGGTGCATTAGCTTCAACTAAGGCTAACTGGCCAGTCTTTAGGGTGCCAAAATCAAGTGCACCGCAAAAGTTGTCCGGAAGATCAAATTCAAGTCTAGGGGGATCTGGCTCATTTACCTCATCCCCCTGATACCATTCTGCAATCATAACTTTTCCGTCGGATACATAATAGCGCCACTCATTCATGAATGTCACTACCTCAGAGCACCAATAGGGGCCCTTTTTCTTCTTTCGGTATCCACCGGAGGTAATAAATCCATCGAACCTTTTATGCCTATCAGCCGGCTTAATAAAAACTCTAGCACCTAAAGGCCACTTATCCGCCCGCCAAACCTTTCGATGTAAATGTTCCTTCAAGAACTCAGGGTAATAATCCGGGACCGTCTTCTCCTTCGGAAGAAATTTTTCGCACCATTTAACCGTACCACATGGCACACATTCCTTTGTGCAATCTTTTGGGCTACGGCAAAGTTTATAGGTATGATCCCTATTAAGAATACAGCTATTCATTATAGCTGTCTCTTCTTTATACCAAGCCCTTGTCGATTCTAATGCGAATAGACTCATTTACGGGTTACCCTCCAAGGTTTTTCTTCATAAACCCATCCTAGTTCTCCCGTTTCCCGATTCAGGCGAACACAAGCCTCAAACATGGGAAATCTATAATCGCATATATTCCATGAACAATAGAATTTTCGATAAGCTCCCCCATCAGGTATATCCTCGGACAATCTACGTATCCGTCTACTCGCTTCTTTTTTAGCCGCCTGTTTACGAGATGAACCTTTATATCCATCTGTACACCAGGGCTTACGATAACTTCTACTCATGCTGTAACTCCTTGTTAAGGTTTTTATAGCATGTTTTCCTCCTTTGTTAAATTATCACTATCTTTTTTAATTCTAAAAATGGCCTCGTGTAATTCTTTTGCACACTCGTAGTATGCATGCCTTTCATCATCGGAACAAAGACCTGACTGAGCTTTTTTTGTCCACTCAGATACAAGATCTCGTAATATTTGGGGCTCCTTCATATTATACCAGACGTTAAATTCCTTGTCGATCAAAAATTGTTGGAGCGAGTGGACGGAATTGAACCGACGTGATCTTCCTTGGCAAGGAAGTGCATGACCTCTATGCTACACTCGCAAATTAAATACCCCAAAATGAGTCTTTACACCATACTCCAGGTATATAAACAGACCCCTGGGGAAGAACAGATAACATATTTTTAGCTCCCCCGGGATTAAAACTATGCACAATAACTCGTTCAGGCCATTTCTCCTCATGCTCTTGAATCCACAGGGCTACCTCATATCCCGTATTTTTACCTGAAGTGACCATTTGCTGACCACCCAGATCATGGTCCAAAAAAATAAAATCAAACGGTTCTTCAGTAGATAATTTATCTATGGCTTCTTTTGCTGTTTCCACTAGATGAAAATTTTGACCAATTAAACGTCGGCTAAATATCTTTAATCTTTCAAAATCATCATCAAGAACTAAAACTCGCATTTCTTGTCCCTTCAACTGTGTAAAAGTACCTCTAACAGGGTTCGAACCTGTAAGTCTCCTGATTCGTAGTCAGGGATTTTATCCATTTAAACTATAGAGGCATTTTATCAGGAGCGAAGAGACTCGAACTCTTATTTTCACCCAATTACGTTAGTGCCGTTTTGGAGGCGGCCCCGGTACACTCCTAACTTTTTTTCTTGTACGGTTAACTGTTCCTTCTTTTTCCATGCGACTCTTCTGGGATTCCCACATAAACTACAACTACATAGTTTAGTAGTATTTCTCCTAAGATAAGCAGCCCTTTCCATAAATCCCGAATCATTCTGAAATATGATACACTTCGACCAATAACCTTGTGCACGTTTTTCCCCTAGCTTTTTGCCGATGAGAAAGCGGTGATTGCGATTTTCTGGGTGCGACATAATTACCACCTTTCTGCGGTACTCACTACCGCTCGATTGTGGATTTCATTATGTAGCTCCTTTCATTTAAGATTTCATTTTTTACTGAGTCATCCAGTCAGAGCCATATTCTTCTTTTAAATGTATCAGTGTCCAGTAGTGCCTTTCCACTACAACAGTGCACCAGCGTAATAATTGGTCTCTATTTTTATATTGTTTCTTAAAAATATCTAAGTAATCATTATCAAAGGTTTCCATAAGGTCTTCTATTTTAATTTCTTCCTCACTCATACTCATCTCTAATAATCTTTGGTAGTCAGGATACCATTCTTCATCTTCCATTCTACCTTTAAGGACTCTTTCGCCATTATCATAATATTTTTTATCCAGTTTTTCCTCTAGCTTCTTGCTCATGGGGATTCCATTTCATTTAAAATTTCTTTCCTTGCTCTCTGTCTTTCTGTCTTCTTAGACTTAACAGCATCATCGGCCTCCCACCAATTTATAAAACCTTTGGCTGGATGATTATCCGGTATATTACCAGGATGTTGTCGATGCCTGCCGTACGCTTTCATTAAATATTATCCTTTTTTTATTACTAAAGTTGTATTAATACATTTAAGGGGCTTTATGACTCTAGCATATATTTCTATAGTGCTATCATCCGGAATTACCTCTATATTAATATCTTTAAAATCTTGGGCCTTTAGAAGATTCTTAAAAAGACAAGCATATAAATTCAGACGCTTAATATCTCTTATATTCATATTTTATATTCCAGCAGGACAAGAGTTAGTTTACGGCAGGGCAACATTTTAGTGCGGCGGCGTTTGAAATTCAAGTGTGAATACTGCCACAAAGAAAAGCATAGTACCCGCCGCACCTATTACAACGTCATTGGACCCCTTATTGAAATAAAAGATATTTAGTGTTTTCTGTAAAATATTTACCATATACAGTAGAATTATCAATAAGAAGATCTACTTTATATTGTTTACAAAGATCAGCCTTTGTACGGTCCCAAACGGATTCATCTAACCACGGGTTCCCTTCACTATCATAAGTAATCGTGGTGCCTTTATTTAAATGAAAATCTACGATGGAGAGTATATCAGTATAGACCACACCAAATTCATCCAAAGAGACCCTTAATTCAGGCGTGTTCTTGGCCCCTGTGATAATATAGACACTGTTACCAGTCATCATAAGAACTCTGGAAAGCTCTCCGAACTTTTTTGGGTACGTATCAATTACTCCGTGAAAATCCAGACCTAAAGTAAGCATACTTAATTCCCCCTTAATTGGTGTGGGTAGCGAGGCTTAAACTCGCAGCATCTAACTTGGAAGGTTAGCACTCTATCAATTGAGTTATACCCACATTTCTTTTAAATTGGACCATACTGGAGTTGAACCAGTCAATAAGACCTTGCAAAAGTCTCCCGCCTCCCCGGCTGTTATAGCCCCTATAATAATATTAGTTCATTTATTCTTATATTTAAAGTAAAAATTAATGGAGCCGCTGAAGGGAATCAAACCCCCGACCATTCGATTACAAATCGAGCGCTCTATCAGCTGAGCTACAGCGGCATTATTAAAGAAAGCCGAGAACCCGGATCGAACAGGCGACCTACGCATTACGGGTGCGTTGCTCTACCAACTGAGCTACCTCGGCGAAATACTTATCTTAAATTGTAATAGTACAAGAGCCCGGCCCACCCGCTATGCATACGCTCCGGAGCTTTTTTATACCCCTTCCCATATTTCACTGCCATTTCAAGAAAATATTTTGCATGAAAAAAAGCCTCGAGTAAAGGTCTGGTATGTTTGTCCCAATTGTTATTATGTTTCTGTTTAAACTTTTTTCCAATACCAGCCCTTAAAATTTTTTCGAACTGGCTGTTTATGACCGCTCCTTCAGGAGCTAGTTTTGCCAGGGCATTAACCATTTTGAATGTATAGTCCTGTATGGCATAAACTTTGAATGATCCATGATAGAACCTATATATGCAATCTTCATAAGTCCAATACCCGCTTATTTCTTTAAGCAACTTTTTTAAACTGGGGAGATCTTTCTTAATATTTAGGAGAAGAATCTCACAGGGGTCCTGTACTATTAGGTCATTCATATTAACTCCTTGTTAACAAAATGGTACGAGCTGACAGGTTCGAACTGCCGACCTACGGTATGTAAAACCGTCGCTGCTTCCAACTGAGCTAAGCTCGCATAAAATTACTGGGCCATCCAGGATTTGAACCTGGGACAAACCGATTATGAGTCGGGCACTCTAACCAACTGAGTTAATAGCCCTTTTTTAAGAATTAGTCCCAAGGGGAATTGAACCCCTGCTAATAGGTTGAAAACCTATTGTTCTAACCACTAAACTATGGGACTGAAATTGGAGACGGCGTCCGGATTTGAACCGGAAGTGCCAGTTTTGCAGACCGGTGCCTTACCATTTGGCTACGTCGTCAAAATGGATCTATTTATTGAGATATTGTCAAAGAACGTACAAATAAAAAAGGCCTCCGAGATTGTGTCTCGAAGGCCTTGATTTTAAGATTTATGTTTTCACATTAGAATCTCTTATCAAGGCCTCCGGTTATTGTTTCTTTGCCACATCCTCGGACAATAGAAATCTCAGACCATGCTCTTGAAGAACATGATACTATACGGGCTATTGTCTTAGTCCTGAGATTTTTGATTAATTGCTTCATTTAGATTTCCTGGTAATTTTATAAGTTCAATTTAAATATAACATGAAAATAAAAATATGTCAATAATAATTTATTTATTTTTTACAAAGGAGGATTAAAAAAATACTAATGGACATCTTTCCTATTTGATGGTATGATTAAAATGTATGGTTGCGTTCGTTCCCCTCTGTAAATTTACAAAAGCTAATAATCTTCTAATAATCAAAGACCAAACATAATTTCTATCTAACTTATAAAGGGAGTTTTTTTATGGTTAAAAAGAAAAATAGTTTGGAGTGGCTTAAAGAAAATGGTGAGAATCTATCTAAAATGGACGCTATAAAAAAGTGTTCCATTGCGACGGGTATTACTGTTGGGAGTTGTATGAGATCTTGGAATAAACTTTACAAAAAAGGTAAGAAACGAGTAAAAGCAAAATTAAAGATGGCCCCAAAGGGTTTTAAAGGATTAACAGGTTTCGCCAAGTTGCATGATATTGACTCAAGGCAGAAACGAAGAGATGAGCATAGTTCCCTATTAATAAAAAATTTTATAGACGGGCCGTTGAAGGATCAGGGATGGTATTATGATTCTGAGGCCTCAAGGGTAGCGGGCCTTACTTCAGTCGATTGGTCAAGACATAGAGATTCCTATTCGGATTTACAAGTAATTGTTAATACGGATAAGGGTAAACGTATGACCTGGGTACACCCAACGTTAGTTAATGAAGCCAGAAAAATTGCAGAGAGGAGCTAATAATGAGAAAGAGCTTAAATAAATTGGATAGTCTTATTAAAGCCATTGAAAAAAGTCCCGCAGGTCAGGATCGGATTAATCAATTGGAAGAAGCCGTGGCAATGTATGCCCGCCAGCACGCAAAAGAAAGTGTAGTTATTAAACAGACTACTAAGGATAATTCAATAAAATTTATAGCTATTAGTGATACTCATTTTGGGAGTCTTTATGAGAATCTTGATGTCTATAAATCAGCTATTAAATTAGCGGAGAAGGAAGGCATAGAGGATATTCTACACGTGGGTGATGTTCTGGACGGCCATAAAATTTATAGAGGACAGGAATTTGAGTTACACAGTCATGGGTGGGATAAACAAAGTAAGTGGTTTGCCAAACAAGTTCCTTTTAGTGAAAAAGTTAGAGTTCATTTTATAGCGGGTAATCATGATACGTCTTTTAAAAATCAAGCAGGCATTGAGCCTGGTGAGGCAATTTCAAATTTAAGACCCGACTGGCACTTTTTAGGTAATGATGTGGCCAACATCACTCTTAAAACAAAAAAGGGTTTTAAATATAATGTAGCATTGATACACCCGGCCGGAGGGTCCTCTTATGCCCTGTCTTATCGACCGCAAAAAATAGTGGATCAATGGAGTGGTAGAACAAAACCTAATATGCTTCTTATAGGTCATTATCATAAAGCTGAGTTTATTCCCAGTTATCGAAATGTTTCTATTATACAGGCTGGAAGTGGTCAAAGCCAGACGCCTTTTATGGCTCGACAGGCCCTTGCTGCTCATGTAGGCTTTTGGTCTGTTAAAGTGACGCCTGGGGCAAAATATAGCCGTATTACTGCGGAGTTTATGGCCATCTATAAATAGGGGTGATCGCTATGAAAAGAAAGTCATTATTTTATCATTTATTTAGGCATAAGAGATATGAGATTGTAGAAATTGATAAGAGGGTAAAAAGCAGGTCCGGTTTATGTGATTCTCCTAAAACAAAGGATAAGTTTATTGAGATTCCCATAGGTCATTCACAGGCATCTCTTGAAATACAGCTGCATGAAGCTTTGCATGCCTGCCTTTTTGATTTAGATGAACCGACTATAGAAGAGGTTTCTACAAACATATCAAAATTTTTATGGAAACTTGGTTGGAGGAATGTTTCTGTTTTAAAGAGTGAGAGAATGAAATAAATAGTGCGGCCAGGGAGACTTGAACTCCCACGAGATTTTGATTCTCACTAGGTTCTTAGCCTAGCGTGGCTACCAGTTACACCATGGCCGCTCTTTTTTATTTAGTCAGAGAGGGATTTGAACCCACACACTTTTCAGTAATCGCTTTTGAGGCGACCGTGGCTACCAGTTACACCATCTGACCTTAAATTTTACCGAGTACCGGATTCGAACCGGTACGACTTTAAGTCACAGGATTTTAAGTCCTGAGTGGCTACCAGTTACACCAACTCGGCATATATTTGGACCGGGATGGACTCGAACCATCGAAGGCCTTACGGCCGTCTGATCTACAGTCAGAGGCAATTGCCGCTATGCGACCGATCCTGAATTAAATGGCATCGGGGAGACTCGAACTCCCACATCTTTCGATACTAGTTCCTAAAACTAGCGTGGCTACCAATTACACCACGATGCCTTATTTCAAAAAGACCCAAATAAAAAAAGGACCCCCGGTCTGATGAGCGGGGGTCCTTAAAAAAATTTATTTAAATTTACTTTAAATAATAGCCCGCCCTTTAGATTTGTATCCGAGATACAATCCGTAATAAGATAGGGTACATAAGAGAGCTGAATTTATAGTAATTTTTTCCATGATGATTTAAATATACCACTCTAAATAATTTATGTCAAGATGTATTTTTTAATAACACTTAATATTTCTTCCAAGGTAGAATCAAATTGACCAATAATATTATCAACTACTACAATTTTTTCTCCCCACAAAATTTGTGCCTGGACAATTTGTTCCAAAAAAGTTTCCCTTAATACCTGTAGGGTCTTTTCATTTAGTTTGGGGTTATAATCCTCAGTACCCTTTTTTAAAGCATTTAGTTTTAATGCATCCTCAGGTTCTATATCTACAAAGATTGTAAGATCAGGTTTTTTAAATTCTGTAAGCCCATATATAGCATGAACCATAGGTAAAGCTTCAGGTCCGAAAGCTGATGCATAAACGGCACCGGTTAAACGGTAGCGGTCGAGGATAATATTTTCCTTATTTAATATTTTTTGATGTTTATACCTATCCAACATAAAATGAAATTCACGTTGATAAGCATTCAGTTTTTTAAAATTAAGGGAATCTGCATAAGATGATGAAAAGGTTGGTTCATGCTCAAATCTAAAGTTTAGCCGTTTGGCGGATGCTTGAGCCAAAGAAGTCTTCCCGGAACAATCAATACCCTCGAGGACTATGAGTTGCTTTTTCATTATTTTCCATGGATTAAGGTTTTTAAAACTCCTTATATTATAATATAAATAACAAGAAAGTTAAAAGAAAAATTATGGGTTGGCAGAGGGGATTTGAACCCCCGCCCTTCTGATTCACAGTCAGATGTTCTTACCAACTGAACTACTGCCAACATATATTATGGCGGAAGACGAGGGATTCAAACCCCCAAGCCCTTTCGGGCGACGGTTTTCAGGACCGCTGACTTATCGTTAGCCTAGTCTTCCGTATATAATAAAAAAAGCCCCCAACCAATATCTTCTTATGGTCGGGGGCTTTTTTAAGCTTGCTTTATGTTAATATATTCTTAACACCCCGGACCATTTATAGTTGGGCTATGATGTGACGATGAGGATGATCCGCTTATTAAGAATTTATTAATCATAGTTTAAATATATCCTGAAAAAAAGAAAATGTCAAGTAATAAATTTTATTGGTTTTATTCCCACCGTTTTCAAGACCTGTAGAGCCCTGTGTGCATAGGTGTGGTTATTTAACACGTGCTTTTCCGCTAAATGGGTTATTTTATCCATGCGTTCTTCGGTCAGATCTCCTAGAACTTTTTCGAGGCTCTCAATAGTATCATCATAGGGTAGATAGTGTATTCCCTCAGATAGTAATTCATCTATACCATTATCATACCCGGCCTTAGACCAAAGGGGCACACATCCAGCAGCACAGGATTCAAATAGTCTGGTGCCTATGTTATGAGCAATTGTACGATCAAACATTATTTTAATTTTATTTTGTTCAATGGTATAAAGGTCGCCAAAAGAGAGTGTCTTATGGTATAGCTTAAAATGATCTATAAAATCATTCTTTGTAAAACCATTTCTACACCAATGATCATCAAAATTTCCTACAAAGCCTAATTTCTCTGACCGGTCCTGGTGAAGATTCTTATGTACTCGCGGATTACAGGCCTCAGGTATCCATGCCACATTTTTAGTACCCATCTTATGCAGATTATCTGTATCTATTTTTGATGCGAGTAATATCCAGTCAAAAAATTTAGAATAATTATTCCATGAATGTATATCGGTAATATGGGAGTCCCAAGAATAAACTACTCGAGGATTTATGTACCAGGGGATTTTTCCTAAATCGTATCTAATTTCTACAAAGAAATACAGGTCAAATTTGGGGGGTATATATTCTATTTGATCATAGGGTATTACAGTTACCTCACATCCCGCATCAACGAAACCATCATACCAATGATCCCCGTAGGAATTATAAGGTTCTGGAAGGGATGAATTTATTAGTGCTACTGATATCTTTTTATAAAGAGAATTCATCTATTAATTATAGTTAATAATTATAAAAATATAAAGTAGTTTATAACAGAGGGACGGGGACTTGAACCCCGAAGTCCTTTCAGACGCGAAATTAGCAATTTCGTTGCTTACCATTAGCATATCCCTCTATAATTGGTAGCTGCGGGCGGAATTGAACCGCCTACCAATGGATTTTCAGTCCATCACTCTACCGGTGAGTTACACAGCTATATGGTAGTCCAAGTCCGAATTGAACGGACGACCTCCACCTTATCAGAGTGGCATTCTAACCAACTGAACTATTGGACTATAATTTTCGTGAGAGCCGGAGTTGAACCGGCGACTTCCTGATTATGATTCAGGCGTTCCACCAGCTGAACTACCTCACGTTATAATGGAAGCGGGAAGAGGATTCGAACCTCGTCTCTGGGTTATGAGCCCAGTATCCTACCATTAGAAGATCCCGCAGTATATTTCAAAGAATTTGGCAGGAGCGACGGGTTTTGATCCCGCTACCTTCTGGTTGACAACCAGATGCTCTCCCGATTGAGCTACGCTCCTGTATAATAAAAAAGCCCCACTTGGACAGGTCCTAGTGGGGCTTCAAGTTTTATTTTTACTTTCACCCCACTACATAGATTCCCCCATACTATCAATATCCATGATAATATCAAAACTAAAAAAAGTGGGAATAAATTTGGAGTACATTTGAAAGTTTTTTCCTAATTAAAGTAAAATATAATTACTTAATAAATATACCATGAAAAAAATAAAATGTCAAGAGATATTATCTGACGTATCTAAAGTAATCTTTTTTCACAATGGGCACAAAAAACGCTAATGCCTGATTTTGTTGAGATTACACGGATATCTTGTCCGTCAATAATATCTGCAAAGGATAAATCTTTTTCGGCTTTTTCCTTTTGTATTGTTACAAACCCTGGATTTTTACAGCTACACTTTTTGATAAGCATCTTGAAACCTTTCTAATGGTTTGGTGATAAGACTTTTAAAAATACCATTAAACAATTATGAATAATAATCTTTTATTTTTATAATATTATTCCATGGAATAAACATCAAGAAGGGAACATAGATCATGTGGGACTATTTAACGAATATACCGAGTGAGTTTTCTTTTATTATAATAATTCTAACTATTGCAGCACTTGTCATTATATCTCTCCGGGGGCATTTTAAAGCCAAGTTAGGCTTAAGGGATATAGAGATCGGCCCCTCTTCTGTAGAGAGGCCTCAAAGGACCTCTAGCGCCTCTGTTCTCAATTTACCCGACACTGAGATTGTTTTTGAAAAGCAAAATAATATAGAGTATCAAAAGAGGTCCTGCGGTGACTGTATTCTTCTATTAATGGGTGAGCGAGAAAAATATGAAGTCAGAATAAGGCAGGAGTCCCATAAAATTTTAAAAAATCAAATGAATTTTGCGGAACAAAAATTGATAGAAGTCCAGAATTATATAATGCGTACCATATCAAATCATATACATAATACAACAAATAAGCAGGATGGTATCTTTGTTGATGAGAATCTTCAGAGTAAATTAATCTATGGCTTATTAATGGATATAATTGTTGCAGTAAAAAATGAATGCCGAAGATCCTTTAAAGATAACGGTTTCTATGACGTATGTAGTTCAGATTTTTCCAGGTATACTCAGGAGCGTGTAGCCGTCATCTATTCAATTATGAATCAATATATTCATAATATGTTTCCAAATAGGTCTGACTTTATTAGCCCTAATAGTGTGATTGACCTTCTTGAAAAAGAGAGAACTTTTTTTACACAAATTATTAAAGAGATTTATGTAAACGCCCGAACGGCAAAACTAGACGCACATAAAAAAACTTCCTTAATTAAAGACGAGTTTAGTTCCTGGGTGGATCATTTTATTGGAAACCAGGATAACTAAATTATCTCTTTATACAAAAATAGGTAATATCATATAATTTAAATTTAAAAAGGAGTCTTTATGGCCTCGGATACCACTAATACCACTACGCAGGCGGGGTTAGATTATGTTACCCCCTACGGATTAAGATACAAAATCAGCAATACCCTTATTTTGGATAGTGAAACAAATGTACTTGTGAATGTTAATTCGGATACTAGTAGGTGTAATTAGGCGTTGCTTTAGTGCCTTCTCCCCTATTTAAAAAAGGGGAGTGGGGCCGACGCGCCAACGACAACACCACTCCCAGGCAGAGAACATGCTGTGAGGCATGTGTAGGTCTTTAAAATATAAACTTTTTTATTAGTACGCAACATCTTTTTAATTATGTGCTAAAATTATTCTTCATTACCTATAATGTCATCCAGCATATCTTTAACACTTTTATAGGTAGGTCTGTTAGTAACTTTTCCCGCATGTATATCAGCAACCACAGCTTCCATTACTTCAAGCTCGTGTTGGATCTTTGACTCGTCAAAACCAATGAACGTCATTTCCCAGAGACAGTGCACAATGATGTCTGTTTCATCAAACTTTGCTAAATTATCTTTATCGATTTCCATACCAAGCCAAGAAGACCAGGGTGTGAAGTCAAGCGCCCTAGTTTCCCCATTTTCTACACCGTCCACGTTAACTTCCTCGTCTACTACACTAAGAGTAATAATTATTTTGCTAGGTTTTGCTGGTTTGACACACAACTGATTAAAAACTCCTTCATAACTATCAGCATCGCTATCTGGATATATCTCCATAAGTCGGTGATCTACATGTAACCATGCGTTTCTTGAAATGAGATCCTGCAGTGTCGGCATTTTATCCCTCAGTTCGTAGTAATTAGCACCTATGTCTGCCTCTAATATGTTTAAAATATAAATAAATAGGGCCTCCAATTAAGTAGGTCCTATTTATTTTTTATTAATTAAAGGGTAGAACCCTTTTCGGGCTCACTCTTAGTAGCTGCTTTTGCCTCAATATCTTTAATTTGGTCTCCGAGATAGTCAGGTAATTTCATTCCAACCTGATTAAATATCCCCTCAAGAGGAGGTACCGACTTCATA
>Ga0180432_10005224_pt1 | contig 17427 bp, 15 predicted proteins | sample SS_ome_10_FD_132414 | JGI IMG/M metagenome (GOLD analysis project Ga0180432, IMG submission 132414) | Hypersaline lake sediment archaeal communities from the Salton Sea, California, USA - SS_1_MS_2 metaG | ecosystem: Environmental > Aquatic > Non-marine Saline and Alkaline > Hypersaline >...
AAGGGCGACAATTCTCCTCTGAGTTTTCTTTCCCGGTAATCATCAACAACACGCTGATAATCTGCTTCCCCGGTCTGGTGGATAACTTCCGGATTTCTGCCCTTTGCGTTGAGATATTCCAGGGTTTCTGTGAAACTTTTATTTATGGCTGTGGCCCCCTGACTTCCGCCTACGACCAGAATTGTAAATGGTTTCTTACGTTCTGCTCCCATTCGGTCAACCGAAAAGAGTTCATCGCGGACCGGATTGCCCGTCAAGAAGACAGAATTGCCTTGTAAGTGATCTCTGCTCTCTTCAAAAGAGATAAAAACCCGGTCAACAACCCGGGATAGCAGGCGGTTCGTGAGACCGGGGTAGGAGTTTTGTTCATGGATTGCCGTGGGTATTCCCATAAATCTGGCCGTTAGACACACAGGGCCGGCTGAATAGCCTCCCACCCCAAGGACCAGAGAAGGAGAAAACTTCTTTAAGGTCGAGGCAGATTGAAAAATGCTTTTGGGCAATTTGACCATTACGCTCAATCCCTTTTTCCATCCACGCCCCTTTAATCCTTCTACGTCAATGGACGTTATCCTGTATCCGTATTGTGCTAATAATTCCGATTCCATTTTTCGGTGCCCCACTACGAAAAGGATCTCTTTTTCCTTAAATCTTTTTTCCAATTCTCTTGCAATGGCAATACCTGGAAAAAGATGCCCCCCTGTTCCACCCCCGGCTATAATGCATCTGAAAGGTTTTTTAGGGTTTATGTCTATCAACCGTTTTTATCTCCCTATGTCCTCGAGGAGATACTCAGTAGGATCCCAATACTCAAAAGATTAATAACCAAAGATGATCCACCGTAACTGATTAGCGGAAGCGTTAATCCTTTGGTGGGGAGCAGTCCCATGACAACCCCCATATTTACCAGGACTTGAAGTCCGATTAAGCAAGTCAACCCGAGGGCCAGATAACTGCTGTAGAGATCTGTAGCATTGAGGGCAATCTTTATCCCCCGCATGATCAAAATACCAAACAGGACGATGATGACAATTACACCAATGAACCCCAGTTCCTCAGCCGCAATAGAGAAGATGAAGTCTGTATGAGGCTCGGGCAAATAAAATAGCTTTTGTTTGCTGTTACCGAGACCTGTTCCGAAAATGCCCCCTGACCCAAAAGCCAAAAATGAATGTATAATCTGAAAACCGACGCCTTTGGGATCGTCCCATGGGTGAATGAAGGCCCATAACCGTTTAAGTCTGTAATCGGCGGACCAGATCAACCACAGGACAAATGGTGCGGAAAGAATGATGCTCAAGGAAAGCTGTGTGAATTTGACACCCCCCACAAATAAGATCACTAAGAACCAGCAGCCCATAATGACTGCCGTTCCAAGGTCGGGCTGCAGGACGATGAGCAGCATAAATGCTCCCGCAATGAGTATGTGTGGCAAAAACCCTTTTGAAAACGATCCCATGTTTGAACCCTTCTTAGACATGGAGTAGGCCAAATAGACAGCCAATGAAAATTTTGCCAGTTCCGAGGGCTGAAAAGAAAATCCACCCCATCTTAACCATCTTGTGGCGCCGCCCACTTTGTACCCGATGCCCGGTATAAACAACAGGATCAGGAGAGAAAAACTGATGAGCAGCAAGGGATAGACCAATCTGGAGTAGAGCGTGCATGGGATACGTTTTGCAATTAACATAAGACCAAATCCAATGAAACAAAACAAAACTTGCCTTTTGAGATAGAAGTAACTGTCACCCAGTCGATGCGCAGCAAGATGAGAACTCGCACTGTAAACGAATACAAATCCCAGCCCTATGAGTAAGATGACAGGGATGAGAATCATATAATCGTAGCCTGAAGTAATGGACTTACTCTTGGCCATGCGAAAGTCTCTCAACAGCGGATCTAAAAACCACACCCCTGTGGGCGTAGTCTGAAAACATATCAAAACTCGAGCAGGCCGGGGCGAGCAGCACCGCATCTCCTTTGTCAGCTTGTGAAAAGGCAATGGATACGGCTTCATCCATATCTTTGGCCATTAAAAACGGAACGGTCCCTTCAAAAGAACGGGCCAGTAATTCCCTTGATTCTCCTAAAAAAATGGCCTTCCGAACTCCGCCCCTGGCCGCTTTAACCAGACGGGCATAGTCTGCCCCTTTGTGCCGGCCCCCTGCTATGAGGATAACCGGTTTATCAAAACTCGTAATGGCCTTGACAGCCGCATCTACATTGGTAGCCTTGGAATCATTATAGAATTCCACGCCCGAAAACTCCGCCACATGTTCAAGCCTGTTTGGAAGGCCCTTGAAATCCCCCATGGTTTGTTGAATAACCGTGGGCTCAATCCCAAGGATAAGCCCTGCCAGGGTAACGGCCAGGAGATTTTCCAGGTTATGTTTGCCTGGAAGCTTGAAGGGTTTAAGAGAAAAATGGATGTGCCCTCTGCCGGTCAAGCTTGCCTTGATGTCATTATTCTGAACATAGGCGTGTCGACCTTCTTTTCTTTTAACGCCAAATCGAATAACCGATACTCCGGAAGGAGGGTTGACAGACGACAGGATTTCGTCATCATCATTTAGAATAAGATACGCTCCGGCTCTTTGGTTGCTGAAGATCCTCAGTTTGGACTGCGCATAGTCTTCATAGGATCTATATCGATCCAAGTGATCTGGAGAGATATTCAGGAGTATAGAAATAAACGGGCAAAATGTCTCTATGGTATCCAGTTGAAAACTACTCACTTCAACGACAACATAGTCTGCCTTTTCCCCTCTATCGACATAAGCCATTAGGGGCGTTCCAATGTTGCCCCCCACAAAGACCTTGAGGTTTGCATTTTTAAGCAGCGATCCTAAAAGAGCGGTGACAGTGGATTTTCCATTGGTACCGGTCACTGCAATCATAGGTGTATCAATCAAACGGCTGGATAACTCCAATTCACCAGTGACCGGGATGCCGGCATTTTTTGCAGCTCGAATCGGCTCCATATGATGCGGCACCCCAGGACTCAGGACGATCATTTCGGATTTTAAAAACGTCTCTTTCTGATGTCTACCGGTCTCCAGTGCAATCCCAAGTTTCCGAACGTCCTTGCAGATTGTGGTGTTAAGTTCGGTTTCAGGTCTTTCCTCACTGACAGTTACCACTGCCCCCTGCTTTGACAACCATCGCGCAGCGTTGAGGCCGCTAATGCCCAGACCCACCACCAGGATTTTTCTGTTGTAGAATTCTATTTTTTGAGAATCATGCATAGGTTTATGTTTTTATCTCAGCTTTAAAGAGCTGAAGGATAAAAGAGCTAAAATAATGGCGATGATCCAGAATCGGACAATCACTTTAGGTTCCGGCCAGCCTTTTAGCTCAAAGTGATGATGAATCGGTGCCATTCTGAAAATTCTTTGTCCCCCGGTTATCCTGAAGTATGCCACCTGGAAAATCACTGAAAGTGCTTCAAATACAAATAAACCGCCTACGAGTATCAGGACCAATTCCTGTTTGGTGATAATGGCAACAGTCCCCAATACGGCTCCCATAGGAAGTGAGCCCATATCGCCCATAAAAATTTCGGCTGGATAGGCGTTGTACCACAAGAATCCAAGACCCGCTCCCACCACGGCTCCACAAAGCAGGGATATTTCTCCAGTCCCTGCAACGTAAGGGATCTGTAGATAGGAGGAAATTTTTATATGCCCGGATAGATATGCAAAAACCACATAGCTTCCGAAGGCGACTATAAGTGGGCTGATTGCGAGTCCATCCAGGCCGTCAGTCAAATTAACGGCATTGGAGGTCCCAACGATAATAAAGACGGCCAGCGCTATATATCCCAGGCCAAGATCCGGTGCTATTGTTTTGAAAAAAGGCAAGTACAATCGAGAATCAAATCCTGGAAAAAAATAGAGGATCAGGGCCACAAGGAAGGCCGCCATGATCTGAAGCGAAAATTTCGATGTGACGCTCAGCCCCCGGCTGTTTTTCCTTGAAATTTTTAAATAGTCGTCCATAAACCCAATACCGCCGAACGACAGGATAACGAATATTACAATCCACACATAAATATTATTCGGTTCCGCCCATAAGACCGTGGGGAGAAGAATGGCCGGTAGAAGCAGACAGCCACCCATGGTTGGGGTCCCCTTTTTGACTTTGTGGTTGGGCGGACCGTCCTCTCGAATGTACTGACTCACTTGCATCATTCTAAGTCTATTTATGACCCAGCCGCCAAAAAGAAGGCATATCATCAGGGCAGTCAGGGCTGACAGGATCGTCCGGAACGTTATGTACCGGAAAACATTCAGCCATGATATATCGGTATGAAAAAGGTAAATCAGTTTATAAAGCATCTACGACATTTCTCCCAAAATGTCCGTGTGGCCCTTTAGCCCCTCGGCTACCTTTTCTAAAGCCATCCTGCGGGAGGCCTTAAGAAAGACAAGATCTCCTTCCCTCATCTCTTCCCTTATCCTTTTCACCATTTCCGTGTGCGTCCTTACCACTTCCGCATGTTTCTTCTCCATTCCTGCCTTCACTGCCCCTCTGGTCATGTCGTGGGCGTGATCACCGATAGCCAGAAAGTGGTATGCGCCAATCTCAGCGACCCTTTGTCCGGCCTCCTGATGGGCATGAACTGTGGCATCTCCCAGTTCCAGCATCTCTCCAAGGGCCACAATTATTCTTGACCCTCTACTGGTCAAGGCCTTCAAAGACTCAAAGGCTGCCTTCAGAGACAGGGGGTTGGCATTATAGGTGTCGTCCACAATCGTGACACCATCCGGTAGGACCGTTACGCCAAACCGCCCCTTTATTCCCTCGAAGCGGGCTAGCCCTTCAATAATATTTTCAGGCGGCTCATTGAGGGTGAAACAGACTGCAGCCGCAGCCAGACTGTTCAAGACATTCTGGACACCGGGGACCCTTGTCCTTACTGGCCAGGATGCACCCCGGTACCGCAAGTCAAAAGAGGCCCCTTCTTTGCCCAGGTTCTTTATTCGGTGGGCACGGACATCGTTATTTTCCCCGAGGCCAAATAAAAGCGTTTCTTTTCGGAAGATTGACGCTTTTTTCACCAAGCGTTCGTCATCGCCATTCAGGATAACCTTGCCTCTTGATGAGAGTTTTTCCACAAGCTCCACCTTTGCCCTGGCTACCCCTTCCAGGTCGCCAAGCCCTTCAAGATGCACCATCCCAATATTCGTAATCATCCCTACATCCGGATCTGCGATTTCAGTCAAACGGGCGATCTCCCCAGGGCGATTCATCCCCATTTCCAACACGGCCCTTTGGTATCTCTCATTTAGTTTTAAAAGGGTCAGGGGCAGCCCGATGAGGTTGTTAAAGTTCCCCTGATTTTTTAATGTCTCCTGACTCAATTCCAGTATGCTGGCCGTCATCTCCTTTGTGGTGGTCTTTCCTGCACTGCCTGTTATGGCAACGAGCTGGACATCATGTTGTTTCCGCCACCATCTGGCCAGATCGCCAAAGGCCTCCAGGGTATTATTCACGGTAATAATAGCCAGATTCGGGACGTCGGAAGCCATAATTTTGTTTATCCCGTCTTCTGACTTCCAACAGTCCTTTTGGACCACGATCCCCGCAGCACCTCCCTCAATTGCTTTTCCGACAAAATCGTGGCCATCATACTGTTCTCCTTTCAGCGCCCAAAAGAGCTCCCCAACCCGTATACTTCTCGAATCAGTGCTGAGGCCTCTCAATAGGGTTTGATGCTTTCCCGAAAGCCAAACGCCTTTTATCGGGATAACGATTTCTTCTGCGGTTATTTTACCCCATACAGCGGACATACAATCCTTTCGATCGGATTATGAATGAACCCCTGAATCTTGCACCAGCTATCTACATAGGGCTTGAAGCGCCTTGCTACGATACCTGGGTAATATATCGCCACCCACGTTTTATAAGACGCCCGCTTATGACGGATACAAAAGAGAAGGTCGTAAGCGATCGATCTATGGGTTGTTGGCCAAATTTCGAACAGCTTGAGCGGCCACTTCCCGATCATCGAAATGTCTTTTTTCTTTTCCTATGATTTGGTAATCTTCGTGGCCTTTTCCAGCAATCAAAATCAGGTCCCTTGCATGAGCCAATCCAATGGCCGACTGGATAGCTTTGCCCCGGTCCAGCTCAAGGATATACCCTGGACCGGCCAGATCTTCATCAAAAGGGCTTTCGATCTTTTTTAGACCCGATTCATGTACACCCTTCTCGATCTGTAGTGCAATAGACGCGGGATCTTCGGTCCGAGGGTTGTCTGATGTAACAAAGGCCAGATCACTGTGCTCTCCGGCCACACGGCCCATTTCCCTCCGCTTTCCTTTGTCACGATCTCCGCCGCAACCAAATACGGTGATCAATTTTCCCTTTGTGAGAGGCTTCACTGACTGTATTGCCTTTAATAGGGCGTCAGGTGTGTGTGCATAATCCACAACAATCACCAATGATTGCCTGTTTTTTACCAACTCCAAACGACCTGGAACGCCTTCAAGATGTGCAATCCCTGAGGCCACCCCATCGAGATCAATTCCTAAACACAGGGCAGCAGCCGACGCCGCCAAAATATTGTAAATGTTAAAGTCGCCGATAAGAGAGGAACGTATGCCTATTTTACCTGCAGGGGTTACCAGACTGGCAGTCATACCGCTCGTGGTCAGCTGAATCCCTTCTGCTCTCACGTTACAATTTTTCCCAAGTCCATAGGTCGCTACGTTTGCCCCTGTGAGCTGAATCAGCTCTTCTCCCTTAGGGTCATCGGTATTAATGATGGCCCATTTCAAGTGATCTGTTTCCTTTTCCCCAAAACCTCGAAAAAGAAGGCTTTTTGCCTCAAAGTAATCCTCCATTGAATTGTGGTAATCCAGATGGTCTCTTGAGATATTTGTAAAAACGCCGACATGAAAAGGACAGCCCCTAACTCTTCCCTGGCGGAGGGCATGGGAAGAAACCTCCATAATCACGTCTGTAACGCCCCCGTCCGCCATCTTTCGCAGAATACGCATAAGATCCAGAGATTCCGGTGTCGTCACCGGCGCGTCCAGGGTTTGTCCTGAAAACCGGTAATTGATGGTGCCAATAACGCCAGGTACGGCCCCGGCAGCAGAAAGGATGGATTCCAACACATAACTGCTTGTGGTTTTACCATTGGTGCCTGTAATTCCGATCAGGGTCATTCCAGTAAACGGTCGATTGTAAAAATTTGCCGCAAGCCTGGATAAGGCTTTCCGGGTGTTTGGGACCTGAATTCTGGCAGTTTTTGTATCTGTGCCTCTGGATTGCTCCAAAACCAATGCCACCGCTCCATTTTGAAGGGCGTTTTTAATAAAATCATGGCCATCCTCTGTCTGTCCCTTGAGGGCAACAAACAGATAGCCTGGCTTTACAGAACGAGAGTCATAGGCCAGACCCTTTATCTCAATTTCTGAATTACCCCGGAAATCACTAACTGCAATTCCTTCCAGTAGTTTTGCTAATTGCATGGTATGTTTCCGTTCATCTGATCGACTTTAGTCTTTAACCGTTTCATGCTGGGGGCCTGAAAATGACCTTAACCGTATGAACCTTTTGAAGTGGAGATCCCGGTTTTGGATTCTGCTTCACTGCCAGTCCTGACCCTTCTAAAAGTGTTTTCAGTCCCAGAGATCTCGCTTCGCTGATTACTTTTCTCATCCCGAGACCTCTGAAATCTGGGAGAAACCCTGCCTTTACTTCTATTGAAACCCGATCTGTCTGTGTTGAAACAGAACGACTGCGGGTCTTTTCCCTGGCATCTATCCCTTTTTCCACCAACCTGATCTTTGGATTGACCTGGAGGTGATTTAGAGACCACAGCCCTATCTCGCTGAAGACAGGCGCAGCCACCACGCCACCATAGGGAATGCCTTTCGGTTCATCAATAACCACCAATATAACCAGTCTGGGATGATCCAAGGGGACAAAACCGACAAAGGTGGCAACATATTTTGTTCTGGAGTATTTTTTACTTTTAGGGTCAACTTTTTGAGATGTTCCTGTTTTTCCTGCTACTCTGAAGCCGCTGATGGCCGCCTTCGAAGCTGTGCCTTCCTCATTTACGACCCCTTCAAGAATTCCTGCAACCCTTCTGGCGGTTTGATCCGAAATAACTCTTCGCACGACTTTGGGACGCGTTTCCTTTTCCACGCCGCCGGATTCATTCATAACCGCCTTAACCACGTAAGGACGCATCAATTTTCCACCGTTGGCTATGGTCGCCATAGCCATAGCTATTTGCAACGATGTGGCGCTCATCCCCTGGCCAAAAAAAAGATTGGCCTGGTCGATGGGTCTGGCCTTTTTAGGGGAGCGGATAAACCCTTTCCTCTCGCCCAACAGGTCAATTCCTGTCTGACTGGCAAACCCGAAATTTTTTAAATATTCGTAAAACGTTTCATAGCCGAGCTTCTGACCAATTTTGATTGCCCCTATATTGCTTGAATGCACAATAATATCGGATACGCTTAGCACGCCGTGTTTATGGGTGTCTCGAATGACATGCCTACCGATCTTGTATTTGCCCTGTTCGCAGTCAAAACTGGTATTAGGCGTGACAACATATTCATCCAAACACGCGGCCAGGAGAAGTGCCTTCAAGGTGGATCCGGGCTCGAAACAATCCGTGATGATTCGGTTTCTCCATTGTGCTGGCCTGTAGCTGGAGAAAATGTTGGGATTGAAATCTGGAACCACGGCTATGGCCAATATTTCTCCTGTTTCCGGGTCTAAAACCAGACAGTGACCCGATTTGGCCTTTGTTTTTTTTACCGCCGATTCAAGGACCTGTTGGGCTTTATACTGGATGTCTATGTCGATCGTGAGGATTAGATCGTTCATCCTATGGCCTGAAGTGGTTGGCCTGCTGATCGAAAAAGGTCGGCCCAGGGCATCTCGCATGTGAATAAGGCTGTATTGCGGTCCTTTTAATAGCCCATCGTATCGCTTTTCAAGGCCTTCAAGTCCTTGGTTGTCATCGCCGACAAATCCGATCAGGTGGGCTGCAATCTCTCGGCCAGGGTAATACCGCCTGGTTTCGTTGATGACATCTACCCCGTCTATGTCCAAAGCTTTTACCTTTGCGGCTTTATCAGGATCGATTTTACGTTTGATCCACGCAAAGGAGGTTTGACTTTTGAGTCGTTCCAGGATCGTGCCCTGTTTCTCCTTGAGGATTTTAGAAAGATGTCTGGCGGTTTTGATCTTTTCCTTAATTCGATTGGGGTGACAATAAATGGATCCAACTTCAATGCTTAGGGCCAGTTCGTGACCCTCCCGATCGTAAATAGTACCGCGTGTCGGGGGAAGCTTTGTCGTTCCGATGTAGCCTGCACGCGCAATGTCTCCTAACCGATCCTTCTCCTGTACCTGGAGCTGATAGGCCCTGGCCGTGATTGTCCCCAATCCTATCAGAAAAAAAGCGGCGACCACATAAATGCGGAGCCTGATCCACTTTTTTTCTTTTACTTTCATGGCAAGACAATAATCTGCTGGGGAGAGGGTTGCTTCAAGCCCAGTTTTTCGATTGCGAGGGTCTCCAGGTTCTGAGGTGATTTCAAAATCGCTAATTCCAGACGGAGTTTCCGGTTGGTTTCCCTGAGCCTCATCTCCTCCTTTTTTAATTGACTTAAATCATACCCTATCTGGGTCCTTTCAAAGTTTGACCAGACATAACCGATACTGCTTCCCATAAACAGAAACAGCATGAATATGATCAGCAGGGCTTGCTTGCTTTTCATATTCAATCTTTGTTTCTTAATTCGGTAATTCTTGATGCGCACGCCTGTCTTGGCGTTTCTTGACCGCACCATGTTCGAAACTCTCTCTGGTCTTGTCATGGCTAAACCCTTTCTGCAACTCTTAAAATAGCGCTGCGTGCCCTTGGGTTGTTCTTGATTTCGGTTTCGCTCGCTTTGAGCCCTTTTTTAAAAAGACGCTTGAAAAGAGGTACTTTTCCACAAACGCAACGGGGAAATTCAGGCGGACATGTACATGGTCTCTCCCAATTAACCATAGTCTGCTTGACAAGCCTGTCTTCAAGAGAATGGTAGGATAAAATAACCAACCTTCCGCCCTTGACCATTAGCGGTGGGATCTTATTTAAAAATCTTTCAAGGTTCTGTAATTCTCGGTTGACCGTTATTCTTAGGGCCTGGAATGTCCGGGTAGCAGGATGCCTGGCCCAGGAATTATGAGAGGGTGAAAACACCGATTTGACCAAAGTGCCCAGGTGTGATGACGTCTCAATCGGGCTTTTCAGGCGGGCCCTGACTATGGCTCTTGCAATTGCTTTTGCCCGTCTTTCTTCCCCATAGTTTTTTAATACCCGTTCCAGATCCCTTGGTTCTAAATTATTCACCAGTTGAAGTGCTGTGAGTTCATTTTGAGGGTCCATCCTCATATCAAGTGGCTCATTCCTGCTGAAACTAAACCCCCTACCTGATTTTTCAAGTTGATAGGAGGACATCCCAAGGTCTAATAGGACACCATCGATTACCTTGTAGCCCAGGTCTGCGAGAACGTTATCCATGTCTGCAAAATTCGCTTTCATAATTCGGACGCTGTCACCGAGGAAGGACATTCTTTTTTTGGATGTCCTCACTGCATCCGGGTCCAGGTCGAGGCAGACTAATCGGCCTTTTCCCGACAAATGCTTTCCGACGGCCTGACTGTGTCCGCCTGGGCCGACAGTTCCGTCCACATAAGTGCCATCAGGATTATAAACAAGGTACTTGACAACATCATGAACAAGGACCGGTTGATGGAGGTATTTCAAATCAGGATCCTTAAATACCTAATTCTGAAAGGGACTCGCTGATCTTCGGGAAGCTCTGTCGAACCCGCCGAAATTCCTCTTCCCACCTGTCCTTTTCCCATATTTCAAATCTTTTCAATTCTCCGACAAGCACCACTTCCTTTTTCAGCTCTGCAATTTCCCTTAAATCCTGGGGGATTGTTATTCTTCCCTGTTTAATTGGACATTCAACGGCGCCTGATATAAAATATCTAAGATAAGTATGGGCAGGGCGACTGAACTGGGGAAGATTCGAGGCCTTTTCCTCGATCACCCTCCAATCTGCTTTGGCAAAGGCCCACAGGCAAACGTCATGGTTGGTGACAACCAGACAATCATTGCCCCCCTGGTCCAATTCCTCTTTGAACCTGGCAGGGATTGCCAAACGGCCTTTGGCATCCAGTATATGTCTTGAGCGACCTCTAAACATGGGTAATTTTTGACACTTCCTGACACTTTGTGACACTTTATGACACTTATATGTAACCCTATGAGATTTGTCAAGAAAAAAAGAAAGAAAAATAGATACCTGCACAATTAATTTTTTTATGATTTGAACACAATATGTTGTGGTCAGATAGTGATATGCGACTAGATGATGTTATTAGGGGTGGATTCTGCGGTCTTGCCGAGCCCTGAAGGTTTAATAATTTAATGCGAGAGTCCCATGGGGAAGGGTAGGGGCACACTCTCCGTTTAATCGGATGGGGTATAAAAGCTGAAAATTACAGATGTGATGTGAATCGGTATGAAAAGGGATTCAGGTTCAGCCCGGGATGGATATGTTCTTTGCCTTCCTATCTTCAATCACAAATAATGCTAAGAGCAGAAGGAACCATTTCAATAACAACGGGCAGTCTGCCTGGCTGTTCTCCATCCATATCCAAAAGCACAACTTGAGTTGAAGAGGCCACAACCCGTCTTCCTATTAACTTTGTTATCTTCTTTTGCTTATATATTTTTCCATTGTATAATCTGGGCAGATTCCATAACACTTCGGGTATGCTCAGGTCACCAATGACTGTCACTTGAAAAAGACCATCATTTATCTCAGCACCAGGGGCTACCCGCATTCCGCCACCGTGATACTGCCCATTGGCAACAGCCACATTCCAAATAGTGACGTCCTCATCGAAAAAATCATCTACACGGAGCTGAACCTGCTTTTTGTTAAAGCGTAAAATAGAGATAAGTGTTGCCCATATAAACGACAAAAAACCACCACATATTTTGCTTGTTCTGTTGACGCGGGCGTCTACCTCACCACCCAGGCCGAAACTCAACACATTGTGAAAATAGCGGTATGATTCCCGGCCCCTGTGATCCCGGTATGTAAGTTTCCCCAGGTCTATTTTGCGATTCCTACGGCTGACGATATTATCCAGGGCCCTTTCCAGATTTAAGGGAACCGATAAAGATTTGGCCAAATCACATCCTGTGCCCCGGGGGATATAACCCAGCAGCACGTTGGATTCAAGCGAACCCTTTTCGTTTATCAGACCGTTAATGACTTCGTTAAGTGTCCCATCCCCACCAACGCAGACCACTATTTCAGCGCCTGACAGGACAGCCTGTCGGGTTAGCCTGGTTGCATCTCCGGGGCCAATGGTTACAAGGGTTTCGAACAAGCCCAATCGATCCTTTGCCCTCAGGCCTATTGTTGGCCACTGCCTGCCCGTGGCTCCATTGGCTGAATTCGGATTTACAATAAAGGTGATTTGTTTTAACGGCATTTTCAATCCCCGATCAATCCTGGATTAATGCCAGGGCCTCATAAGCCAAGGTCTTATGATCATACAGCCTCCTTCCAGAATAATGAAGCCTATGCGGTTTTTGAAAAGAGACACCCTCGGCCCTTGACCCATTATTTTCAAATAGCGACACTGCCCGTATTTTTTTGGCTCGAACATTGTTGCATGATAAAGATCAAACAGTACAAGTATTAGAGAAATATTGCAGTGTTATCAGCGTGCATACAAGAAAAATGACTGCTACTTTATTGCTAAAATTAAAAGTTTATGTTACCATAACCCTAAAATATGTATTGTATGAAAATAGCGTCAAGGAGAAAATATCATGAAAAAATTAAATTATCTCGCCCTTAGCATGCTCATAGTGATATCAATCTTCGTCTTTTTTCCAGGAAATGCTATGTCTCAAGAATCAGAAAGAATGGTGGTGACCGAGGGTGCTGTATGTCTCGATGTGATTGATTTAGAGTGTGTGGGTGCCGACACAAATTTCCCTGCCAATGTCGGAAAACTTTATTGCATCACAAAAATTACAGGCGCAATGGGTGCCAGCAAGGTCACCCATGTCTGGTATTATGGTCAAACGGAACGAGCACGGATATCACTGGACGTCCGTTCTGCAAACTGGCGAACCTACAGCTCCAAAAAAATCCAGGCACATGAGACCGGCGATTGGCATATAGATGTGCTGGGTCACGAGAATGAGTCCCTAAAAGTCATTCAGTTTGAAATTGGCCCATAAAAAAATAGGCACCTCTAAAACTGGCCTCATGGTGAAAACAAAGGCTCCCTGGGGTTTGCCTCAGGGAGCTTTTCATTAGAATCAGAGATCCGTGTCCTCTGGTATGGATTTTTTGCGCTATTGACATTAGCTCTAAGACCGTATAGATAGTGGTAATCTTTACTTTGGGGTTGGCCAGGGAATAATAAGGGGGTTAATGATGGTTAAGGCTAAACTTTATGTGCAGATCTTATTATGCTTTCTGCTAATGGGCTGTGCTCCTCCTGTTGTTTTCTTTGGTGCAGGCGCAGCTGCTGGGGTTGTTGGATACAAGTATTACGAGGGGGCACTCGCAGTCATTTTCCAATCCTCTTTTATGGAAACCTGGGATGCAACACTCAAGGCCCTTAATCAGATGAATATCAAGGTGGAGAGCTCTTCCCATGACTTAACTTCAGGGAAGATTAAGGCCAAACGAGATGACACTGAGCGGGTTACCGTATCATTAAGTTACAAATCAGCGCAAGAGACGGAGGTTGTGATCAAGGTGGGTACCTTAGGAAACCAGGACGCGTCCATGGCCATAAAAGAGGAGATCAGAAAAGTCCTTTTCAAGGAATAAGAAAGGTCTCAGGTCCTGATGCCAAGCTGTTCGATCATGCGATGGGAGAAACGGATGACATAGTCCATTTGCTTTGTCGTACAATAGCCAGGGCAGGTACATTCCATGGTTTTTAGGCTGCGAATAAAGAATTCCAGCTTAACCCAATCCGGTCCCATCTCCACCGAGAAAACATGAGGCTGGCAAGCGGCATGTTTGATTTGGGTTTCATTCAAGATACTCTCAGGAATCTGGACCCAAAAGACCCGATCCAAATGAGATTTGATTGCATGACTTTCAAAAAAGCCATTTATCTTTTTCATATCGGAGGGGGTTATCTCGTCGATCAGATAGGCCCTCATAGAGGCCCCCCTTCCTGAGGCTGATCCAGTTTCCTGCCTGTCAAGTAGGCGTCCAGCACGGAATAAAACCATATTAAAGCAAAGGCCACGAGCAAATACCATAATGCCGAAAAATCAGCGGTTTTGAGCTTATCCATGATATCCGGTGAGTGGCCTGGGTTTATGAGCTCTGCCTTCAGGGCGGCGCTCAGGAGGTGGTATAATGTGAAAAGACTACCAACGAATAAGATGAAAACGGCAAAGAGGATACAACCCCCTTTAATCAGATGCTGATTAATAATTTGGCCGAGCCCTGGAATGATGAGTCCAGAACATAAGGGTGAAAGGATAGCTTTTTTCATGACATAAGGTAATTCCCATGTAAGTGGAACAAGCCCTGAGTAGCATATATATAAATGCACAGGCATTGTCAAATCGACTGCGTTCATGTTAGGGGTTTTTTATGACATCACGGCTTATCAAAAAGGTTCAGGTTAATATCCCGTTTAAGATGCTCCATGCATCACACCTCAAACGGTTCATCACGCACGGACTCAATCCGGAAATTGGATTTGATGCCGCTGCCCTTGATCAATATGTCCTTTCAGACTTCAGCGGTATTGCTGATCAACTCCGTGAGCGTGGCCTTACAATCACGCTTCATGCGCCCTTTGTGGATATGTCCCCGGGCTCTACAGACCCAAAAATATGGGCCATAACGCAAAGCAGATTTGAACAGGTACTCCGTTTGATACCGATTTTTACGCCAAAGACGGTCGTATGCCATGCAGGATATGATGAAAAAAGGTATGGATATAATAGGGCCTTGTGGATTGAGAAGAGCCTGGACATGTGGTCTTGGCTGGCGAAACGTGTGAGGGATGAGGGTGCATTATTAGTAATCGAAAATGTGTACGAACACAGACCGGAGGATATTCGGTTTATTTTTAAAACCCTGCAGAGACACAGGGTCGGCTTTTGTCTGGATATTGGACATCAGTCCGTATTCAGCCGCGCCCCTCTTGAAGAATGGATCGAATTACTTGGACAATATATCGTCCAGCTTCACCTCCATGACAATTCCGGAAAACTGGATGAACATCAGGCTTTGGGCCGGGGATTGATAGATTTCCATAGGTTTTTCAGAAAACTCATAACCGTGAGAAAAAAGCCTCCGATAATTACACTTGAACCCCACAGGGAAGAGCACTTATGGCCGAGCCTTGAATATCTTGAAGAGATTTGGCCTTGGTAACAGGACAAAGATTACTATTTCCCATTGAACTTTGAAACCCCTTGCTATAATGTGGCATTCTTATTTTATATTATCCTATAAAAGGTGAAGGGCATGCGTAATCCTGAGAACAGTCGTTCCATGGAGCCTGTAATGGAGCATCCATTTCCCAAATCCACTACCGTTGCAGAAAAGTGTAAACGACTAATAGGCGTGGTTGTTCCCGAGGATACCTTGGCTATTCTAATCAATGCCGACCCGGATGCCATGGCAAGCGCCTTGGCCTTAAAAAGATTTTTCTGGCGAAAGGTAAGGCAAACCGTAATTTACCATATCAACCCCATTCAACGGGGTGATAATTTGGCTTTTGTCAAACTCCTCAGGATTGATCAGAGACTCATTAAATACTTAAGACCGACTAAATTTACCAAATGGGCGATCGTTGACTCCCAGCCACACCATCACGAGGATTTCTTGAAGAAGCAATTCGATATCATCATCGACCATCACCCCCTGGGTCCATTATCAAAGGGCCAATTTGTCGATATCAAAGAAAACTACGGTGCGACTTCAACCATTATGACCGAATATCTCAGGACAGCTAAAATAAGACTCTCTCCAAAACTGGCAACGGCACTTTTCTATGGGATTAAGACGGATACGGATAATTTTGTGAGGGCATCTCTTCCCAATGATATTAATGCCTTCAGATATCTCTATAAGTTCACCAATATGAATCTCATTAAAAAGATTGAGTCTTCAGAGATTACCCAGGAAACACTGGCGAGCTACAGGATCGCGATGAAGCGCCTGACATTCCTGAGTGACATTGCATTTATTCATATGGGAGAGGTCGATAATCCTGATATCCTGGTGATTATCGCTGATTTCTTTTTGAAGATGGCTGAGGCCACATGGTGCGTTGTGTCGGGTATTTGGGGTCAAAAACTAATTATCATTTTTAGAAATGCTGGATTCAGGCTTGATGCCGGTAAGATGGCTGAGAAACTTTTTGGTCAGTTGGGGTCTGCGGGCGGGCACAAAGATGCTGCCAGGGCTGAAATTCCTTTAACGGTGATTCGTAAAGAAATAAAGGGCCGATCTGATGCGGGTGAATTTGTTTTGAAACGGATTAAGGCCCTTAAATAGGGTTATTGGACGTTCGACACTCTCAGCAGAATTTGTGGTGCGACTTTTGAAAAGAGACCCCACAGCCCTGTCATTTGCTGATGGTTCTTTCAAAACGCTGATCAGTTACAAATTTTCGAAATTATGAGATGTTACTTGGCATTCTGGTAGACCTTAACTGTGTGTATTGTGAGAGGGATTAACTTTGGCGGCTTTTAAAACCATAGCCATTGACGGAAAACTGATCGAAGAGGTCAAGCAATTCGCCGAGCAGGAAAATCGCCAGGGTTTGAAAAAACTTATTGACGAGATGAGGGCCGCGGATCTTGCGGATTTAATCGAGCATCTGGATCCTGAAGAACGTCTCTTTATTATCAATTTGCTGGAGCCTTATGGGGCAGGAGAAGTTCTGGTCGAGATTGAAACGCCAGTCCAAGAATTAATCCTGAAAGATCTCGACAATCAGGCCATCACTGAAATCGTCCAGGTGCTTGACTCTGATGACGCAGCCGACCTTGTTGGTGATTTGCCGGACGATCGAGCAAGGGAGATTATTGAAAGCGTCGGGGATGAAGTCTCTGAAGAGCTTGAAAAACTGCTTCCTTACCCGGAAGACACCGCGGGCGGCATCATGGCCCTGGAGTTCGTGGCTGTTAAAGCCGATGCCAGTGTCAAGGATGCAATTGATACCATTCGGGAAAAAAGGGAAGAGGTCGAGAATCTTTATTATATCTGGGTGGTAGACGATGTAGGAAAGTTGGTTGGTGTTATCTCTTTAAAGGACTTGGTGCTCGAGCTAACCGACAGAAAAATTAGCGACATAATGAATACTGAGGTGATTTCT
>Ga0180432_10005225_pt1 | contig 17418 bp, 12 predicted proteins | sample SS_ome_10_FD_132414 | JGI IMG/M metagenome (GOLD analysis project Ga0180432, IMG submission 132414) | Hypersaline lake sediment archaeal communities from the Salton Sea, California, USA - SS_1_MS_2 metaG | ecosystem: Environmental > Aquatic > Non-marine Saline and Alkaline > Hypersaline >...
AATTACGGCCGGATGAAGCACCTGGGCAGCTTTGTGGGCAGCTGGCATGATCCGGTGGTGGTGCTGCACCACCAGACCTGGAGGCTGGGCATGGCAGTGGGGAACGAGGCTCCGGGGATCCTGAAACGGACAGCCTGGCATACCGGGAACAACAACCTGGAATCGGGACTGACCCATCCGGGACAGGACTATCCCTTTCGCAAATGGCTGGAGCCCGGAGAATCCTGGAAGAGCCCTAAAACCTTTGTCTGCCTTTACAGGGATTCGGATAATGGTTTCCGGGTAATCGACTGTGAAGTGAATGATTTTGTGAGAAGGCACATGGCACCCCGGATCGTGCAGAAAGAGGAGAAACCGTTTTTCGTGTACAATACCTGGAATCCGTTCCGCACCTTTGTGAATGATTCGCTGGTCAGGGAAGTGGCCAGGGCTGCCGCCCAGTGCGGGGTCAGGGAATTCATCATTGATGACGGCTGGCAGGTGAACAGGGGAGCTGCAACATCGGACCTGGCCTGGGGAAATAACTACGGGGACTGGAATGTGGATAAGGAGAAATTTCCCGGGGGACTGAAACCGACCTTTGACTATATCCGGTCGCTGGGCATGAAACCGGGTCTGTGGATGAGCATTGGTTCTGCTACCCGTGATGCAGCTGTATTTCGTGAACATCCCGAATGGTTTGTAAAAAACAGGGATGGAGAACCCGGTAACCTCCATTATGTATCCGACGAGCCCAATTTTTTTACCAGTTGTTTCGGGACCGGGTGGATGGACTATATCAGGGAGGTAATCCTTTCACTGGCCAGGGACTACGGTCTGGCCTATACCAAACTGGATTTTGCCGTTGCGGCCAGCGCCTATGTAAACGATCCGGCCATATCGGGCTGCTATGCTGCCGATCATCCTTATCACAAGGATCACCATGAATCCTTTATCGTGATCTATGAAAGGGTGCTGGAACTGTTCGAGCAGTTGCATAAAGCGTATCCGGACCTATTCATAGATTGTACATTTGAGACCGCCGGGAAGCTCCAGCTGATGGATTATGCCATTGCCCGCCATGCAGAGGGGAACTGGCTTGCCAATTTTGAAGAGCCTTCCCCCACCGGACCTCTCCGGATCAGGCAGATGGCCTGGTGGCGCTCTCCGGCGCTTCCGGCATCTTCGCTGGTGATCGGGAATTCCAGGATGGATGACCCAGGTTTTGAATTTGCGTTGAAATCATTGATCGGCACATTGCCAATCGTTTTGGGTGATCCCCGCAAAATACCGGTGGAAGAGAGGGCAAGAATCAGGCAGTGGTCGGAGTGGATGCAGGAAATGCAGGAAAAGTATGATTACATGTCCTTCCGGAGGGACCTTCCCGGGTTCGGGGAGCCCAGGGAAGGTGCATGGGACGGCTGGATGAGACTCAACCGGGATACCCGGGAAGGTGGCGTTATCGGGGTGTTCAGGCAGGGGGCAAAGGAGCCGGTCCGCAGGGTTTTCCTGGAGGACCTTCACCCTGACCGTAACTATCATGTGAGGCTTGCTCCGGATCACAGGGAGATCTTGAAGGCCTCCGGCAGGGAGCTTATGGAAGAGGGATTCCGGGTGGCAATCCCGGAATTGTATGATGGCAGGATCTATGAGATCGGAGTGGAGTAACTACCTGTGGCTGTCAATCCTTCAGCCAGCGGTCCAGCCATCCCCTGAACTCCCTCTGCCAGAGGATCCCGTTCTGGGGGGTCAGTACCCAGTGTGTTTCCGACGGGAAAAAAAGCAGCCTGCTGGGAACATCCAGCAACCGGGCGGAGTTGAATGCAGCCAGGCCCTGGGTGTAAGGGATCCTGTAATCGTGTTCCCCGTGGATGATCATAATGGGGGTATCCCAGTTCTGCACAAAATGGTGCGGTGAGCCCGCATAGGAGCGCATGGCCACCATGTTGTCCGTCTCCCAGGGGGCGCCTCCTTTTTCCCAGTTGTCGAAGAACATCTCGTCGGTGGTCATGTATTCCATCTCGGAATTGAAGACCCCGCAGTGGGCGATGAAGGCTTTGAACCGCCCCTGGTGGTTGCCGGCCAGCCAGAAAACTGAAAAACCCCCGAAACTGGCCCCGATGGCTCCCAGCCTTTCCTTATCGATGTAAGGTTCTTTCTTCATCACGTCGATGGCCCTCAGGAGGTCCAGCATGGCCTGACCGGCGTTGTCCTTGCTGATCTGGTCGGTCCACTCCTGGCCCATGGTGATTACCCCACGCCGGTTGGGGGTCACCACGATGTACCCGTTGGAAGCCATCTGGCTGAAATTCCACCGGTAGCTCCAGAACTGGCTCAGGGCGGACTGGGGCCCTCCCTCACAGTAGAGCAGGGTTGGGTATTTTTGGGTGCTGTCAAAATGTGGCGGGTAAATAACCCAGGTGAGCATCTCCTTATTATCCGTGGTGGTGATCCACCGTTTTTCCACTGAGGGCATGGTCAGCTGCTCCAGGATGTGCCTGTTCTCAAAGGAGATCTCGGTGGCTTCGCCTGTTTCTGGATCCACGCTGTAGATCTCTTGCGGTTTGGTCATGTCCACTCTTGTGGCGATCAGCCGGTCCCCGGCCACAGCCACCGAAAGGTAGTCATGGTCGCCCGAGGTGACGGGTGTGATACTGAGGGTAGATACATCCATTTTGTAGATCTGGTAAGTGGCCATCACCCCCGCCACGAAATAGAGGATGTTCTCCTCATTTCCCCAGGTCAGGCCCGACGGACTGTGGTCAAAATCGGGGGTGAGGTAGGCCATCTCCCCGCTTTCAAGATCCATCCGGAAAAGCCGTTCCTTATCCGATTCAAACCCCGCCCTTTCCATGCTCAGCCAGTAAAGCTGCTTTCCGTCCGGCGAGAAAAGCGGTACCCGGTCATAACCGGGTAATCCTTCGGTCATGTTGGTTGTTTCGCCCGTTTCCACATCATATAAATAGATATTGGAATCGGTGCTCAGGGTATAGGCTTTTCCTTTCAGTTTCTTACAGGTGTAGGCGATCTTTTTCCCGTCCGGGCTCCAGGTGATCTCCTCCATTCCGCCGAATGGCATCATCGGAGTATCGTAAGGATCCCCGGGCATAATGTCCTTCCCCCCAGAGATTTTTTCACCATCAAAGCCGGCCGTAAAAATATGGCTGTATGCTCCGTCTTCCCAGGTATCCCAGTGACGGTACATCAGGTCCGTGATGATCCTGGCATCCGATTCGGGCAGGTCGGGGTAGAGGTCCTCCGTGGTGGGATCGATCTGCACATCCTTGGTAAAAAGTAAATGATCACCTGATGGGGAAAAGGCCAGGCTGTTGATTCCCCCTTCGATCTGCGAGATCTGCTTTTTTCCGCTTCCGTCCTCTTCCATCATCCATGCCTGCACTTCTCCCGATGCCGAGGAAAGGTATACGATCTGTTCCCCGTCGGGGTGCCATACAGCATTGAATTCGTTTTCAGGGGTTTCGGTAAGCCTGACCTTGTCCGTTCCATCGCTGTTCATCGCAAACAGGTCCCGGTTGCTTTTGTTCTGCTGGATGCTGTAATAGGTGACCCCGTAAAGGACCTTTTCACCGGATGGGGATATCTGTACATCGCTGATCCGGCCGAAGGACCAGAGTACTTCGGGGGTCATGATGTCCGAGGTCAGTTCAGGCTTGTTCCTGGAGATCAGGCCGGCATCCTGCTGCCTGTTTTGATCCGTCTGGCACGATACCGTGCAAATTGCCAGTATTGTGATCAACAATGAATTTTTCATACCGGTGGGTTATGTTGAATGATTCTTGTTTGAAAACATAAAGGTATTTAATCTACTTCAGAATAATAAACACTGTTCATCGCAGTTTTACAGCCGCTAAACTTTTAGGGCAAGTTCAGAGGATATGTTTATTGGACGTTAATCTGCTAAATCATATATTTGATTACAAATTGGGTATTTCCCGGTGACATCATATGGATGGAATGCAAAACTGGAATATCATCCGCAGGATGGTACAGGTATTCATGACCCTTCTCCTGCAGGGTGTTCTTCTATTTGTTTTTGCGGGTACCCTGGCATGGACCTGGGCATGGGTATTCCTCGGTACCGGTGTGGCCATCCTGGTGGTCAACCTGGCGGTCCTTCCCGGTTCGTACGGCATCCAGGATATGTGGGTTTTATTGTGATGTTCCTGGTTACACCCCTTGCCGTGGGATCACTCTGCGGTCTGGTCGCTTCCCTGGTGATCGCCATCCTTATCATTGTCAGAACTGTGTTCGAGGACCGCACTTTATTTGATGAACTGGAAGGTTATAAGGCATATTCGGAGCGTGTAAGGTACCGCTTACTGCCACGTATCTGGTAACAGAGAAATATTTCTGATCATGCTGAAAATATCAGTAATACAATATGTAAGAATACAGAATCAACTAAAAAAGAATTCCCATGTTAAACCAGAAAAAGAAATCGAAAACTGAAATCAAAAGCGATGTTTCATCTTTGGGCCGCCCGCTCATAGGGCGCCGACCGTTCATCCGTTCGATGGGTGTTGCTGCGGTTGCCACGCAAATGAATCTACTCGATTTTGCATCCTCTCTGTTTGCTGAACCCATGAAGGGTGGCAAACCGGTGGTGCGGGTAGGATTTGTAAGGCCTGACGTGGATCACTATTTCATGGGATGGCCTGGTGCGGACTGGGACAACCCGGAGCATCAAAAGCACTATACTAATATCCTTAAGCAGGCTGCGAATGATCTGGATGTCGAGGTGCGTATTACGAAAGAGCTTCTGGAAAATGAAAACGTTGTCAGTAACTTTTTGGAAGATATTCATGTTGAGAAACCGGACGGGCTCATGATTATTGGCATGAGTTTGAACAAATCCTGGCCACATATGAACCGGATCGCGGAGAACCGGGGCGACATTCCTGCCATCATCTTCAGTCCTGTTGGGACCTCTTTTACCGGTCATCTTCAGGATACGCGTGATATTCCGGGGGTATTTGTAGGAGCCATTCAGGATGAGCAGTGGCTGGCACAGGGCCTGCACATGCTGGACACAGTATGGAAGATGAAAAATACAAGGCTGCTTGTTGTGCGAGGGGATAAAAAATATGAGGATCGTGTCAGACATTTAGGGACGACGCTTTGCTACTTCCCGGAGTCTGATTTCTGCAAAGCTGCCAGAAGCACAAAAGTGACGGATAAAGTCCGGGCTATTGCAGACTACTATGAAAAGAGCGCAAAGAAAATTATTGAACCGGACCGGGAGGACATTTTGAACGCGGCAAAAATGTATGTCACGTGTCGCAGCGTAATGGAACAGGAAGAATGTGATGGCATCTCAATCAACTGTCTGCCACTGGTCAGTGCGCCCCCTGGTTCAGAGCGTCACATATGGGAACCCTGCCTGGCGTTTTCCAGGTTGCGGGATGAGGGCATTGTGGGGGGATGCGAGTCTGATGTGCATGCCGCGTTAAGCATGCGCCTGTGCCACCTGTTGGTGAGGCGTCCCGGCTTCCAGCAGGATCCGTTTCCGCTTACGGTTAAAAATACACTGGGTGGCGCACACTGCAGTTGTGCCACCCGCCTGAGAGGTTTTGACAGGGATCCCGAACCGCTGATTCTGCGCAGCCATTCAGAGGCTGATCGTGGTGTGGGCACCCAGGTTCTGTGGCCGTTAAATGAACGGGTAACCATTATGGAGATGGTCCACACCGAAAACGGGTACAACAGGATGCGGCTTGGCAGCGGGAAAGTGGTAAGCAATATCGATCCTGATCCCCAGGGACCTGATGCCTATGAGGAGGCCGGCGGTTGCCGCACATCGGTCGAGGTGACCGTGGACAATTGCAGGGATACGCGGAATGTAAAAGGATTCCACCAGTTGTTCATCCTGGGCGACGTGGTACAGGAATTTCGGAACTATGCCCAGCTTGCCGGCATAGAAGTAGAGAATATATGCTGAAGGGTTTCATCTGTTGTAGGCTTTCAATCGAAGAATTGAACAATTCGTACTGGAAAATTGCTATATAAGCATGAAGAAAATGGCACATATCTACCGGTTTTTGCATGTACGGCTTTATGCCCTGCTGACTTTTATTTTCCTTGCCGGGGGTATCATGGGACAGACTCCCACCCACTATCCCACAGGCAAGGATCCTGTGCAGTTGAACCTGGTCAATATTCTTCTTTTCATTGTATTTCCCGTTCTGCTGGTCGTCATATGGATCGTGGTCAGGCGTTCAGGCAGAAAAACTGAGAAGGAAGAGTGAGGCTTTCGTAAAACCATGTAATTCAATGTATTATGAATAATATTACTGTCAGGATATTGGCTGCAGTGCTGCTGAGCGTATGGTTATCCGATTTTCTTATCGCCCAGGATGAAATCGAGAAGTTCACAGGTGAATCACCCCACGCTTTATGGCCTGACGGCAGGAAAATGGCTCTCAGCCTTACTTTTGATGATGCCCGGTTCAGCCAGGTGGACAAGGGTATTTCCATCCTGGATAGATATAATGTAAAAGCCACTTTTTATGTTTTGCCGGGACAGGTGGTTCAAAGGCTGAATCAGTGGAAGGAAGTGGTCAGTAACGGGCATGATATCGGTAACCATTCACTGGTGCACCCCTGTTCGGGGAACTTTCCATGGGCGCGGGAGAAAGCCCTGGAGGAATATACCACGAAGGAAATGATCCATGAGCTGGATTCGGCAAACAGGCTGATCAAAGAACTGCTGGGTGTTGTGCCTTCAGCCTTCGCTTATCCCTGCGGACAGACCTTCTTGGGAAAGGGAAAGGAAACCACCAGTTATGTTCCTCTGGTTGCGGCAATGTTCGAAACCGGAAGGACCTGGATGGATGAAGGTCCCAATGATCCCCTCTTTTGCGATTTTGCCCGGCTTACCGGGATAGAGCTGGATGGAAAATCCTTCAAGGACATCAGGCAGCTCCTGGAAGAGGCGAAATCCACGGGGAGCTGGCTGATCCTGGCCGGGCATGAGATGGACAGCGGGGGGATCCAGACATCATTGCTGTCAACCATTGATTCCTTATGCCGCTATGCCACAAACCCGGAAAACGGAATATGGATCGACCATGTGACCGCTGTGGGCAGGTATGTCAGGGCCGGGAGGGGAATACCGGCTCATACGGAAATGCTTCCTTATATGAATCCGGTCCTCCCGGTTGATGATCGGGTGGAGGACCTGCTTTCCCGCATGTCCCTGGAAGAGAAGATCGGCCAGCTGAACATGCCCTGTGTCTATTTTTCAGAGCTTGGCAGCACTATGGAAGAGAAAATGGACGGATGCAGGAGATTTGCTGAAGGTTCGTTCATGGAGGGAGTGGGTCCAGGTGGAGGCTTTTTTACCCTGGCCAACCAGATCCTTCATGAAGGACCGGTCCAGCAGGCACGCTATTTCAATGAATTGCAGAAGATTGCCCTCGAAAAGACCAGGTTGAAGATCCCTCTGCTTCAGACCGAAGAGGGCACACACGGACTGATGTGTTCCGGGGCCACCATTTTCCCGGAGGGATTGGCACTGGGAAGCACCTGGAACATGGAACTTATCAGAAATGCTTATGAAACCGCGGCCCGTGAAGCGCGCTCGGTAGGGATCCACCAGCTGTTCACCCTGGTGGTGGAACCCTACAGGGATCCGCGCCTGGGAAGGAACCAGGAAGGTTACAGTGAGGACCCGTACCTGTGTTCCAGGATCTCCGAAACGATCGTAAGAGCGGTACAGGGAAATGACATTTCAGCCGGTGATAAAGTGGTGGCTGGACTGTGTCATTTTCCCGGACAGAGTCAGCCGGTAAGCGGATTGGAACGGGGAGCCATGGAGATCCCGGAGCGGATGCTTCGGGAAGTGTTCCTGCCTCCCTGGGAGGCGGGAATCAGCAACGCCGGAGCCCTGGGGTTGATGGCCACCTATCCCACCCTGGACGGGATCCCGGTGCATGCTTCGCCCGGTATCCTGACCGGAATGCTCAGGGGTGAGCTGGGCTTCCGGGGAATTGTGCTCAGTGAGGGAGGCGGGGTTAATACCCTGCGATATACAGGCCTGGCTGAGACCATCGGGGAAGCTGCAGCCATGGCTGCCAACGCGGGGATGGATGTGAGCATTTCCTTCGGCCAGGGCTATTTCGGTGATATGGTTGACAATGTCAGAAAGGGACACGTTTCCATGGAGACCATCGACCGCTCGGTGAGAAGGGTGCTGGAGCAAAAATACAGGCTTGGCCTTTTTGAAGATCCTTTTGTGGATCCGGAACTTGCAGGGGAAACAGTGCATACGGAGAAAAACCGGCAGCTGTCGCTTGATGCTGCGCGCCAGGGGATCGTCATGCTGAAGAACGAAGGTGGATTGCTGCCCCTGAGCAAAAAGATCTCTTCCGTTGCGGTCATTGGTCCCAATGCTGATGACGAAAAAAACCAGCTTGGTGATTACACATCGAGGGTGGTTCTGCAGGAGGTGGTGACGCTGCTGGAAGGGATCAGGAACAAGGTGTCCGGACAAACCACGGTCAGGTACGTGAAGGGATGCGGGGTGACCGGTGATGGTCCGGACGAGATCCCGCAGGCGGTCAGGGCAGCCCGGAAATCGGATCTGGCTGTGGTGGTCCTGGGAGAGAATGAATGGCGGAAGGAGAATAAGCAAGGGACATCGGGTGAAGGTTACGATGTGGCCACCCTGGAACTGACGGGAAAACAGCAGGAACTTGTTAAAAGGGTATACAGCACGGGGACTCCCGTCATTGTGGTGCTGATCAACGGAAGACCACTGGCCATTCCCTGGATCGATGAACATATACCGGCCATCCTGGAAGCCTGGATCCCTGGTGAGATGGGGGGACAGGCCGTGGCCGATATTCTTTTCGGTGACTATAACCCGTCGGGAAGGCTGCCGGTAACTGTTCCACGCCACGCGGGACAGCTTCCGGTGTATTATAACCACAAACCTTCAAAACAGTACTGGCTGGAAAAGGGCTGGGGCAATTCATATGCCGATCTGGATTACAGGCCGTTGTATCCTTTCGGATACGGTCTTTCCTATGCCCGGTTTGAATATGCCGGACTTGAGATCACACCCGGCCGGTCCGGGCCTTACGGCAATTTCCGTATCTCCGCGGAGATCACCAATGTAGGTGACCGGCCGGGAGCGGAAGTGGTCCAGCTATATATCAGGGACAGGATCAGCAGCGTGGTCAGACCGGTAAAGGAACTGAAGGGTTTTACCAGGGTATCCCTGGAGCCCGGAGAATCGGAAAGGGTATATTTTGAGCTGGGTTATGATGAGCTGAAGATGCTGGACCGGGACCTTCACTGGTCGGTGGAACCCGGTGAGTTTAGCGTCATGGTCGGAAGTTCATCCGAAGATATCAGGCTCAGCGGATCACTGCGGGTGGAATAATCCTGTGATCCGATCCCAATACCACTTCTTCTCATAAGTGAAGAACAGGCCTAATCTGCTGGTCGCAGGATGAATGCCACATCTTTTCCGATATAGCGGGCATGGCCTCCTTCGATCTTCAGGACGGGAACCTGGAAAGTGAGTGAGTTGTCCTCTGCGGTGATGACCGTTCCCGGCTCCGGTCTCTCCTCTTCTTCAGGGGTACCACGCGGTCCCCGCCGGCCCTGGTCATCCAGGAACCTGCCCCTCCAGGTATGATAGAGCCTGAGGCGGTACTGTCCGTCTTCGATTCCCCTTATCTGAATACTTTTCCCCGACATGTCGGTATCGGCATCGGCGGCCCATCCGAATATGAGCTGATCGCTTCCCATGGCGTAAGCATCACCCCCGGAGGTGCCTGCCTCCAGTGGCTCAAGGCCGGTCAGTTCCGGGAAGGGGATTATGTCGGCAAACCGGCGGATGCTCAGAAGCTGGTCGGTCACCACATTGTCATTGAGTGACCTGGAGTAGGACCACCAGAAAGGGGACATGGCTGTACCCGAGGCAAGACAGACCCAGACGGCATTGTGGAACTGCGCCTGGTATCCGGGCATGCTCATTTCATAGAAGGTATGGTCCCAGCCTGTCTCCGGAATGATGGCCGGTTTATCATACCCGTTCCACAGTTTTTTTACCTGGCCGTGATAGTTCCGGTAGCTGTAGGTGAGGGGATGGGTATCATCCTGATCGATCTGACCGGTTGTGTTGATGGGAAATCCCTGGGCCTCGTATATCTCCCGGCCTGCCAGGTCAAAGATCTCGTAACCCCTGGCCCACCATTCCTGGAACCCGCCGCTCCGGGTACCTGTGGTCAGGTGCTGCCAGGGATCATTTTCCTTGAAGTAGTTGTGGACCCGGCAGGCCCACCTGGCAGCCCCGAGGCTGTCACCCGATACCCACCCGTCGGTCCCGTTCACCTCATCCACCACGAACCAGATGGCCAGGGAGCGGCTGTATCCCCAGCGGGCGATCATATACCTGTATAGCTTCTCCTGGTATTTCCAGGCCTCCAGGCTGCTGTAGAAATTCTTGGCCTCGCAGATAAGCTGGTAGGGGTGCCTGTGCCAGGCGATGTTCCCGCCTCCCCAGACTGTTTCAGAAAGAAAAGAATGGAACCAGAAATTCAAAGCCAGTTTCATGTCCCGCTTTTCCAGCTCTTCCAGGAGTTCATCGATATGGTTGCAGGCGACCTGGTCATACCTTCCGAGTCCGGTCCCCCATGTCTCCAGCGGGGCGATCAGCCTGCTGATATAGTTTACGCCCCGCTCTTTCAGCTCGTCCAGGACCGCCGGATCTGTATTTCCATTATACCACAGTCCCACCCCGTACCAGGGGGAACCATCGGCATGTTCCAGGTAGCGCCTGTTGGAAGCAATGCGGATGGGCCCGTGATGCTCCGAGGGTACGGCAGCGAATGTTTGTTTATCACTGGTTGATTCCCCGTTTTTATCGCGTACCGATATGGTATAACCCCACGTTCCGGTTTCCACGGGGGAGAACCGGATACTGAACCCGCCCCAGCGGGATCCGGAATAAAACCCCGGTACTTTCCATGCGACCCCGGAAGGTGAGATAAAGGTGGCCATCACGTCCACCTCTTCCGGATCGAAGGGGTTTACGTATTCGGCCTCCATGTTCACTGACAGTTCCAGCTTCTCATACAATCCCACGGTATCCTCCCGCTGGAAAATCCAACTGATCTCGGGCTGGCCCATAATGGCAGGCATGAGAAAAGCGGATAACGAAATGACAAGAAAAACTTTTTTCATGGCTGGATTATTTGTATACCTGAAATATAACAATTTCGCGGGATTTTTCCGTTGCCCTTCTTGAAAAATCAGCCTATCGGCAGCCTGTCAGCAGCCTGTCGGCTGCGTCTCGGCAGCCTGTAAGAAGCCTTTCGGCTACCATCGTCTGCGCGACATCGGCTTTCCTCTGCGCTGCAGCGGCTTTCCTCTGCTCTGTGGCAGCTTTCCTCTGCGCTGCAGCGGCTTCAGATATAAAAGATGGAAGTGGACAGGACAGATCGGGGACAGATCTGTCAGGTTATTCCCCGCCTGTCATAAGTCCGGAAACTCCGGGGAACAGGTCATCGAACAGTGTGCCGCGCTTGATATGGAACCAGGTGCCCGGATTGATGGAGCTGTTGAGAAGCAGGGTGGTATCTGTTTGCATGAATGCCCGGACCGACTGCGTCTGCATGTTTTCCCCCTCAAAAGTCACCCTGAAGTCAGGTTCGGCGGAAGGCTGGATCCCGTCGGAAAAATCAGAGTGGGTCTTCCGGGATACTCCACTGAGATAGGAAACCATGGATGCCGAATCAGCAGGGAGTCCGCCTACCAGCCAGCCTGCATCGGTCTTTTCGGCGATAAATCCGCTGTCAGCCGGGTAGTCACAGATGATCCTTGATACGGCAGACCTGGTCAGCCGTGTGATGGTCTGGTCCCTCCAACGGTCAAATCGCTGGTTGACCGACATGGCCAGAAAGCCGTCCGCCAGGTAGACTTCCTCATCCCCGCTCAGCCGGATGTAAGTTTTTCCCGTTCCCCTGTTCTGCTGGTACATGTTGTATCCTCCGGGAGCAGGCTGGTAATGGAAGCGGCCGACCACCAGGTCCAGGGTGGTGCTGCTGCCCTCTTTGACCACGATCCTTGTACCCAGTGAATCATTTACCTGGTAATCATCCCAGCTGTCGGAAGAACGGGCCACCAGCTGTTCAATTTTAAGGTTTTGCAATTCCGTGAGGATACTCCTCACCTGTTGCCGGTTTGCTGCTGCGGTGATTCCCTCCATGGAAACCCTCCAGGAGGCTTCATCCCTGATGAATAGGAGCTCTTTTCCCTGTTCGGCCCGTGGATAAAGAAGGATGGAGTATACCTGGCTGGTATCGATCTCAACCAGTTCAGTCCTGAGTGTCCGTTCCGATTTCCTTACCCTGGTCAGCCTGGTCACCACGAAAATGGCAGCCAGACCCAGAAATATCCACAGCAGCAATCTGTTATTGAATTTACCACTCATAATCTAAAGTTTTCAATTAAGCATAGTTGGCTTCCATGCGCATCACACGCTGGTTTTTGCGGTACTGGTAGCGGAGTCCGCCGTATATCAGCACAAGCACGATCGGCAGTAGGAAATTGAGCCATTTGAGCAGGGTTCTAGTGGAATCTTCCATCTGTTTGATGGGTCTTGAACTGACTGCTTTGGTCCTCAGCTCGATCAGGCCCGTATCGTCACTCAGCCAGTCGATGCTGTTCACCAGCAGGCTGACATTATCCGGATTCACCTGCTGTCCGTTTTCATTGACCGCAAAATCACCGTCTGCGATGACCACCATACTGGTATGTGTTTCTCCCGAAAGGGGGCCTTCCACTACCGCTCCCAGCACCTGGTTCTCAAGCGGGAAGTCCCCGCGCGACCAGCGGCGCTGGAAATTGAAGTACTGCGGGGCAGGCTGTGTTCCTGAAAGCTCGGATGAGAACATGACCGGGGTGAAAGTGGCGGAAGAATCCCCCATGAAGTCAATGGTGCTGGCAAATGGCAGGATCACCTCTTCCAGTCCCTCTGTCACGGGATGATCTGAAAACTGGTTGATCCGTGGGATATAGGGAATGGCGATGCTGGAGATCTGGATGGCATTCCCGATCTGTTGCTGCATGGTTGCCTGAACACAGTTCTGGTCTACAATGAAATTTTCGTTGACATGGATCCCTTTTTCCCTGAGCCATGATTCAAGCCCTGTGGTCACCGCGCTGCCATAACCACGCTGCAGGTCACCGTCCACCCGGTTCAGCGCGACCAGCAGTCTTCCTCCCCTGGACAGGAAATCGTCCAACTGGCTGAAAACCCCGGGCGGAATCGAATCTGTGGGACGGATGATAGCCAGGGATCTGACATGGGGGGGAATGGAGGTTGAATCGGTGATGGTCACATTCTCCACATCGTAAAGGATACTCAGTTCCTGCCTGGCCTGGGAGAGCTGGTTCAGGGAAGGCTCTCCATGCCCCTGCAGGAGTCCGACTGACGGCTTGTCTACCACGGCAAGTTTCTTGATGGCTGTGGTCAGGGTGTACTCCATGGCCAGCCCGGGTTCCACCACGGGGACGACCTCTTTCCTTTCCCCAAGGCTCAGTACGGCTCCCATATAAGCCCTCTGCTGTTTCATCTGGTCTTTTTCCCGCACATTGATCATCACCGGCTGAATCCCGTTCTGCATGGCTTCCATCTCAAGTTCCTCGTCTTCGTTGGGACTGATGAAATCGTAGACCACCATCTGTCCCGAGATCTTTCCGTACTCCACAAGCATCTCCCTGAAATCGTTCCTGGTCTTGATCAGCTGGGGAGGAAGGTCTTCACTGAAATAGGCTTTGACGGTGATCGGCTCGGTGAGGTCCTTTAAGATATCTTTGGTGGCGCTGCTCAGGGTATACCGCTCGTTCTCGGTGGGGTCCAGCCTGAAGAAATACAAATAGGAAAGGAGGTTCACCAGGATGATGATGAATGCGAACAGCACGATCGATATGGTGAAATTCTTTGTTTTCATCTTGATCCCTGATTTAAACGTTGATATTTCTTCTGGCCAGGGACACTTCGGAAAGAAACAGTCCCAGGACGACCAGCGATAAAAAGTACACCAGGTCGCCGCTGTCCAGCACGCCCCGTGAAATGCTGTCGAAATGCTCCCGCATGCTCAGGCTGTTGAACAGTTGTCCCATGAAACCGGTGAAGCTCGATGCAAGCATCCCGAAAAGCAGGTGAAAGAAGATACCGATAAAAAGTGCGGAGAGGTAAGCCACGATCTGGTTCCTGGTGATGCTGCTTGCCCACATGCCAATGCTGATGTAAGCCCCGCTCATGAGGAGCAATCCCAGGTATCCGCAGATCACCGCTCCCACATCCAGGTTCCCGATACTCCCGATGGTGATCACGTAGGGAATGGTGAATGCAAGGGCCACTGTGATCAGAATAAAGGTGGAAAGGAATTTTCCGATGACTACCTCTCTGTCGGTTACTGCCCTGGTAAGCAGTAGCTCAATGGTTCCGGAACGGACTTCTTCAGCCAGCAGCCGCATGGTGAGTGCAGGGATGAAAAAGAAAAGTGTCCAGTATGCAATGGAGAAAAAAGCTCCCAGGCTGGCTTGCCCGATCAGGAATACATCGGTTCCGTAAAGCCAGGTAAACAATCCGCTGATCCCGAGGAACAGGATCAGCATGACATAGGCGATGAGTGAGTCGAAAAATGCCCCGAGTTCTCTCTTTGTCAGTATCCAGATAGTATGCATGGTGTATATGTTTATTCTGTATTAATTGGTGGTCAACTTGCGGAAGATATCTTCCAGCTTTGTCTCAAAGGGGATCATTTCGGTCAGGATCCACTTCTGTTGCACACAGAGCTGAAATACTTCCCGTGCGGCATTGGAGCCTGCGTGGCACTGGATCTCAAAGCGGTCTTTCTGACCGTCAACAAATCCCACCTGGCTGGTGGATGCCAGTCCCTGCAGGGCCTTGAATATGGCATTCGGTTCTCCATCTTCGATCCTGACCCTGAGGATCTCTGCACCGCTGGCCTGTTTCCTCAGCAATTCAGAAGTTCCATCTGCCACGATCTTACCCCGGTTAATGATCAAAATGCGGTCACAGGTAGCTTCCACTTCAGGGAGGATGTGCGTGCTGAGAATCACAGTCTTATGTCTTCCCAGCTCACGAATGAGCTGCCTGATCTCCACGATCTGGTTTGGATCCAGGCCCGATGTGGGTTCGTCCATGAGCAGGATCTCCGGGTCGTGGATCATGGCCTGGGCCAGTCCCACCCTCTGCCTGAATCCTTTGGAGAGCTCGCCGATCTTTTTGTGTTTCTCCGGATTGAGACCGGTAATGCGGATCATCTCGATCACCCTGGGGAATATCTCGTCTTTGGGAATTCCCTGGAGCCCTGCCACATATTCCAGGTAATCGATAACCGGTATATCCGGATAAAGGGGATTATTTTCGGGAAGGTAACCGATATGCTTTTTGATCTCGTCGGCATGATCTTCAAGCAGTTTTCCTCCTATGGAAATACTCCCTTCCGTCGGGGTGATGAAACTGGTGATCATTCTCATGGTGGTTGTCTTTCCGGCACCGTTGGGACCAAGAAATCCGACGATTTCGCCGGTTTTAACCTCAAAGGAGATCTGATCCACGGCCCTCTGTCCACCATATTTTTTTGTCAGGTTCTCGATTCTGATGTCCATGTGGTTCCTGGATGAGTTAAATATTGTATATGTTTTTCTGAACGGCCACAAAATAATAAATCCAATCCTTCTGTTCTAAATGATAGGAAAGCATTTTAACTTACTTTAACATTCATGCGGAAACTGTTACCTTTGGCTGAACAGCTTATTAAACTTTTCCCTAACTGACAATGCAATTATGAAATCAATCCACAAAAATACAGAAAAGCTGAGCGAAGCCAAAACCCTCAGGGTCCTTACCGTTTTGCTTGCAATTTCCCTTGCGACCGTATCGATTTTCGGCGCCTTTGTGCCCGGCACCTACGAACGCGATGCAGTTTCCATGGCGGCACAGGGGATGGGGCAGGACCTGGTGGATCTGTTCCTGGTGGTTCCCCTGCTGCTGGTCTCATTCATATTCTATACAAGGGGAAGCCGGGTTGCTGCCCTGATATACGGGGGAACACTCTTTTATATCCTCTATTCATTTGTTATCTACTGCTTCGGTGTCCATTTCAATAAGCTGTTCCTGCACTATTGCGTCACCCTGGGACTGTCTGTTTACGCATTCATCCTGTTTATGGCAGCCATCAGGAAGGAAGATGTGGGAAACTGGTTTGCGGAGGCCCCGGTGAAGCTGGTTTCAGGCTACCTGCTTTTTGTGGCACTTGTTTTTTATACCCTCTGGCTCAGCACCCTGCTCCCGGCCCTGATCAGCAATACCATTCCGCGGGATGTGGAAGAATACGGTCTGCTGGTCAACCCGGTGCATGTGGTCGATATTGCCTTTGCCCTTCCGGGACTGATCCTGGGATCGGTTCTTTTGTGGAATAAAAGGTCCATTGGATACCTGATTGCTTCCATCGCCCTTGTGTTCATGATCCTGCTGACCATCGCCCTGGCCGGGATGGTGGTCATGCTTTCTGTCAGGGAGATCGGTGAGGATTTCACCGTGGCCATTGTTTTTGCCGCCCTTGCCCTGACCAGTATTGTCTTTACCATCCTTTTTTTCAGCAAAACCAAGCCTCCTGCATCATAAGGGGTGTACGGGGATTGCCACCGGGATTCATTTGATTTCCGGCAAACTGTAATCAGATTCTGTGTCCATGATCACCAGGACAAAGTCACTTCCCCTGCCCACGGACCATGGCTTGAATTCATGTCTTTCGGATGTATTGTATTTTCCGATCTCTACAGAATACCCGTCTCTCGGGTTGTACCAGAATGCCTGGATCCTTTCTGCATTCATTTTTGACAGATTCGGAACGATCGGTCTGCCCATGGTAGTATAGGCAATGATAAAATCCCTTGCTTTGCCCATGCTGCAGACGATATACATGGAATCCTTCCTGTTTTCATTCAGCACAATGGATTGATCATTTATCATTTTCTGCCAGGGAAAGGAAAGCAGCAATTTCTTCATATGCATGACATGTGTGGATCCTGGCAGGTGTAAGGATTCTCTCCAGTCTGTCCGGGCTCCATTGATTGCCCTCCTGCTAATGGTGAACATTTGCCATATATCATGACATCCGTATGTATAGCCTGCGGCACCCGAAAGCATGCTCCAGTATGCAGCGGTCCTCACATCTGAGTCGTCCATCCAACCATAAATCTCCGGCTTGAACCTGTCCGGATGATTTTCGTACCTGGGCTCACCATTGATCACCGGTCTGGGAGGGGTTACCTTTCGACTTTCCCCCACAAATGCATAGTCCCTGGTGGTTCTGTCATGGCCTGTCTGAAACATGTCTAGATCCAGCCATGGTTCATTAAAAAAGTCAG
>Ga0180432_10005228_pt1 | contig 17414 bp, 16 predicted proteins | sample SS_ome_10_FD_132414 | JGI IMG/M metagenome (GOLD analysis project Ga0180432, IMG submission 132414) | Hypersaline lake sediment archaeal communities from the Salton Sea, California, USA - SS_1_MS_2 metaG | ecosystem: Environmental > Aquatic > Non-marine Saline and Alkaline > Hypersaline >...
ACCATTGATCGTAAAGTAGTTTCCCCTTTCCTTCTTGTATTGCACTGTCGAGTTCACCCCATTTGTCGTTGAACAAATCTTTACGTCCAGGGGATATCTCATCCGCAAAGGGCAGAACTTTGATATCATCTTCCTTGTACTTACTCGGAATTTCCTTTTGCTCAACTTTGATGTACCGTTCTCCAGTTCTTGCAAACTCTTCTTCAGTGGCTTTCATATACCGATACGGTTCCACGTATGTAGCATACGGAGCGTTCACGAGTATTTCAAAAAGATCGTCTTTTGTCAGTCCAGAAAGTTTGAAAAACTTAAGGCGAGAAACAAGCTCCATGCGTCTGTCGAGAGGAACGTGTTTAAAAATAGAATACTCTTTGAAAAATTGCTCAGCAACTTCGTATTCAATCTCTCGTAAAACAACAATAATTGTTCCATCGTCCATCATCGCTTCTTTAAATTCCATTGCACGTTCGAGATCGAGTCTGTCGCCAAGTTCAGCCAATTGGATCACTTTCAGTCCATTGTATTCAAAAATTCTATACAACTTATCGTTGTCGTCGCGATCAACGAATACATTCGAATCTGATGTTGGCATGAGGACTGGTGCAAGTTGATTTTGTAAAAATTCAACCATATCACTTTCTTCGTTGTCCATCGCAGAGAGATACGCAAATAACGTGCCATAATCTCCACTCTCGTACACGGAATTCAAATGCTTATCAGAATACGACAACGCCGTCTCTGTTGTTCCATACAAAGCCGAAACAAGACGAGCCCGGGACAACAATGTACTGATTAAACCGACGAGGGCCGAAATCATAGTGTCTCTTGTTGCTGGTCCATCACCACGTTCCTTACTTCCTCCAACCGCAAACTTTTCCGTTACAGAGAAAGTGCGCTCCTTACCATCAAAGAAGTTGGTCTTGGTCTCCTCCTTGGTTGCCTTCACCCGAAAGCGAATGAAAAACGAAATAAGGTTGGAGAGCAACTCGTACACCCGGTTCAAGTTGAGGGGCCTGTTGTAGAGCGCGTCCATGACCAGGTTGTTCACAATGTAACCAGCTTGGTCAGGGAACCCAATGCTCTTCATGAAGTCATTGAACGCGGCCACCTTGTCAATGTCCACATCGGTCGACGAGGAAGAGGCAGCATGCACGTAGGTGTGCTGGATCGTGATCTTGGAGATCGCTGCATCCACACGTCCCTTGTTCTCATCGTACCCACCAGCGAGGTCCTTGAATGCAATCATCGCTGCCGCTGCCCCAAGGTCAGTTTCCAGCTCGTCCTTTGCTGTGCGGAAGAACAAATCTGCGGCCTCCTTCATGTCCTCGTCCAGTGCCAAACCTTCGTCCAGTTGAAGGCGAGATACATCAAACTCCTCCTTGGCGAAATCCTCACCAAACACCTTCAGTTTCTGTTCCACTCCACTAGTGTTTCGCAAAAGAACCTTGAGCGACTTTCCGCTGCTCCTCTTCTTTGCGGGCGGTTTCTTCGCTTTACCAGCCTCCTTCTCTTCTTTCTTTTCCTTCTTCTTCTTTACGGGCTCCTTTTCCTCCACAACTTCCTTGGGCTCAGATTGTGTATTTTCCTCTTCAACCGCTTCGGAGGGACGTTTGGTTCCCTTTGGTGGAGTAGGTCGGTTCTGTTGTGTTGGTTCAAGTGGTGGTATGTCTTGCTTCTCTGTCATCATTTTGACCGTTTTGCGGAGTCCGCGAGCTTCCTCCACACTCTGTTCGTACCTGACCTTGAGCACATCGAGCTCTCCCCTTGCCTCGGTCAGTTGGTTAATCAGGTCGGGAGAAATTGCCGAGGTGGTGGCAGTCTCCCTCTCCTTCTCGTCCAAGAGCAATCGAAGTTCTTCGAGTTCTGTTTGCTTGGCCTGTGCTTGTCTCTTTTCCGCCTTCAACAGACCCAATAACCTTTGCCTCTGTTTGGCCAATTCTTGAAGATTTTCCTCAGAAAGTTCGCTCTTGTCAAACTCGCATTCCTCCAAACGTCCCCGAAAGTCGACCACTTGCTTTTCCGCTTCCCTCAATTTTTTTTGAAATGAAGTAGAAAGCTCTTGTTCTTTCTCGAGCGTTTCCCTCACCCGTCTGGTTTCTTCTGCCAGTTCCATCACCTTGCTTTTGGCTAAGGTGATAAGCTTCTGTTTCTCTTGTGCAAGTCGGTCGATCTCCACATTTCGTTTTACAATTTCAGCCTTCCCCTGGCGAATGATCTCTTGGTTTCGCGCTTGTCCTTGCGCCACCTCTTTCTTCAGTTGCATGTTCTCCTTCTCCAACTGTTCGATCTTTTCGGTGTCCGTTTCCACCGTATTCAGAAACGCTGCAAAATCCTCATCTGCCATTTTACTGAAGTCCGGGCCAAGGCCCAGATCATCATCCTTGACTTCACTACTCATGGTCGAAAAAATGGATAACTTGAGAAAGTTCTCACCCAAAGGGTTTTTATTTCTGTTCGTAGACGATTGCAACTTGATGGCGGAACAGGGATGAAGGGGAAAGGTACCGCTGTCCAGGGTAATTGGTGGTCGCCTTGCAAAGTAGTTGACGGGCCTCCACCATATCCTCAATGTCCGCCACCCCCTCATCATTCTCGCTGAAGGGACAACAGTCCATGCCCGCCTTGTCGATGACCGTGGCACACGAGAGAAAGTATTGCTTAGGTGCCTGTCGCTTGTAAGCTTGTGCTGGAATGCTATCCAACTGCTTTTGTTTGATCCGGTCCCCTCGGTGTGAAGAGTGAGAGTAAATGTCTCTCCACATACTCTCAGTAATCTCCAAGGGAACGCCAGCATGACAGAGAAAGGGGAACACCGTGCTTCTCTGAGGGTAGCGTAAATGCTGGCCAGCCTGAATGACCCGGTGGATGGGCTGGGCAATGCAAGGAGGTAGAGCATTGCCAAAGGCGCGCATGAACGCCACCCTAGGGGAATGACCATCTTCTCCCGCCTTTTGGTAGACTCGAATGGCTGCCTTGATGTGGGGATCGGATGCCTTGGCACGGGCAATTCGCGCCAGCTCGGTCTGAGTGCGCACATGCTCCTTCTTCTGCTCCCACAATCGATAGTAGTAAGCCACCATCACGGAAATGCGGTCTTTGTCACTCAAGCGTTCGTGGCTCCAGTCGCTTTCCACCAGCTCTCCCTCTCGGTCCACAAACACCTTGGAAAAGTGTTCGGTCGTACTTTTGTCCTCCTCTTCCTCAAAGTTCCGGTTGAGCTTGGTAAAGGGCACGTCTCGATAGACGATCGCGCGGACCTTGGTCGGATCGCATCCAGGCACCCAGTTGCACTCGGGATACACTCCATTGGCCAGAGAGTGTTGCTCGTCCAGTTGATTGAACCGTTCGATCAGGTGGGAGAGGAGTACACTGGGGAACCATAGGTGCGCATCTCTTGCACACAAGTACGCGTACCCCTTGATTAAGGGCACCTTGCGCTCCCTGACCAGGGACAGTACCTTGGTCCACTTGCACCTTCGCAAGGTTTTGGGTAGGGGTTCCTTGGGGTAAGCCTCGTAGAACTTCTGCGCAATGTACTCTTGTTGGACGGTTTCCAGGGTGTCCAGTCTCACCCGTTCCAACCAGGGAGTAGACGAGGAAAAGAAGTTCATATCGTACTCGAGGGTGTGGTGGCGCCCTCTCCTTCGAAAGTAGTAATCGGCCCACCGAGCCAGTACGGCCTCCACTTTCCCTCGAAGCTCCCTATCTCGAGAGCACACTTGGATGAGCGCGTAAAAGGCAAATCGATCTGTGGGTTGATTGCTCTCCAACAGTTCGCCCACTCTCTTGAGGAAGGGCTTCCTTCGGAACACCTGTTCAAACAACTCTGTGGACAGGATTCGTGGAACACCATGGGCAGCGAGATCGTTGAAGTTACCCGAGATGATCAGGGGTGGGGTCCGTTGGGTGGAACGGTACAGCCACTTTCTAGGAGTGGGAGGAAGCTCCTCGTCCACTGAGCGAAACTGGGAAATGTAACGAGCGGTCAGTTCTTGGACGGTCGTCACACTGACAAAGCCTAGGATGGCGATGGCGTGCTCCTTTGGCACTTGGTAGTAGAAGAGGGCCATCTTTGCTCCGTTTTCCTTTTCCGAGCGAATGGCGGGCAGGTCCGAGGGGTACCTGGCGATCTTTAGTGTTGAGCGAATCAGCGTTGATCTGGCATTCGTGGGTAGCATATCGTCCAGGCACACTGGCACGATAAAAGGCCATTTACATGGAGTGTGGGTTGAGTCGAACCACTTTCGAAGAGCCGAGAGGGGTTTTGTGCAGTTTTCCAAAGACACCCGAACGCAAAGTAAAGGTAAGGGAGGAGGCAAGGGAGGTGCAAACGGATCATCATGTCCTTCCGAGAACGAGAGACACCTAGTAACGAAGAGGATGAACAACGAGAACAATTAGAAGAGGAGTATGAGGGATTGAGGGATCATCTGGCACGGACAGCGCACGTGCACCATGAGAGCACCTCGTTGAAAAGTGATTTGTGGCAACATACCTATCGAAGTTTCGCGTTTGGCTGTTTCGTACTCTTCGTAACCCTGATCCAGACAATACACGTTTGGGAGGGTGAAGTTCTTCCTGCTTCCAGGTTGACCGGTAGCGTGAGCCCTCATCCAGAGAGAACGCTCTTGAAGGTTGTCGACGCCCACGAGCAAACGATCGCGCTCCGCTGGGTGTTTGGCTTTGAGCTCCTGCTCTTGCTCCTCTGCTGGCTGCTCCGTTTGGCGAACGGTCTCCGAGGGAGACTGACAACAATGAAACTGCAATTCCTCCTCCTATGGTCGGGCTGTTGCGGGATTTTCCACGTTGGGGCATTTGGCGTTCGCCTATACACCCTTTGGTTGGTACACTTTTCCTGGCCCGCTTGTCTTGCGGCCTTCCTCGATTTCCTCTGGTTGGCAATCAACTGGAGCACCTTTTTTACCCTAGTCAACCTGTTACGCACCAAGGAACACGCTCAACACTTGCACAACACCAACCCGAGCAAATTCTTTTCTTCCTCCCAGTGATTTTTTTTCTCGACCAACAAAAAAATTAGCACGTCATAATTTTTTTTGTCGGTCGAAAAAAAAAATAAAAAATAAAGAAAAGTAGATATGGCCGAAAAAAAAAAGAAAAATTGAAATGGAGGAAGTGTGGAATGCGATTGCAAATAGCTTGCCGAATGTGCGAATGCGCACAACCCCCGAGTGGGAGAGTATATTCTCACGAGAGGCCCGCGAAAAGTTACAGAGGGATGTGGAGGGGCGAAAGGCCAATTGCGTTTCTTGGTATTTCCACAAGCCCACACACGTGGACGCGCAGAGCGTGAGGATGATGGCAGCCAATGGCATTCCTCTGAACGATATTCGGTGTCCCCACACACGAATGAAGATGATCCACGTGGCCTGTCTGTACGGAAATTATGCGATTGTCAAGGTGCTTCTCGAGGAGTGTTTCGTGGACGTGAATGCGCGTGCTTCCATTCTCTTTGTCGGTATGGAGAGGCCACAGATTGTCACCCCCTGTGTTCTCTTTCTTGCCTACATTTACGAAAAACTTCGGTTTCAGCAGACTCCTCGAGAGAGCGATTTTCGATTGGCCTCCTTACTCGAGGAAAGTATTGCCATCACTGCTTACCCTGGGGTGGACCGTTGTCCTTTTCTCCTTTCTAACTTTGCCGAAGAAAGCTACCTTCCCCTCATACGACTGGTGGCACGCGCACACTTTCGGTTCAAGACCATCCACGATCTACCCTTGGACAGTCTGGAGGGAATGGATATTGTCATTCGCTCGGGCGTGGACCTTCGGGAGTTTGCGTGCAACATGAACTTGGGAAGGTTCATGGTACTCAACAATCTTTCCAATGAAATGCTTTTACTCTTTTGGTATGCGGGGGTGCCCAGTTTCTACTTACCGAGGAGAGAGTATTACACTAACTGTTCGGTTCCTCCTCTCCATGCCATGTGCATTTCTCGAGTGTATTTGAGTAGAATGGGCCGTTCCTTTCTTCCTTCCATGGTGTTCCGCTGGCTTCACCCCGACCTGATCACGCTATTGGGCGACCGGGAATTGGAAATCCCCTGGTCGCACCGTCTGTAACATAAAAAATCAAAAAACCCGAGCGACAAAAACCGAGCGAAAAGTTTGCAAAAATGGCCGAGTTGGAAAGGGTGATCAAAGACTTCCGATGTCCGACCAAGGTGCCTCATTCCCCTTCCTATTGGTGCCGAGACCAGAACAAACTGTACAACGAGTTGTACGGATCGGTTGAGGTGCCCCACACAGGCGAACTATACCGAGACATGTACAGTGCTGCCACCAAGTACAAGCCCCTCAACATCCCCAAGACCCGAATTGTTCGAGTGAAGATCCTCGAGACCATCCACGCAAACCTGCGCAACATCTTTAACCGAGCCATGGAGGAGTGTGGCGTGCGAAAGCTCGTCTACCGGAGCTCCTCGAAAAAGTACCATTCTCGCATTGACATGGGCCACGCCAACTACTCGTGCGTGTTTCAGACAGACCCTTCTCAATTTTACTGGGGTATCAACCACGGTGTATTCACAGACGATCAAGATGCGGCCCTCCTCCGCGCACGTTCTGCCGCCCTTCTTCAAGCAGTAACCACTGAAAACGCGCAAACGCACATTCGAGAGGGACTGGGCCTGGAAGCATCCTACAAGATGGAAGATCTACTGAAGAAGGCGTGTTCTCCCGAGTTTGAGTTTCTCGAGACCTATGCAGTTGGCATTTCCATGTGCAACCCCGCTTACGCCCATTTGATCACCGTAAACGCGGGCATCATGAGGGGCACGGGGTACAACCAGTTTGCCCTCTTTCACCCTCCCAAAGTGCTGAGCAAGCACTGCTTCTTTCAAGGAGGACGTCATGTCTGGTGTGCGCTCTCTCGTGAAACGCGAAAGACCTACTTGCACATGGTCTTGCGCAGTTTCCGCTTGGAGATGATCGAGCCTCTTTTCCCCCTTCTCCACTTTATGTTCAATTGGAAGCACGGGCTGGCCGAGAGCTTGATCCGCAATCGAGACGTGATCGTGGAAGTACGCACGGGCCCCCTCCTCGATGTCATCGTACAAGACGACCATGGTATGTTTTTTGACAACTACGGGCACATTCAACTGGATTGCGGTCTTCAGCCTCCGAGCAAGCGAGTGGAGTTTGCGAGACGGGAGGTATTCGTGGCCCACCTCATCCAGCACGGATGGGTACTCTTGCGCAAGGCGTTCTTGGACACCCTACTCTTTGGCTTTTTGAACTGCGTTCACGAACAACACTCGCAAAAGGTCCTGCTCTCCCTCACTTCTTCTAGCCAAAGAAAGAAAAAAGGAAGAAAGAAGCCTCCCACGAAAAAGAAGAAGCCTTCAGCGCAAAAGGAGGTGAGCAAGCCGTTTACCCAAACCATTCTATCTACCGAACGATTGGAAGAGCTGAACAAACTGATCTACGTGAACCATGGGTTCTCGCTGGACTTGTTTGCCAAGTGGCGAAAGGAATTACTGAGTAAACCTCATCGAATTTAATCTCTCTTTACTTTCTTCTTCACATGCCGGTACTGGCCCAGAACGGGCGAAAAGAGCAGACGAATGATGGCCCAGAACATCCAGGCCACCTTTCGGTACACCGGAACGGCAATGCAGATGATCGCTTGCACGCCCAACGAACCTACTAGGTGCGCCCCGTCCCAAAAGGTCCAGAAGGAGTTGGAGTAGTATTTCACTCCCTGACCATCGCTAATAATATTGAAGGAAGCCGAGGCAAATGAGAGCAGCACACTATAGTTCTCGGGGTCTAGGCCCAGGTTGGCGACCGTAAACGCCTCGGGATCATTGTTGAAGGAAGTATTGAAGACTGCCATCGTGTAGATTGCGATCTTGTACAAGTAGCCACACCCGATCAAGCCCACCACCACATACCAGGTGAGGAAGAGCGATGGGTTCTCTCGGATCTTCGCCACCCAAGAAATGTTCTTGAACAGGGCAAACAAACGATAACCAAACACGTAGTAAAACACCCACCCAGTGATCGTGGCTCCACAGAACACCACTTGGATCATTGCCGCGCCAATCAGATGAACCATCGAAAAGCATTGCCAGAAACTACTCTCGTACACCTGCTTCTTGGGCTTTGCCAAGTACTCTAGGAATTCACCGTCGTCGCTAAAAACAGGAGTAAGGTCTTCCCGAGTGGTCGGTTCGCTGTGGCGAACAATCGTATAACGGGCATTGAGTGCTTCCCAGAGAGGTATGTGGTGGCGAGTGATGGGCTCGTTCTTTTCCAGCGGAATGCTCACGTAGTGGTCCATACGCGCATCCATCAGCTTCTCGACCACCAGTAAATCGTCTGCGGGCGCCTTGTCATTCTCGTAAGAGAGGGCGCCAAACACAAAGCCCTTGTACACGTAGCCAAACACGCCAAACGAGAGGATCAACCAGAGAAGGAAGGCTGCCAAGAACCCATACTTGAGCCAGAGAGGTCCATACACGGGCGTGTGCTCAATCAGAAACTGTTTCAGTTGCCGTTTAAACTGTTCATGTTCTTCTTCTTCTTGTTCTCGTTCTTCCTCTTTGTCATTTTTTTTCTCTTCTTTCTCTTTCCTTTTCTTTTTTCCTTTTTTCTTTTTGCTCGAGGTCTCCTGGTCGGTGGTGGTCGGAGGTGAGTTCTTTTGCGGAAAAAACTCAACCAGTTCCGTGCTGAACTTTACCGACTTTCCATTTCCCGAAGAAGATGTCAAAGAGGAGGGCGAAGAGGAAGGTCGCGACTTCCCACGCTGGCGTGGCATTGCCCGATGCGATGAACGATGACGATATTCGACGGCTGGATACGTACCCCGATCACACGAGAGCGGATATTGTGGCAATGGGGAAGAAGATGCCCAATGCCCGTGCAGTCGAAAACGAGATCTGCGCCCATGTGGCTTATTTAGACGTGACCTTGCTTTTTTTAACCGAGTACCGACGGGCCAAGGGCCAGCGAGAGGAGACCATCCTACCCACCCGAAACCATCCCATCGAAACACTCACTTACATTCAGCAAGGGTGTGTGGGCTCACGCCTGCCCATGGAGCAAGTGTGGCAGGAACGGGATGAACAGGCCAAACAATGGAACGATGAGTACATGGAACAATATAATCGTCGGATTGCCGACCATACCAATAAAGAATGAAAACTATTTGGGTCGTTTTCTTCACTTGTCTTCTCCCTCTGGTTCTGGGGTGCGACCCCTACCACGAGAGCTGGCAGTTGTGCTCCGACACGCCCATCTGCCGAGAGCGCATGTTCATCGATGTGAACGGCTATGATCTGGTCACGTACAAGGAGCTCATTCACCAACACCCTGCCAACGAACAGGCCATGTTACAACACCTATTCTGCAACGAGACCTCCTCTCAGGACACCAAGGAACTCTGGGTCTTGTTGATGGCCCACACAGAGTACTGCCCGGACAAGAACGAGTTCTATGTGAGTGGGATCGGCTGTGTGTGTCGGGATAACAAGATTTGCGAGTACAACGCTTCGCACAAGATCTTCTTCTTGATCGAGAACACTTGGGCTCTAGGTCTCTTGGTCCTGGCCACTCTGGGCCTGGGAGGCAATGCAATACACACACTCCGCACATTTCGCACTTTATTGGTCAACAACAAGAAGAAGAAGCCGACTTCTTCTTCCTCTGCTTTCTAAGCCGTTCTTTCTTTGCTTCGTAATACTCTCGGAACCCCTCAATCACGGAACGAGGGAGAACTTCATTAAACTCTTCAAACGGAACTTTTGCGAGTTTGGCTTCGGTCATATTGTCAGGGGCCTCCTCCACGCCCATGTAGGCCTTTCGAAGGAGAGGGGCCCAGTTTCCAGGGTAGAGCGCGTGCATACACGCCTCACCCAAGTCCCCATAGCATTTTTCGATCTTGTCTTCCCTCTCCTTCATCGAGGCAAAGGGTTTGTTCGACCAGTATCGCCGCGCGATCACCCTCAACAGGGTGATATCGTCCTTGTGGATGAGTTCCTCGAACATGGCCTCGGAAAGAGCTTTTCTCTCCTTGTAGTCTTTTTTGCTCGCGCTCCTCTTTGCTCGAGCGGAGGTTCGCCCCTTGGCCAGGGAGGAGGCGACCGAGATCCCGTAGTGCGCGCGAATGGACCTCATCGAGGAGAAGTGAGTACGGATGTTCAGGGTGCACATGGAGGTGCCCATGCACAGGAACAAATCTTTCATTCGTCCGTCGAACTGGGACTCGATGTACACAAACTGGATACCGTGTTTCTTCAAAAAGTATTCGGGGTGGTGCTTTCGGATGAGGCGGGTGGCCACACGGGGAACCTCGTTGACTCCGATCAGGTCATTAGCGCTCACTCTCTTCCTTCGCACTCGTGGGGTGACTGCTTTTTTCTTGGAAGCCTTGGCAATGCCTGTGTTGCCGCCCTCCCGGCACTCCTTCTTGGCAATTTCAAAAGGGGAGACTGCGGTCGCCCGAACCACTCGCCTTGTTTCGAGGTCAACGACTGCCATGCCCATGGCTGTGATGCCCGGGTCCACGGACCCAACAAGGAAGGGCATAGAGAGCGATATTAAAAAACGACTGTGTTCGGAAAGGCCAAGCAATTGATTTTTTTATTGCCAATCGATCCCAATGTCAACGGTAAGTTCGGGTCCAAGTTTGAAAGACCCGGTTGTTACTTGGTTCAAGCAGGACGGATATGAGATTGGGTTCTTCCCCAAGAAAAAAAGAAGAGCTGGGCAAAAAGTGTTCTTGGACATGATCACGCAAGATCAAATTGATAGGTTGTTTGCTCCAACAGATATGAGGGAAGACGGCCTGCCAGCGTACGAGTTTTCGTCATTTTTACTCGCGCTCGCTAATGGCACAGAGCGTAAACTGCGTGGAGAGCAAGACCCAGCGCACCAATACAAACCAATGCTCAACGCTCTTCGCGGCTTGCTGGAAAACAACATTACCAAACAAAACGGCCCTTCGACAAGAGCCGTTTCTGATTACACAAAATGGGCTCGTGCTATACGCAAACCGTTTCGTTCTGAAGAATCCATGATTATTTGGATAGCAACTGACCTTTCATCCATTATGGCCAACTTGCCACTTGGTCCCGATACCACGGTCAGTTACAAACAAGAAGAAGTTATCACGTCAACTGCAAAGACACTGAGGTCCAAGTTGAAAACACTGCAGGGTCTTTCAGCCAATCTCGATAATGCCTACCTCAACAAAAATGATGCGCTGAATGTGGCTCAGCAAATACAAAAAGTATTGACAGAAACGAAAACTCAGATGACCGTTCTCACGCGATCGTTGAGGTCGGCCGAAAATCAAGGAGGAGCGAGCTCCTCTGCGGATCGAACGGCATTCCGTACCGCTCTCTTTGGCGAAGCCATTCGCAATGGTGACGTGGATACCATCAACCGACTGGCTCCCCACATGTAAACCTTGCCGAAATTAAATAAACCACTCCCTCTTCCCACCGACCAAGTTTAATTTACTCGGAGAGAATGGCCACCACCAGTTCCTCTTCTTCCTCCTCCTCTTCTTCTCGACCAGCCGATACCAAGGTGGAGTGGGAAGCAAGACCGATCGGACAGGATGCACAGGGGTCGGTGGGCGCGTGTACTTCAGTTTGCACCTACGTGGCCCATCTTCTTTGCGCGATGCCCCGACATACAGAAACCCCCGACCCCGCCATCATCTCCAATCGTGTGATCTCGGCCTGCATGCACTGGAAAATTTACATTGATGAATGGCAGTCTATCCGCACAGCCCTGAAGAATAACTTCTTCCTTCGTATGGCCATCGTGGGACGGGACCGATGTATCACTCCCCACGCTACACATCGGGCACGGAATACCCACCTGAACGTGCTGGACGAACTCCAACACCCCAACTTCCTGGACGAAGAGGATTGCTTCCAGGGAGAACCCTTTGCTCAACCGGTTTGTGCACTCTTCTGTGATGGTACCTACTCCTACATGGTATGCAAGATGTTCAGAGAGCGTAAGGGAGAACTGGAGTACTTTTTCTTCGATCCCCATGGGCAGACCAGCCTGATCAAGGGGTTCGACAGTGCAGAGGACTGTGCCAAGTTCCTTCGTAAACACTGTGATCTTTATGGGGGGACCAAGAAGACCTGGGACTGGAATTGGATTCTATGTACCCGTCTTCCCCCCTCCACCTATCGGGAACTGGAGAAAGCACACAAAGATCGCTCCACGAGCAAACGGAAAAAAAGAAAATAGGAGGGTTTTATTTTTGTACAGTATCCGCATTGGTCGAGTGCTGGAGACTTCGAATCTTGGCACTGGTCGAGTCCAGTTTGTCCAGCAACTCTTGGGAAATAAACGAATCGCAAAGGGGATCCTTATCGTTCAGCGCGCAGTTGGTTCGGGTCATTCCTTCGTGAACCAGTTGGGATATCTTTTCTTGTTTTTCGGGGTCGTGCTGTTGGGCCAAGCGTAGCATGGACTCCATCAGGATGCGCTGGTTGTCCTGCAGGTCTCGCACTTGGCGGAACAAGTGAGCAACATCCCTCTCATCCCCAAGAGCAATTTGGTCGTCCATGTAAATGTGGTTCGAGGTGATGTACATGTTGGCAAACACCAGCACCACGAACAAGGTCCAGAGGACAGTGGGGATGCTTCGACAACAACAGCACCATTTTCTCCTCATCTCACCACTGTTCACATACTCCTCCAAAGGGGTCTCTTCCACCCTTCGGTTGCCCTCCAAGTCGACCATGGGCGTGTACGTTGGACTGTGGCTTTTTCCATCACTACCCACGCCCTCCATAACCGCGGATTCGCTCATGTTACCGAGTTTTGTAGAATACTCGGCCGGCCTACCTTAAAAGAACTACTCGTGAAACAACGGTAAACGACAATGGGAAACTTCGTCTCGTGCTCGGATAACCCATTGGAGATCGCAAACCAGGAACTTGCAACCACTCCCGTACGCATTATCCGCAAACCTCAACGGAACCCACACTTTGACCGGCCGGGCAACCCCACCTGTCTTATTTGTCAAGAATACCAGGCCACTTGCGCGGCCAATGTGTGCTCCGAACTGACCATGTGCAATCGCTGCGCCACCCAACGAACACCCGCACGGTGCCCCCACTGTAACGATAAATACCTGACAATAAAACAAGTGATTCCCTCTTAACCACCCGGACCACCAATTTTTTCACTACTAACCCCCTTTTTTTCACTTTGCTCGTACTAACCCACCCACCATTTATTTTCCTTCTATTAGTCCACTCGTGGGTTCAACGCAGACGTGATCCTGTGCGATGAGATCTTCTTCATGAACGAGGAGACCATCCTCCAGGGTATCCTACCCGTGGCCCAGCAACAGCGCACATGCTTGATCGGTACGACCACGCCAGCAGGCACTGACCATATTGTCTCGGCCATGATCTCGGCAAGGGACAAGTATGGAAATCCGGTCATTCGCACGGTACGTATTGGCGCTCCTTGTGAGGAGTGCAGGAGAATGCAGGTGCTTTGCACCCATGCCGAAAACACAGTGGCCGAGGGCACCTCGCGCAAGAAGCGTGATCGGTACAAAGCCCTCTACGCGGAACGTAAGCACATCATGATGAGAGAGTACCAGGGAGAGATCGGTGATGCCTCGCGCAAGATCTTCCAGGCCAGCTGGATCCATCGGCTGAAACTGCACAAGCCAGTACCGGTGCCCGATAACGTGGACATGCTCTTCCTGACCAGCGACCCCGCACAAGGAGGAGAGTGTGAGTGGTCCACAGTCGGCGCCTACTACGATCGAACGATGGGGTGTATGATCATCTGCTTGCTGGACTCGTTCACCCTGAAGCCCGCCACACCGCACAACATGAGAGTGAAACTGGAGAACTCCATTTCTGCTCTCCGTTGTGCCCATCCCGCCTTTCGGTCTGCACCCATTGTATATTGCGTGGAGAGCGCGCCCAAGATGTTCGCCGAGGCAGTGGCCGAGTACGCAGACGAGATCGCACGTACCCAGAACGCCAACATCATCTGCATGAACGAGAGCAGTGACGGTCGACCTGGCGTGCCCAAGACCGCGCAGAACACTATGTTGATGAGCGAAGTGGCCCAACGGTTCATGGAAAATAATGCCGTGCGCTTCTCTGCCGCCTGCACAACCTCTGTGCAGGGAAGCTCCATTGTTGAGGAGCGAAAAAAGTTGTTTGGCCAGTTGGAGCGGTATGCACGGAAGATCGATGAGAAGACGGGAAAGATTCGCATTGATGGGAAGGACGGAGGGGCCAACGACGATTACGCGGTGGCCTTTGTCATGCAAGGGTTCTGGTACAAATGGCTGTGGGACAGTACCAATGAACGGTACACAGGGGTAAAACAGTACTCTGCCAAGTTCCGCAATGCAGCGCATGCAAGCAGCGGAAAGGAGCGGTTCACTGTACGAGGCTACGAAATGTCCTTCGAGGATGAACAAAAGGAGCACAAGGCCAAGAGGCAAAAGAGAGGACAGGAAATTAGAAACCTCATGTTTGCTCTATAGCCATGCAGAGCGCAGTCTACCACAATAAAGCAGAGTTACACAGAGAGCAAGAGAGAATGGCCCGCGTGGAGTTGTTGGTTGCCCGTCAGGAGGTGCTGATGGGCCAGTTGAGAGAGGCCGTGGTCAGGTGCGAGTACATTCGCCTTCAAATTGAAGAGGCGCAGCAAGAGCTTCAGGCCCTCACCGACGAAACGAAAAAAATCAAATGAGTTTACTTTTAAGAGACCACCCGCCGATCGAATACCAGCAAACAAATGGCCAAGCCAGTCGTCAAAGTCATCCCCGCCCAAGAGGCAATCACCCACTTTCGAAATGCTGTCAACTCGGAAGGGGCCTTTGAGAAGGCTAGAAGGTTCGCCAGTGGTGACACGCCCAAGCTGATCGAGAACCACGTGGAGATCACCCACACCGCAACTCTCCAGATGCCCTACACCATGCGCAAGCTCTTTGCCAATAACGGAGAAGGAATCAAGGGCACTCTACTCTCTGCCCTGAAGAAGGGCACGGAGATCAAGCACAGTTCCTTGATGAACCAGGTGAACCCCAAGGGCTACCTCTGCGAGGCCTTTGTGAGCATGGGAGGCATGACTGGCCCGTGCAACGTACTCTTTGCCCTGGACGCCATCAACCAAACCAACATCATGGTGCTGAAGACCCACCACCAGGGGGGAACGGGCACCAACATCGATCGGTTGATCGAGGTCAGTCGGTCGGGCCAGGCCAGCCAATGGAACGCACAAGCCTCGGCCATCTCCTCCTTCCGCGACCCACGCACCAACCAACTGCTCTCCACCCAGATGATGAAGCCAACCACCAAGCAAGCCGAGCCTTCTGCCTCTTCTTCCTCTTCGTCCATGGGAGATGACGAACAGGCCCTCCTCGAAATGCAGGAGATGGTGGGCAACATGAGCGTGGCCGATGGGATCGAGTTTCCCGCACCCAAGCACCTGTTCCAGGGCAAGAGCAAGCTTCGAAGTTCGTACGACATGTTCGGTGCCGTGAACCCCAAGACCCTGGACGTGTGCGCTTACAAGGTGAAAAGAAACGACGACTACGCGTACGTGCTGGCGCACAGCGTACTTGGCTTGGCCATCCCAAGCAACCCATGTACCTTGGCCTATCAAGGGAAGGAAGAGGTCCTCCCTCGGGATGAGATGGGCTACGTACTCAAGGTGCCCAACCACCTTCTCCAGCGGGCAAGGCAATCCGTACTCAAAAAGGCCTCCAACTGGGAGAACATGACCGCTCACGCCCTGGAGGACATGCACGTGCGCATTCGCCCGGGTGTGATGAACTGGCGCCTGGTCAAGGAAGGCGAGAGCGAATACTTTGAGAGAGACGGGCTCCGTGTGGGCGCGGACGAACCCTTTGTCCTCAACATGCGCCTGGAACTGGTGATGAGGCACTACAATTCGGAAGGGTGTGCGGCCATTCGGCCCAACTTTATACACTTTTGGCCCCAGCCCGTGTTCAACAGCCGGGACGTGAACTTCAAGAACGGAGACGTGCGCAAAGACGCAAAGTCCATGACTACGGCCATCCACAGTGAACTGGAGCACTCGGAGGACCAACTGGAACTCCTGTCGCAATTGACCGACAAGCAAGTACTGGATGCCCTAAACAAGGCTGGTGTGGAGATCGACGAGGAAGGAAAGGTTGTTCCAGTCGCTTCCGCCTCCTCTTCATCTCCCGACACTAGTGGGGTAGAAGACGACTAACATTAAAAGCACATTAATCGACCAGTGATTGAATCACTTTTCGAAAATGAGTTCCCACTTTGCGTACTTGGGCGAAGAGGCTCTGGCCGGCCTGGTTATCTCGGGCGTGGCCACCCTCGTCTTCCTCGTTCGCTACCTCTACCAGCTGTACGTGGACAGCGACAAATGTACCAAGCACATGAAGTTGTGCCGTGCCTCCAAAAAGCTCCTTTCTTGCGCCTTCATAGGCTCTCTCGCTATCTTCATCTCCTACCTGGCCATGTGCTTTGAGCAAGGGTTCTACCTGCGCTCCGACAGCATCCTGGTCTTCTGGGCCCGGTTCGTGGCCTATGCAATCGCTTCACACTCCCTCTTCCAGATCGTGGGACACCTGACCTGGGCCGACAAGAGTGGTGTGGATACCGCAAGCAAGTTGGCCGCCCTCTTCTGGGTCGTGGCTGGCGTGTTTGGCACCCTCTCCCCCGCCAACCACAACTGGGGCTACTTTGGCGCCGCCTTTGCTCCCCTCATCGGCGGTCTCTCTGTGCTCTACCTGACTTCTCACCGGGAGGACAAGGTGGCCAAGGGCAAGCTGCTCTGGGTCTCCCTTGGCCTGGCCGCCTTCGCCGTGGTCTGGGTCATCTCCCCCGCTGGCGCTGACGAGATCGACCTCGAGCAGGCTCAGCTGGGCTACCTGATCCTCGAGCCTCTGGTCTTCTTCCTCTGCTACTGGATGGGCATCTTCTACTACATCCCCATGCACAAGGCCAAGATGGTCGTCAAGGGCAAGGGCCGTCTTCGTGTGCCCATGAGGCACGCGAGTCAGTGCCACGAATGCAACCCCCACTACTGCACTTCCTCGGGTGAGTCTTCGTGCTCCGACTCGGACAGTGACCACCACTGGTTCTAACTGAATAAACCACCCCAAAACCTACCCTTCCTCTTGACTGAGCGACCTCTCACCAAATCGAAAAAAATTCCGAGTGAAAAAAACCTTTGACGCTGGAAGCACAAACAAAAATTTTCGACCTCTCTCCACACCTTCTTATCTACCCCTCAATTGGTCTGGAGAGCCGTCCACGAAATTGAAAAAAACAAATGAAAATTTTTTTCTACTCTTCAAATAAGGCCTAAATATTCAACAGAAGCCCAAGTATGAAAAAATTTGACCTTCAAAATTTACGTTAGACCTATGACCTGAAAAA
>Ga0180432_10005229_pt1 | contig 17411 bp, 16 predicted proteins | sample SS_ome_10_FD_132414 | JGI IMG/M metagenome (GOLD analysis project Ga0180432, IMG submission 132414) | Hypersaline lake sediment archaeal communities from the Salton Sea, California, USA - SS_1_MS_2 metaG | ecosystem: Environmental > Aquatic > Non-marine Saline and Alkaline > Hypersaline >...
ACCCCGCCGGACACCGCCATACCCCGAAACACCCAGCGGCGTCTTCCGCTGCCCGGCGGCGCCCCGGCTGGCGGGGGAATCTCCACGGCACCGGCCCGGGCCGCCGCCTCGTCCCCGGCCCGCCGGCCGGCGATCAGGGCGGCACCGACCGTCCCCGGCAGGGCCAGGACGGCCACCAGCAGGGCAAGCCCCAGCGGCTGGATGGCGACCACGGCAAGCACCCCCGTGGTGGACAGGCCCACCACGATCGCCACCATCAGCCTGCGACGTGGTATGCCGGAAAGGTACTGCCTAAGCGCAGCCATCAGGTGGTCTCGTGCGAGGCACTGAAGCTCCCCCGCGGATCCCGGCCGTATGGAACGACCGCCCGCCCGAGGGGCGCTCCGCTCCTGCGGCGGCGATGCCGGCCCGGGTCGGCGTGCCGGCCGTTCGGCGGGGGGACGGCCTCAGTGGATCTGCCGGACGGTGGTGGATTCGTACACGGCGGCGTCGTCGTCCCACGGCTCCGCCGAGTCGTAGTGGACGCCCGCCAGGGAATCGTGCCATTCCTTGCGGCAGACCCGGCCGGCCTCGTCAAAATAGATCAGCGCGTTGAGGTGCCGCTCGACCCGCTCGTAGTGCCACATGTTGTCGATCTCGGGGTAGCTGGCCTGGCCCAGCATCTGCTCCACGTCGAAACGCTGGGCATGCCCGATCCGGACCAGGTCGAATCGCTCGCGAGTCAACTGGTCACACCCCAACAGGAGAACCAGCCCGAAAACAGCGACGGCGGCGAGACGTCCAGCGGTCATGGTACCTCCCTTCTGCCGGAACCCGTGATCCACGGCAAGCCTACTGCCCGGTGAGCCCCTCACGGCGGCGGACGGGCGGCTCGAACTCGTGCTCGGTCCGCATGTGCTCCCCCAGCGGCGTGTTGTAGGTGACCTCGAGGACGTAGCGGTCCTCCGCCCTCACGCTCAGGAGATTGAGCTCGAGGGGGATCTCGTACATCTGGGTGACGCGGTTCCAGTACGCCCGCTGATCGGTGGGGGTGGTGATGGGGACCTCCCACTGCTCGATCCGCCGTCCCTGGCGTTCACCGGAGGCATCACGGAAGTAGAAGAGTTCGACGCGAAGGACACCGGCGATCTTGACCGGGTCATCGAACGCATCCACGGGGCGGAGCACCACCTCGAGCCCGTCGGGCAGGGCGTCGCCGTCGAAACTCTTGAGGCCGGTGAAGGGTTCGACGATGATCTTGGCCGGCATCAGCAGCGAGAGCATCTGCCGGGTGGCGGGGTCGTCAACGTTGACCGGTCGCGAGGCGCAGCCCGCGACGACGGGCAGGCCGGCGAGCAACACCGCCACCACCGGACCGGTTCCGCTGCTTGAACGGGAGCCCCTGCGTTGTCTCGATCGGTACCGCACCACGGCCGCGGAGTCTATGGCCGTTTTCCGGCTGCTGTCAACCGCCCGGCTGCGCTGCTCGGCGTGGTTCTGGCGGCCGGCGGGTGCGCCGGCCCGCCGGCCGGACCGCCCCCCTATCCCATTGCCATCCGCTACAGCGTCGAGTCCCTGGCCACCAACCCGGACCACGACATCGAGGCGGTCGTCGATCAGGACTTCGCCTACCTGCGCCGGCTCGGATTCACCAGCGTCTTTCTCCGCCACGTCCGGGACGAGCACAGCGCGATCCTGCTGCAAGCCGCGGCCGACCACGGCCTGGCCCCCGCGGTCGCCCCGCGGGACCTCGTCTACTACGTGCGCACCGGACAGCTTCCGGAGGGCTGCGACACGCTGACGGCGCTGGTCCGGGCCGCGGCCCGCAACCGGCCGGCCGGCGGCGACCCACCGGTCATCTGGATGCTCGGCGAAGCCGTGGACGACCGCACCGCCGGGCGCATCGCCCGGCTCGGGCGGGCGGTTCGGGCGGCCGCCCCCTCCGTCGCGACCGCTGCCACCCTGGCGGATCCGGCGGTCACCGCCGCGGAACTCCGCCGCTGGGTGACCCTGGTGGCCCGGCCCGACACGGCGGCGTCGCCGCCCCCCGGGGGCGGCGACATGCTGCTGCTCGAGTGCGTGGAGCGTGAGGACGAGACCTCCGGCCGGCCGGGCACCCGGTGGCTGGCGTCCTACCACACCGCCCTGGCCCAGGGTCTGACCGGCGGCCTGCTGGTCGACCGCTTCCGGGTCGTGCCCGGCCGCTGGAAAGGCTTGGTCGAGGGGCGGGACGCCGCCAGCGTGGCCCGCGCCGCGGCCATCCGCCGCATCACCGCCCGGGCCGCCCGCTGGGGCCCCAGGCTGCGGCGGCTGGAGGCGAGTCCCCTCGAACTCCTTGACTCGGCGGACAGCGAGCTCCGGGCCGTGCTCTTCGCGGACGCGCGGCGGCGGTTCGTCATGCTGGTGAACCCCTCGTCAACGGCGTTCGTGCACGACCGGGCCGCCCTGCCCGCGGACCTGGCCGGCAGGCCCTCCGCCCGGGCCGTGCTGGTGCCGCAGGACACCCACGTGCTGGGTGCCGAACTCGTTCCCGCCCGCGGGGGGCGGTTGCTGATCCCCCTGGACCTCGCCCCGGGCGACGCCGTACTCTGGGAGATCTTCTGAAACAGGCCGGCACCCGCCGGGCCGGCACGCGGTGAGACAGCCATGCACGCCGAGCAAACCACGGATCGCGACGAAACTTCGGCCATCCGCATCGAGCAGGGCGTCTGCCACGTGCTGTTCGCCTACGACCTGGGTCTGGCCATCGACCTGCGGCGCGCCGAGCGGCTGATCACCGCCACCACCCAGCGGGCCCGCATCAAACACAAACGCCGCGCCCCGCACTACTTCGAGTACCAGCCGCCCCCCCTGCGCCTGACCCACGGCATCGAGCCGCAGGGCGTGGCCGGCTTTCACACCACCGCCTCGGCGGAGCTGGTGGTCTACGGATTCGGGGCGGTGTCCGTCGCCTACCAGATCCCGCTGGGGGGCGTCCTGGAGGACCTGCTCCCCCTGGCCGACGAGCTGTACGATCACGAGGGGCTGCTGGCCGACTCCCGCCGCCAGGCCGAGGAGCTGCTCGAAGCCATCCGCCCGTCGGTCAAGAAGCCCCGCGTCTCCGACCTGGTGGAGGACTACGCCATCTACCAGCTCGAGCGGATCACCCCCGCGGGCGAGCTCGATCGCGTGGTGCTCGCCAACGGCCCCACCATCGCCCGCATCCTCCGGGCCGAGCCGACGGTGCTCTCCGACCAGGAAGTGAGCGACGCCCTGGGCAGCCGCATCTCCTTCGGCCCCGGCGACATGGCCGTCCTGGACTGGAACGCCAGCATGCTCTTCGACGAGGACGCCGACGACGTCCTCGCCGTGCTGGAGTTCGCCAACGTGGAGCTGCTGGAGATGCGTTTCCTCGACGACCGGCTCGACGACGCCCTGGGCGAGGCGTACGGCAAGCTCTCCCGCCGCGGCTGGCGGCGCTCCGGCCTGTTCCGCTCCCGGGCGACCGACATGCGCCGCGTCGCCGAACTCCAGGTCGACAGCGCCGTGCTCTTCGAGGGGGTCAACAACGGCCTCAAGCTCCTCGGCGACCAGTACCTCGCCCGCCTCTACCGCATGACCTCCCAGCGGCTGCACATCGGCGAGTGGGACACCACCATCCTCCGCAAGCTGCACACCCTGGAGAGCATCTACCAGAAGCTCAACGACCTGCAGACCACCGCCCGCATGGAAGTCCTGGAGTGGATCATCATCATCCTCATCGCCCTCTCCATCGTCCTTTCCTTCATTCCCGGCGTGACCATCGCGTAAGGCACGCCGGCTCGACTGGCCTGGCCTCCCGGCGCGGTTGGCTGGCAAGGACCCGGCGCGAAGCTGATCCGCCCGGCCTGACCATCGCGGCGGGACGTGCAGCGGACCCGACCTGCGGAGCAGCAGTACCCGGGAACGCAATGCCCCGCCGGGGCACCCGAGCGCGGCCCAGCGATTCATCGCTGGGAGCCAAAACCCCGGAAGATCGGCCCAGTCCCGTCGGGACGACTGATGAAACGTCGAAAAGACCATCACGGGCGGCTGACGAGAGAGACGGGTCCGACGTGCCCCGGGGGACGCCTGCCGCGGGTGACAACCACGGACGACCAACCACGGACCATACCCCTCCGTTACCGGTGCAGCGTACGGGCGCTGCGCCGGGGGCGGCCGGTCACCGCGGTCTGCGGCGCTGGGTGAGCGGCCCAGCAGTGCTGGCGTGCCTGGCACCGCTGGGTGCAGTGGCGTCTCTGGGGCTGTGGATCACCAGCGAGTGGCGAGAAGTGGCCTTCGACGTGCTCGCAGCAGACCAGGCGTCCATCGTGGTGCAGGCCGGCCGCGGCCAGGTGGCCTGCACCCTGCTCACCGACTGGGACGCGGGACGGTGCCGCTGGGGCAGGACACACGTCGTGCAAGGCCCGGAGAGAGTGTTGTTTCGGGCGCGGCTGGCACACGCGAGCAAGCTGTCAGGGAAGAGCAGGAGCGATTCCCCGCTGGAGCACCTCGTCGCCTCCTTCCGAGCCAGCTTCGCCCTTCGCCAGGAACCGTTGATCGACGAAAACACGGGCGTCGAGCTCACCATCGTGTACTTCCCGCTGTGGGTGCCGTTCCTGCTGTTCTCGTATCCACCGTGCATCCGGTTGGCCAGGCGGTGCTTCCGCCGGTGGCGCCGCGAGATCACCGGCTACTGCGTTTGCTGTGGATACAACCTCACGGGCAACACCAGCGGCGTCTGCCCCGAGTGCGGGAGCCCCGCAGGCGTGTCACCCGCCGGTGCCCCGTGCCGGCCGGAGGAGGGTCGAGGCGTTCCCCGGTCGGCTCACTGACCGGTGAACGCCCGCCCGAACCAAGCCGCGTCGTCCAGGTCGGCGTCGCCGTCTCCGTCGAGGTCGGCCAGGGCGCAGCCGGGGTCGACCGGGCCGGCGTCGGGGCCCGTCAGGCAGGAGACCATGGCCGACAGGTCGTCCAGGTCGACGTCGCCGTCGTCGTCCATGTCGCCGGGGCAGGGGCTGCTGCCGGTCACCGTGGCCACGTAGCGGGCGCCGCAGGGCGCCAGGTCCGAGGCCGTGGTCGCCCCGGTCACCAGCCAGTAGGTGCCCGGCCCGACCGCCGCGGTGGCCGTCACCGTGTCGCACTCCAGGCCCCCCGCCGCCGCGATAACGTACGCCCCGCCGCACCCCTCGGTCCCGTCCACGATCCAGGCCCCCACCGGGTACTCCGATTCAACCGTCCACTCCAGCACGGTGGCGGACTCGATCTCGACCTCGTACCAGTCGTAGTCGGGCACGAAGTCGTAACCGACCAGGAACACCCCGCCCTCGCCGCACACCGTCTCGCACAGCTCGATGGGCGAGAACGCCTGGGTGGCCGCATCGCACCCGCCGTTGTATTCGTCCACGTAGCCGGCGTAGCACACCGGCTCGCCCTCCGGCGTGCTGGCGTGCGGGCAGGGCTGCACGCAGGGGCAGTACTCGCACAGCGTGAAGCCGCCGAGCCACTCGCCCGCCGCCGCCAGGCACTCGGCCTCGGTCAGCACCGTGCAGGTCGCGTCGCCGAAGCAGCAGGCCCCGGTGATCACCCCGCACGGCGGGTCCAGGTCGGTGCACTGGGCGCCCGCCGAGAAGCGCTGCTCGCCGGCCAGGCACTCGGTGATCTCCACCCCGTCCCGGCAGTCCCCGGCCGGGTCGTCGCAGCAGGCCCCGAACACCCCGCCGGCCGAGCCCAGCAGGCAGTAGCTCAGATCGTCGCCCTCCCAGGCGGCCAGGCAGCCCTCGCAGTACGACTCGCCGGGCCCGCCGCTGAGCCAGAGGAACCAGCACTCCGGATCCCCCAGGCCCTGGACCGAGAGCCACCCCTCGACCAGCGGGCACGGCTCGGGCAGATCCATGCGGTATTCGTTGAGCTCGGTCCCCTTGTAGAGGATACCGGTCGGCGTGCGGGTGGCCGGGAGGGTGTGCGAGCAGACCTCCGCCCCGGGCCAGCCGCCGGCGTCGCCGTGGAGGGTGACCCGGAAGGTGGTGTCCGACTCCTGGCACTCCTGGAACAGGCCGCCGCCCAGGTGGACGAGGTCCATGCCATACCAGACCACGGTCTCGACGGCCCCCGGCACGCCGGAGAAATCGTCGTAGCGCAGCAGGCCCGTCGAGGCCTCCGAGGTGTACGCCGTGAAGCCCAGGGGGTCGTCCCGCGGCTGGCCGAACAGGGCGTCCTCCGGGCAGTCGAAGTACTTGCCGCACGGATCCGCCGCGCACTGAAGTCCGGCATGGAACGAACCGGCCAGGGCGTCGCACTCGAAGCGGGCCACGTCCAGGCAGTAGCCCGGCCCACAGCAGGCCCCCAGCACGCAGGCGCCGGCCGAGCACTCCGAGCCGAAGCCCTGCCACGCCCCCCCGGTGGCGCTGCACTCGGCGGGCGTCACCTCCTGGCACTCGCCGTCCTGGCAGCAGGCCCCCACCTCCAGGCCGCAGGGATCGTCGGCGCAGTCGGTGCCGGCCCCCATGAACTCCCGGCCGCCGCTCAGGCAGGTGACCGCATCGGTCATCACGCATGCCTGACCCGCGCAGCAGGCCCCCACCCCGCACGGGTCGTCGGCACAGTCCTCGCCGGGCAGGTAGAATCCGCCCAGGGCGGTGCACTGCGCCTGGTCGTCCACCGCCTGGCACCCCGAACTCAGGCAGCAGGCTCCCTGGCCCCGGACCGGCCCCACGGCCCACCACCCCAGCACGCACGCCGCCGTCACGGCGGCCCACCCTCGGCTGTTCAGCGATTCCACAGGACACCCCCTCGGTTCGGCAGGTTCGTTTCGACCCTTCGGACGGGCAGCCCGGCCGGGCGAGCGCAATACCCGAGGTCCGCGGCGGGCGGCTCCCTAGCGGCCGGTGTCCCGGCAATATAGCGGAAACGGGGCCCGAATCGGAACGGCCCCACCCGGGTCCGGCCCGGGCGAAAGGCCCGCGCCGGGCCCTACTCGGCGGGCACCGCCTGCTCGCCGTTGGGGAAATGGTGGTCGATGAAGCTGGTGTGCACCTCACCCGAGACGAAGAGCTCGTGCTCGAAGATCTGGCGGTAGAGCGGGATGGTGGTCTTGGTGGGCTCGATGACCATCTCGCGGAGGCAGCGGCGCATGCAGCGGATGGCCTCCATCCGGTCCGGCTGGTGGACCACCAGCTTGCCGATCAGGGAGTCGTAGCAGGGGGAGATGCGGTAGCCGCTGTGCACGTGGGTGTCGACGCGGACGCCGAAGCCGGCCGGCGGCTCGTAGTCCTGGATGACGCCGGCGCAGGGTCGGAAGCCGGCGGTGGGGTCCTCAGCGTTGAGCCGGCACTCGATGGCGGCGCCCCGCGGGGAGATCTCCCGCTGGGTGAAGGGCAACGGGTTGCCCACCGCCAGGTGGAGCTGGGTCTTGATGATGTCCACGCCGGTGGCCATCTCGGTCACCGGGTGCTCCACCTGCACACGGGTGTTGACCTCGATGAAATAGTACTTGCCCTTCTCGTCGACCAGGAACTCGACGGTGCCGGCGTTGTGGTACTTGGCGGCCCGGGCCAGCTTGACGGCCGCCTTGCACAGCCCGTCGCGCGTCTTGGCGTCGATGCCCGGCGAGGGGGTCTCCTCGATGAGCTTCTGGTGCCGGCGCTGGAGCGAGCAGTCCCGCTCGAAGAGGTGCACCACGGTGCCCTCGACGTCGCCCAGGATCTGGACCTCGACGTGGCGGGGATTCTCGATGAGCTTCTCGAGGTAGACGCCGGCGTCCTTGAACGCGGCGGCGGCTTCCTGGCGGGCCATGGCCAGGGACGCCGGCAGGTCGTCGGGGGTGGTGACCACCCGCATGCCGCGGCCGCCCCCGCCGCCGGCGGCCTTGATCATCAGCGGATAGCCGATGCCCTCGGCCGTGGCCAGGAGCTGGTCCTCGGGCAGCTCCTCGTCGAGCCGCTCGGTGCCGGGGATGATGGGCACCCGCGATCTCTTGGCCAGCGCCCGGGCGGCGGCCTTGTCGCCCAGCAGCCGCATGGACTCGGCGCTGGGGCCGATGAACTCCAGGTTGGAGCTGCGGCACTTCTCGGCGAAGTCGGCGCTCTCGGCCAGGAAGCCGTAACCCGGGTGGACCGCGTCGGCGTTGGCGATCTCGGCGGCGGCGATGATGCGATCGCTGCGGAGGTAGCTCTCCGGCGGTGGCGCGGGGCCGATGCAGATGGACCGGTCCGCGTAGGCCAGGTACTTGGAGCCGCGGTCCTCCTCGGAGAAGACGCAGACCGTCTCGACCCCCAGCTCGCGGCAGGCCCGGATGATCCGCAGGGCGATCTCACCCCGGTTGGCGATGAGCACCCTTCGGAAGAGCGGCTTGGTGTCGGCGCGTTTCAACAAGGCTGCACCGGTCTGAACGCCCGGGCCACCCGGCCGCCCTGGGCGGCGGGCCCGACGCCCTGGAAGAGGTCAGCAATCACGCGGAGCGGACCAGAAACAGCTCCTGCCCGTACTCGATCGGCGCTTCGTTGGTCACCAGGATCTTCTCGATGGTGCCCGCGACCTCCGCCTTGATCTCGTTGAACACCTTCATGGCCTCGACGATGCACACCACGCTGTCCGCCGTGACCACGCTGCCGACGGTGACGTAGGGGGCGGCATCGGGGGCCGAGGAGGCGTAGAAGGTCCCCACCATGGGCGAGCGGATGGTCTGCAGGCCCTCGTCCACGGCGGGCGGGGGCGCCTGCTCCACCTCCCGCGGCGGGGCGCCGGTCTCGGCCGGCAGGGCCGCGGCCGGCAGGGGCATGCCGGGCAGCGGGCAGGCTCCGGCAACGACCGCGTCCGACGCCGTGGGGCGTTTCAGGTTGACTTCCTCGGTGCCGTCCCGGAGGGCGATCTCCACCAGGTCGTTCTCAACCATCAACTGAACCAGCTCTTTGATCTTCTCGAGATCCACGAAGGCCAGGCTCCAAAGGCGTGTGACCGCAACCGCAGCGGCGGCGCCCCGCCGACTACTTGATCACGGCATCCGCGATGTCGGTGCTCAGCGAGGTCAGTACCCGGAACCCGTCCGGCGTGACCAGGACGTCATCCTCGATGCGAACACCCCCGACTCCGGGCAGGTAAATGCCCGGCTCGACGGTGACCACATGGCCGGGCTCAAGTACGTCGGTCTTGGTTCGGAAACTCACGGCCGGCGCCTCGTGCACGTCCAGACCGAGGCCGTGCCCCGTCCCGTGCCCGAAGTACTTGCCGTAGCCTGATTTCCGGATGTGAGCGCGGGCCACCGCGTCCACATCGAAACCACGAACCCCCGGACGAACCGCGGCGATGGCCTTCTGCTGCGCCTCCAGCACCACGCCGTAGATCTTCCGGATTTTCGGCGGGATGGTACCGACGAACAGCATGCGGGTCAAGTCGCTGTTGTAGAAGCGGTACTTGGCGCCCCAGTCGATCAGGATGGCGCTGCCCTTGCGAACCTTGCGTTCGCCGGGATGGGCGTGGGGCAGGGCGGCGTTGGGGCCCTCGGCCACGATGGTGGGGAAGGCCGGACCGCTGGCGCCCCGCTTCTGCATCTCGTACTCCAGGCGGGCGGCGATCTGCCGCTCGGTCTGGCCGACCCGGATGGAGCGGCGGAGGGCCTTGAAGGCGTCCTGGGCGATGCGGATGGCGTCATCCAGGACCCGCAGCTCGGAGGCGCTCTTGCACAGCCGCAGCCGGTTGACGATGGGCGGGGCCGCCACCAGGCGGGTGGGCTTGGCAGCCTTGGCGAGGGCCTTGTGGGAAGCGACGGTCATGCAGTCGGTCTGCACCGCCAGCCGGGCCAGCCTGGTTTTCTGGCAGAGCTTGCCGACCGCTTCCTCCACGGTGGTCTTGCGCATGACGACCGAGACCCAGGGGCATTCCTGGCGGATGGCCTCCTCGAACCGGCCGTCGCTGATCAGCACCACCCGCTTGGGAGTGAGCAGGACAGCCGAGTCCTCCCCGGTGAAACCCGTGAAGTAGTGGTAGTCCATCTGGTTGGTGAGCAGGTAGGCCGGCAGGTCCTTGCCGCCCATCTCCTCCCGGGCGGCGGCGATCCGATCGGCGTACACCTTGCCCGGCTGGGTTCTGGTTTTCTTGCGTGCCATGTCGCTCTCCTCGAGGTGACCGGGCCGTGGCGGACCCGTTGCGTTCCATCGCCTGCCGCACCGGCCGCGCTCCGGTCGTGCGGCGACCACCATCTTGCCCCGAGTTTCCCCCCACGTCAAAGAGGGCGGCGGCGAACGCGGGGGCCAGCGTCAGCGTGACGGCACCGCTCGCGGCGCGCCCCGGTCACCGCGGGGAATTCCGGCCGCCCACATCCCGGCGGAAAGCCGCTCAGCCGCCGTCGCCGGGCAGCAGGTCGCGAACAGGGGCGAAGGGGAACTCGTCGAGCAGCTCGCGCAGCTTGGCCAGAATGCTGGCCCGGCCGAGACCCTGGTGGAGCCGGGTTTTGAGGGGCACGGTCAGGTCGAGGTAGGTGAACGCATCGGGGTCGAACTCGTACGGATGGAAGTAGAGCACGGCCGGCATGCCGCGGCGGTGCAGCCAGCGCACACCCTGGCGGATGACGGCGTAGGGGAAGAGCCGGAAGTACCCCCCGCCCCCCATGGGGATGCGGCGGCCGAACAGCTCCAGTGTGGCGATGGGCACCTCGATGAGCTCGGCTCCTGCGGGGGTCCGCAGGTGGTGCTCGTAGCGGGGCCAGCCGTCGATGCCGTAGCCGCGGATGTGCATGGGGAAGATCGAGGAGTCATAGCGGAAGCCGCATTCGGCGAGCACATCGAGCACCCACAGGTTCGTGCGGACCACCGAGAATCGCGGGGCCCGGAAGCCGTAGACCTCGGCTCCGATAAGGTCTTCCACGGCGGCCTTGGCCTGGAGGACGTCCCGGCGGAACTCGTCGGGGCTCTGCTGCGTGGCCTGGGTGTGGTTGTAGCCGTGGGTCTGGATCTCGTGGCCGGCGGCGTGGAGGCGGCGGACCAGATCCGGCGCCTTCCGGGCGGCCAGCGCCAGGACGAAGAAGGTGGCCCGCACGCCGAAGTAGTCGAGCACCTCCAGCAGCCGATAGGTGGAGGCGACGAAACGTCCCGAGACGGGCAGCGACTGGTCAAACACGGACTGCTGCCAGTCCTCGAGATCGATGGACAGGGCATGGCAGAGCGGGCGGGACTTGTCCCGGGGAATCGGGCGGTAACGGACGCCGCCGTGACCGGTGTCGTACCAGAGGGCATCGGGGGGCTGCTGCGGTTCCGGCGGGGGGCCGGCCCCTTCGGGGGTCTCCGTCATTTCCCGCTCGTGGCCTCGCTGCATTCCCTCAGCCACCGAGAGTCGCCAACCAGGCGGCGACCCGGGCGATGTCCTCGTCGCTCAGCGTGGTCCCGAAGTGATTCGCCCCACCGGCGAATCGGGCTTCCAGGGCGGGCTGACCGTCCGGGCCTTGAAGGTCGGGACCGCTGCCGCCGGCAGCCCCGTCGCCGTGGCAGGCGGCGCATCCGGCGGCCGCGTAGGCGGCCTCTCCTGCCGCCACGTCGTCGCCGGCCGGGGCTTCGCCGCCCCCATCACCGGCGTCACCCTCCTCCGGAGGGGCCTCGATGGCGGGCACCACGGTCACCTCCACCCGCGTCGTATCCCTCACCTCACCGTTGGTCAGCGTCAGAACGAACAACAGGGTCGCCTCACCCTCGTCGAGTTCCGGAGCCACGAAACGGGCGGTGGGCGTTTCGGCGTCGACCAGGTCGACGGCCGGTCCCCGGCGCTGATCCCAGAGGTACCGGGCGGAATCAGCGGGGATGTTGAGCGAGCCGCTGCCGGAGAGCCGCACCTCGATGCCGGCCTCCACCGGCTCCGCCGGACCGGAGGCGATCGCCAGGACCACCCCGCCCTCCTGAGGAACGAACAGGTAGACTTGGTCGGCGGCACGGTTGCCGTCGGCGTCGGTCACCTCAAACTCGAAACCGAGCGTGTCCCCGGGCAGGACGTCGTCGGGCACCAGGAAGGTCGCCTGCGCGGAATCGGCTCCCGCCAGGTCCACGCTTCCGCCCGACACCTGCCGCCAGCGCATGGCCAGGGGTGGGTCGCTCTCGGCGAGGTCCGGATCGTCACCGCTGCCGGAGAGCGTGATCTGGTCGCCGGGGAAGACAAAGCCGCTGGTTGAACTCGCGGCCCGGGCGGTGGGCGGCTCGCCGACGACCGGGGTGTCGTCGGTGGGAGGGCCGGCGTCACCGGCGGCCTCAGCAGGGGGCGCAGGCCCCCGGCAGGCCAGGCCGCAGGCCAGCAGGGCCAGGGCCACCACCTTCGAGCAGCGAGGCCGCAGGGCTGCCCCCCTACGGCTCCAGAACGGCCAACCAGGCAGCCACATCAGCGATCTCCTGATCGGTCAGCGTTGCCCCGAGATGGCTGGCACCATCCCCCAGAAGCTCCTGCAACTTGGCGAGGCGATCGCCCCCGCGCAGGTCGGGTCCGGCCCGCCGGATGCATCCGCGGCGTGGCAGGCGGCGCAGCCGGCCGCGCCGTACGCAGCCTCTCCGGCAGCCGGATCGCCGGCAGCCCCCTGCCCGCCCTCGTCGTCCCCGGTCTCTGAGCCACGGACCGTGATGGCCACCTCGTCACCGACGCTCGCCTCACCGGCGGCCACGTTGAGCCGGAACACCAGTGTGGCCTCCCGGGTCACTTCAGGCGCCGTGAAGGTGGCCTGCGGGCTGTCCGCACCCTCCAGAACCACCGGGGTGCCAAGAGTCTGCGACCAGGCGTAGGTCAGCGGCTGCCCTTCAACGAAGCTCAGGGAGGCCGAACCGTCCAGCGTGACGGTCTCTCCGCCGTCTACGGCCTGATCCTTGCCCGCCCGGGCGAGCACATCACCGATCTGCGGCAGTCCCGCCGCATCGGCCGCGTCCGCCACCACCAGCAGGCCGTGGGCGGCCATGGCCCCGTCGCTGAGCAAGACCTCAAGAAACGGATCTACCGGATGGCCGGCCGGAATGACCACGCTGGTCCCGGTGTCGTAGCTCAACCGGGTATGCAGAGCGCCGACACCGGCCGCCTCGACGAACGGCACGATGACCCGGGCGTGATTGAACGTAAACGGGGCGATGGGCAGGTCCCGGTCGAAGGAGCCATCCCCATCACGATCGAGACGGGCCCGCAGGCGGTCGGTGCTCACGTCCTGCGGGGTGCGGAAAGCGCCCCCCGTGCTCAGCGGTGCGTCCAGCGCACAACCGGCGACGGCCAGCACCGCCAGCCAGCCCCATCGGCGGGCGCGGGCAGATCGCCCCCCGCCGCGCCTGCGGAGCATCGACCCCTCGCGCAGCTTCAACATCGGATGGCAACCTGCCCGGACCAACTGCTCACCGGCTTCGCTTGGCGCTCTTCTTGGCCACCTTCGTCCTGGTCGCCTTCTTGGTCTTGGCCTTCTTGGTGGTAGCGGCCTTGACGGTCTTCTTCTTGACGGTCTTCTTGGTCTTGGCAGCCACTTTGGCTTTGGCTTTGGTCTTGGTCGCGGTCTTGGCCTTGGCCTTCTTGACTGCCTTGGCCCTGGTCTTGGCCTTGGGGCTCGGAGTCTTGGCCTTGGGGCTCGGAGTCTTGGCCTTGGGGGCCGGCTTGGGCGCCTTCTTCGCAGGCGTCTTGCCCGCGGCCTTCGCCGTCCCGGCAGGCTTGGCGGGACTCTTCGCCGCGGCCGTCCGCCGCCCTGCCGCCTTGGCCGACGGCTTGCGGGCCCGCTTCTCGGATGCCGCGTCTACCTGCGCCGCCAGCGACAACTGCACCTCTTTGGGCAACGGGATCCGCTCGTCGATCGGGAAGACGCCGAGATTGCTGTAATAGCCCTCCTCCCGGTACCGCTGGAGATGGGCATCCGCGTCGTCCCGATCGACCGCTCGCAGCAGCGTGAGGGGTATCCCCTGGGAGTAGCCCACCACTTTCCAGGCAAACTGCGGCCCTTCCTTGGCGGCACCGGCCTTCCGGGCTGCCGCCCCTCCCGACGTCGAACTCTGCTGGTCGGGTGCGTTCGATTTTGGGGCAGCCTCGGATGCGGATGGGGCGTTGTCCTTGGCGACATTCACGCCGATGGTATAGCATGATTCCAGAGAGACCACAACCGTTTTGCGGATCAGACCGGCGGAGCCGCCCCCGGGGTGCCGAGTGTCGGCAGCCCGGCCGGTTGGCAGGCGAGGCATCCCTCCGTAAGATACTGCTGGCTGCCGACCCGGATCGGAATCCGCGCCCGTAGCTCAATTGGATAGAGTGGCAGACTTCGAATCTGAAGGTTGGAGGTTCGAGTCCTCCCGGGCGCAATACACGTCAACAGGCCCAGGGCGGCGCGGCGGCCACGTGCCGCCCGGCGGCATCGGGGTGCCGCCCCCCACCCCCGGCCCGGTGCCGCTCTGGGCGACGACCGGGCTCTCCCGGGTGCTCTACTGCTGCCCGTACCGCTTGAGCTTGTTGTAAAGCGTCTTGATGTCGATCTCCAGCACGTGGGCGGCGCGGGTCTTGTTCCGGCCCATCGCCTCGTAGACGCGGAGAATGTGCTCCTTCACCACGCGCGAGAGCGGGACCAGCCGGACCTGGCCGTTCGTGTCCGCGTCCGCGGCCCGGCCGACGGAATCCGGCTCGCTGACTCCCACATCCTGCCGGCACATGCGATTGAGCCGCTCCAGTGTGGGCAACAGTTCCAGCGCCGAATCGGGCCGGTACGCCTGGAGCTGGCGGATGGCCGCCGCCCTCAACTCCGCCCCCTCGTCCCGCGGCGGCTGCCGCCGGAGCGGGTTGTTGTTGCTCCTGCCGGGAATGAAAGAATCGGTAACCTGGCGAGCGATCGACATTGCGTGTGTACCTCCTGCAAGGCATCCGTGCGTCGGCGGCGGCTCGCTGCCACCACCTCGCGGTACAACCACCTGCTGTCGGTCCGCTGGGGGGGGTTGTCGGGCCCTGCATGCCCGGTCCTGCTCCTTCACAACCAGGCAGGTCCGAACATTATTCCCGGGCGGCGCGGAAGGTTGTGCGGCGAGCGTCGATCAGTCGCCGGGGAGGGCGGTCAGCACGGATCGCAGGATCTTGCGTTGGGCCGCAGCCACGGGAGGTGTGTCAAGATCGGACAGGTCGAACCAGCGGGCCGCAGGCGGCAGGGAACAGCCGCGGCGGCGGGAGGCGCCGCCGGCCAGGTAGACATGGAAGCGGTAGACCCGATGGGTGAGCCGGTGGGAAACGTTCCCCAGGAAGCGCGGCTCCGCCCGCGCCAGGCCGAACTCCGAACAAATCGAGGAGAGCACGGTGTGGTGGGCCTCGCTCGGGCAGTCGGCGTTGGGCAGCTCCCATAGCCCGGACCAGCGCCCACCCCGCGGACGCCGGGTCATCAGGAGCCGCTTGCGGGACAGGGCGGCCAGCACCACCCGCTGTTCGAGCCGGGGCAGGGGTCGGCGGCGGGAGGCCGGGATCTGCCCGACCACGCCGCCGGCGAGCGCCTCGCACCGCCCGGCCAGCGGGCAGCTCTCGCAGGCCGGCTCCCGAGGCAGGCAGATGACCGCCCCCAGGTCCATGCACGCCTGGTTGAAATCGCCGCTGCGCCGGGGGGGAACCAGGCGCCCGGCGGCTGCCTGGACCAGCGTCCCGGCGCGGCGGGGATCGCCGTCCGGTTCGATCCGCACGAGGCGGGAAACCACGCGGGCCACGTTGCCGTCCACCGCGGCGATCCGCTCCCCCAGTACTACGGAAGCGATGGCCCCGGCGGTGTACCGCCCCACGCCGGGAAGCTGCTGCCACTGCCGCGCGGTAGCGGGCCAGCGGCCGCCCCGGGCCACGATCAGGCCGGCCGCCCGGTGCAGGTTCTCGGCTCGGCGGTAGTAACCCAGCCCCTGCCAGAGCGCCAGCACCTCGTCGAGGTGCGCCGCCGCCAGGGTCTCGACGGTGGGAAAGCGCCGCAGGAACCGTTCGTAGTACGGGGTGGCCGTCGCAACCCGGGTCTGCTGGAGCATCACCTCGGCGACCCACTGAGCGTACACGTCACCGCTGCGGCGCCGCCACGGCAGGTCCCGGGCACAACGGTCGTACCAGCGCAACAAGCGGCTGCGCAGGGCGCGTACCCGGTCTGCGGTGAGCGCGGCCAGAGGATCGTCTGCGGATGGGGTCACCCGCGGGGCACGGCGGGTCACGGCCGGTTCAGCCTGGCGCCGCAGTGGGCGCAGTACCGCGCCGGCGGGCGGTTGATGGTGTGGCAGCGGGGACACGCCCGGTTCGGCCGGCGACACAGCCCCACGGCCACGAAGGAGGCCACCACGAAGACCACGCAGAGGAACTTCGCGTTCGCTTCGAGCAGGATCGCCAGCAGCAGGGTAGCCATCGGATCTGGACCTCGGCGTTGGCCGTCGGCGGGTCAGGCCTTCCCCCCGCAGAACACACTCCAGAAAGCAGAGAGCATGATCGGACGGACAGCAGAACTCCGCGCCGCTGCTCCCTGCAAGACCTGTGCGGTGCGCGGCAGCTCCCGCGGGGAACCGCCCGGCAACGGTCGGAAAGCGTGGATCAGCAGCCGCCCTGATCGGCACCGCAACGGTCGGACTTCCCCCTTCTCCCATGAAGGTGGAGAATGTACTACCCGACGGCCACCATCACTCGCCCGTTGCCCAGCTTATTATATCGCCCGGCAGAAGGCCCGACAACGCGGGCCCCGCGGAGTCCGGATCTTGATATCAGGCCCGCCGAAACTGAAGATGCGGGCTGATGGATCGCCCCGCCTTCAGCTCGAGGAGTGAGTCATGAAACCCGCCGTGATGCTCTGCCTGGCGCCGCTGGTCTGTGCGCTGCTGTCCGGCTGTGCCGAGGAGACGGTTGAGCCGCTGCCCCTGATCGCGGAGAAGGACTACTCCGCCCCGCTGCCGCCGGGCCAGGTGGCCCTGCGGAGAATCACCGATCCGGCCCGCATCCCGGACTTCAGCCACGCCTTCGCCATGCGGGCCGGGCTGACCGAGGCGGTGGACCGCAGCCTGAACTACCTGTCCAAACCCTCGTCGCAGGACCACTTTCCCTACGGGCCCGGCGGGGCGATCACCCACCAGCGGGTGGTGCGCAGCCTGGGCGCCTTCCGCGAGACACTGGCCGCGGCCGGCAGCGGCGCGGAGCTCAACGCGTTGCTCCGGCAGCGCTTCGAGGTATGGGAATCGGTGGGCTGCGACGGGCAGGGCAGCGTGCTGTTTACGGGCTACTACTGCCCCATCTTCGACGCCCGCCTGGCTCCCGACGAGCGGTTCCGGTACCCCCTGCACCGCGTGCCCGACGACCTGGTCAAGGACAGCGAGGGCCGGTGCCTGGGGCGGCGGCGCCCGGACGGGAGCATCGAGCCCGGCTACCCCGACCGGCGCAAGCTCCTTAGCGGCCGGTTGCTCAGCGGTTCCGAACTGTGCTACCTGCGCGATCCCTTCGAGGCCTACATCGTCACCGTGCAGGGCTCG
>Ga0180432_10005230_pt1 | contig 17411 bp, 19 predicted proteins | sample SS_ome_10_FD_132414 | JGI IMG/M metagenome (GOLD analysis project Ga0180432, IMG submission 132414) | Hypersaline lake sediment archaeal communities from the Salton Sea, California, USA - SS_1_MS_2 metaG | ecosystem: Environmental > Aquatic > Non-marine Saline and Alkaline > Hypersaline >...
CTTTTTTATCCCCCCGGAAAATCTTAATTCCCCAGGCGATTAATATCCATGTTAAAAAAATGAGCGCTGGAATGGTATACCAGGTATAGAACGCCAATATAGCTAATACGATCCAAACGATTGCCCCGACAACTATTTCCAGAAAGTGTTTTTTTCTTTTTTTTTCACCAATATTTTCTTCCGTATGATTATCCATTATTTCTATAAACCTTTTTCTACTTATATTTTAATCAAAGCAGTGGTCAGGCAACCACTGCTTTGATGGTTGCTTATGGGCAGGTTACTGAGAAATTATAAGGACCAAATGTCTGGTTGTTAGGTTCATGGATATGTACTTTTAACCAGTAATCACCGGTTGTCAGGCCATCCCAGTCAAATTCCACAATCTTCGTCGTGGCGCTATTAAATAGCGTTGATTTTGCGCTACCCAGACCAGTGTCACTGCGCTCGGTCTGGTAGCTGACGTTGCCGGCTGCGTTGGTGGTGATGTTGATATCCACATCTTTGGTGGCGGGGCAGGCTGCTGGATTGAGGTTGGCTAACGTGGTAGAAACGCTGGTAACCGCGAATGCGGCTGGACCGACATTGATCTTTACCCAGTATTTCCCTAATTTTTCACCATCGTCCGCCTTGATGCGCCAAACACCGGTGTAATCCCCATTGGTATCCGGCGCTTTCAGGTTCAGGCTGAATGTGTAGGTATCACCGGGCTTAACCACTTTTGATAGATTCATCGATGAATCGCCATCCATGCGGTTGCCTTCTTCAAACACGAAGGTGTATCCTTTTGTCCAATCACAGGAACCATTGTTACGGATCGTCCAGGTCTTGGTGAAAGTTTCATCTGGGTCATACTCCGTGCCATCCGGAATGGTTTCACTGACGAATTTACTGGCATTGCATGGGATTCCATCCTCGTCTTCGTCCGCTTCCTGCGTTTCCTGATCATCCTGCGCGGATTGATCCCCGTTTGAAGATTGGTCGGCAGCGGGCGGCTGCGCGGGCGGCTGCGCGGGAGCAGCGACTGCCGTTTGCGTTTGCGCGAGCGCCTGCATCGTCAGCTGCGTCTCTATGCTTTGGCCGGCTTCCTCCCTGCTATTGAACGAAAAATCACATGCCAGTACGAAAATCAATAGCACGATGAAACTGGCTACTTTAAGCCATTTCTGTTTGGGTAACATTTTTTCCTCCTTTGGGTGTTATACATACACTGTAGCATAAAATCGATGATTTTGAATGAGATATAATCATCCCAATTATTCAACAGCATCATTTTCCCGTATAAATCAGGAGTATCGCATGGCAAATTCTAAACGTATGATTGCAATTATCCTTTTTTTGTTTATCTTATCTTTAACGGCATGCACCAATATTCAAAATCTCTTCCTTCGAGCCGGCAATTTGCCGTCAGGCGAGGCGGTTCCTGAAGGCCCAATACTTTTGACCGGGTCGTTCACCTATACCAATGACTTTGTGGTTGAAACCTATTACGAGGAGCACGCAGTCGGACTGCTGGACATGACCGGTTTTGTGCTGCGGGATATGGAGTGGGAAATGCCCGTGGAAAGCCAGGTGCTGGGGTTTATGGATTTGGATGAAGAAAACGACCGGGCAACCTACCGATTATCACTTCCAGCGGCTCCGCAAGGACAATTTCATGATGTTGACCAGGACGCAAATTCTGATAAAGGCGTGCAAATCTTCGCGGTTGGATATAACCCAAATCTGACCGGCGGTGTTTTCTCTGAAGGAGATGACCGATCGTTCGGGTGGCCGTCCTATCTGGCGTCCGTGGTCACCGATACGGAAAACCAGGATGAAGTCATCGGCGGGAAGCTGGTAGTTTGGGCGGGTGACGCGAAGCAATCCTTCCCGAAAGGATTTGGGACGGATGGTTTGCTGTTTACGGAGGATGATCCAACCATGAAAATCCCGGCAGGTTACGCTGTGATTGACCTGGATCAGGAGCCATTTGAAATTATTCGGGACCAAGTGGTTGACATAGAATTGTTCGAGCCGGAAGACATCGCAGTGAAAGATTTTTCCGAGATGTCCTATTCGGAAGCGTTTGACGCGATGTTCGCGATTGTGCGCAAGGAATACGCCTTCAATGGCGTTGCTGGGAAAGCGCCTGATTGGGACGCAGTATATGCTGAAATTAAACCGAAAGTGGAAAACGCGCAATCCGCCAAGGACGCATACAGTTTTTTCACCGCTATGCGGGATTTCGCCCTTGTTTTTCAGGACGGGCATGTCAGTGTTAACGGTGGAGACCTTGAGCAGATGTATAACGAGAATAATATTCTGGGCGGGTTCGGTTTTGCGGTACGGGAGCTGGATGACGGCCGGGTGGTGGTTGTGTACGTGCTGCCGGAAAGCCCGGCTGACCAGGCAGGCATTCAAGTAGGCGGGCAGATCCTGGCGTTCAATAATGAGCCTGTTTCCGCAGCGATTGGCGCCGTACAGCCTTTTCAGCCGCAATCGACTGATTTCGGTAAACGCTATGAACAAACAGTATTCCTGACCCGATCAGGGATCGGCCAATCGGCAGTGATTGAATTTCAAAACCCGGGAAAACCTTCGGCAACGACCACATTAACGTCTGTCTATGAAGTTGACAGCCTTTTGTCTGTGTTTTTGGGAGGGCGAAGGGATGAGTATGTCCTGCCAGCGGAATACACTGTTTTGCCATCAGGAATCGGGTATATACAGATCAATTCCAACTATGACGATCTGGGGTTACTGATCCGCATCTTTGAACGCGCCCTGAAAACCTTTGAAGAAATTGGCGCTTTGGGTATTGTGATTGATATGCGCTTTAATTTTGGTGGTTCCCCGCTGGGTTTGGCCGGATTCCTATATGAGGAAGAAATTCCGCTGGGGCAGCTGGAATATTACAGCGAAAAAACCGGAGAATTTGAACCGGAAGGGCTGCGTGACAAAGTTTTTCCCAATGAAAATGTGTATCAATTTAACCGCATGGTCCTACTGGTAGACCAATTCTGCTTCAGCGCGTGTGAGATCGAGGCGTATGGGTTCAGCCAGGTTCCCGGCATGGAGGTGATGGGGCAGTTTCCGACGGCCGGTGTGGAAGCGGAGACCGCACGGGGCGAGTTCCTGCTGCCAGAAGAAATTGAATTTGGCGTGCCAACCGGACGGTTCACAATGCCGGATGGCAGCATATTCTTAGAGGGCGAAGGCGTTCAACCCACCATCAAGATTCCCGTCGATCAGGCGAGTGTATTGTCGCAAAATGATGCGGTATTAGAGGAGGCGATCGCCTATATCCTCGGCGGATAAGCCTGGATACCCCGCCTGGGCTGTGGTACTATGGAAATACACCCCGCGGGGTTTTGGCGTCACCTGTGCTATAATTTTGCCTGCCCGAAAGGGCCCGTAGCTCAGCGGCAGAGCATGCGGCTCATAACCGCCTGGTCGTAGGTTCGAATCCTACCGGGCCCATTTGATTGCAAACAAAGTATCGCATTGGCAGGGTTTCTTCTTTTTTTAAGGGAGAATCACATCTTCCACTCCGATGTTTTTCAAAGTAAATGTTTGTATAAAGAAAATCATTCAGCAGTAAAAACAGCATCGCAGGAAAAATAATTATGAATAGAAGAAAACAAGAAAAGAACCCATTATCATTCTTCATCCTCACCTTCGTTTTCTCATGGGGGCTATGGTTGCCGTCGATACTTGCGGGTTTAGGCATTAATTTAGGAATTAAAGCGGAAATTTTCACATCAATCACCGTACCTGTTGGCGCTTTCGCGCCGCTTATCGCCGCCATGTTTTTAGTGATCAAGCAAAATGGCTGGAAAGAAGGACGAAATTTCTTTAGGCAGGCATTTGATTTCCAGGTAAAACCATTTTACCTGTTTGCCGCATTTCTAATTCCTCTTATCATCCACGCTATGTCACATTATCTTGCTCCACTTTTAGGATTTCCCGTTGCCAACACATTATTTTCGGAAAATATAAAAGTGCCGGCATTCTTACTGGCGATCCCATATTTCTTTCTCATGCTGATAATTGGTGGCGGTCAGGAAGAATTTGGTTGGCGTGGATACGCACAGGAACCATTGCAAACACGCATGGGAATTATTCCCGCAAGTCTATTGATCGGATTTTTCTGGGGATTATGGCATTTGCCATTGTGGATCATGCCAGGGGATGGCCATTCTACCTATCCGTTTATCGCATTTCTTATGATGACAACTAGTATATCTATCATTTACGGCTGGCTTTACAACGCAAGCAACAAAAAATTGGTGACTGTGATTATTTTTCACGCGATGAACAATACTGCCGCACCCCTATTGCCTTTCTTGCATCTGAAAGGAGGAACCCCGGAGAGCGCCTATTGGGTTTATGCAATTGTTAATGTTCTGGCTGCTATCCTCGCTGGTTTTTATATTCGAAAAATTGAAAAGAAAAAATCATATGGAATGTGAAGATATTTTTCTGATGAATTAGAACCCAAGGCAGGAATTTTAGTATTTTTCATCCTGGTGATATTGAACAATTAAGAAGATTTAATCTAAAAATATCGGTGTGTTCATTGGTTTACATCAGGTACTCCAGCACAGGCGAATCCGACCGTGCCCACCTTTCAGACATCGGGGGTTCAAAAGATCGGGGATTTTTTATTCTTGGTCGCAGGAAGCCTATCCCACTCATGCTCAAAATCAAGGCTTTTTGGCTTGCGCCGCTGCGCTCATCGCCTTGACAATGAACCTTTGTTCGCAGAGTGAAGACGGCTCTCGGACAGACGGCGAAACTAGCCCTGACGGCGAATTAAAAAACCTGTATAATTGATTCCGTATCAAATGATACGCAGAAATAATAGATACCATAATAGAATCATTATATACGTATAACGTATCATTGTCAAGGGGTAAAGATGAGTATTATTGACAATTTTCTTGAGAAATTTTCAGACGCCGAGCTTCCTAATCCTTTTTCTATGGGAATGGGTAAGTTGATCCGCGTTGCTCGTGAAGAATCCGGGTTTTCTCAAAGAGAATTGGCCCAAAAAATTTACAGAAGACAGGCAGCTTTGTCTGATATGGAAAATGGGAAAATGGAGCCTAATGCAAGCACCTTGCTTTACTTGGCATTTCATTTGAAAAGGCCGATATCTTATTTTTTCCCAACCCCTTATAAACCTAAATTTGAATTAGATGAATTATCTGAACTTGAAAAAGAGATCGTTAGTAATTCTAGGGAATTGAAAGAAGACGATCAAATAAGGATAATTGCTCAATTGAGAGCGCTATCTGCTCTTCAGAAAAAACAATAAGGATTTGTTTTTCGATAAGACACCTTATCGAAAATGAATGTCAGGAGGTAAAAATAGGCAGTATTGGTGGATAAATCATTCCCAAACTTTTGATCAAGAGCTAAATGGTGGTTATCTTTAATTGGTTCTTAATTGAAACCTGTCGTTTTATATTATCGGCAGTAAAAGGTGGAGCGAACAACGATCTATTCTTTTTAGTGTCCTAGTGTATACAATTGTTTTGGCTTTGTTAGCGCAGCTTTCTTGCAATATAAACCCCATAGCTGTAATATTGTTTATATTTCTCATACAAAGCAATTTCTTTCTTCTCGGCCTCTACTATTGCTTGAGCATTTGTGTTGTTCGGATTCCGAACTATGAATTCAGTAAAACTGTTTTGCAGCGGCCGATAATAATTTTCCAGCCAGCAATGCTCTGGTAAAAAAAAGTACGCGACAGGAGAATAACCATTTTTTTCCAATATTTTGATTTTCGAGGAAGCAGTATCTATTTCTGGATACTCATTGTCCCAGTACTTTTGGAGTTCAGACGGCCGATCACTGGTTGTCCAAGTAATTTCTGATACTACCAGTAACCCACCAGGTTTCAAAAAACGTCGCCAATCAATTATTCCTTTCTTGAAACCGATATTATATATAGCCCCCTCAGACCAAATTAAATCATATTCCTCATCGTCGAATTGTAAGTTTTCCATCGAACAAACAAGAGGGTCAATTTTTTTACTTAAGCCTTCGTTTTCTGCGTTGTCTTTTAGTATTTCGATAAACTCGGGTAAAAAATCTATAGCTGTGATTTTGGTGTTTAGTAAGCGAGCAAGCTGTATGGTAGAAGCTCCCGTCCCACAGCCAATATCCGCAATCTTTAAAGGCGAGGTCGGATCAAGCATAGCCAGGTTGATTGCCTTTCTTGTCTCGACGCTCCCTCCAGGTCCTTGACGTTTTGCTCTCTTATGTAGATCCACCAAAAGTTGAATATTGTCCATTGTTTAGTCCTAATTTCATGCAATAATTTAATTGATTGGACGCCTCAAACCTCTCAATTTCAATCTAGATTATACCTATCCTTTCTCAGAAACAATGTTACAGGCACTAACTAGAAGGATTTTATGTTTTATATCCTTACTGGAATCATGCTATTATCCGCCTGGTCGCAGGTTCGAATCCCGCCGGGCTCAATGGTTGCTTTTTCTCTTTTCAGAGAAAAAATTGATGGTAGGCAATTTTTCTTCTTCCATCCGGCAATGCATCCGATATTCCACCTGTTTTGCTGGTATGCTGTGTATATGCCTAAGAATTGCAAAGACAATGTATCTATCTGGCTGATGCGGCTGCTGGTGGGGATTGTGTTTTTGATCAATGTTCAGTGCGCAGCAGCATTCCTGCTCCGCCCGCACCGTTATACCGCCGGGTTTGGCCTGACAGCCGGAACTGGGCCCAATCTGGTGCGATCATTGGGGCTGCTGTTTTTGATGTGGAATGTTCCCTATGCCGTTGCCCTGATCAACCCGATCAAATACAAAACCTCTTATCTTGAATCGATCGTCATGCAGGCGATCGGGCTGGCGGGAGAGATTGCCCTGCTGTTATGCGCTGGCCCAGTGGAGATAGCTGTCCAGCAGACCGTCATGCGCTTCATTGTTTTTGACGCGTTCGGGCTGCTGCTGTTATTGAGTGGATATATTTTGCGCGGAAAAGTTGTCAGAGCAGCCAATTCAATCCCCAAAAAATAGCCATCCCAAGGCTGATGGTCAGAATGGTATTCTTTGTCCGCCAGGCAATCAGAATCGCAGCCAATCCAGCAATAAAGCGGCTGTTCACGATAACGTTGACAATTGTTTGATCCTGGGCGACCATATCCGGGATAAAAATGGCGGTTAATACAGCGATGGGGACATAGCGCAGGGCACGGGTCAGCCATTCGGGCGGCTGCCATCGTTCTGCCAGGACGACAAACGACAGCCGCATCAAAAAGGTCAGGATTCCAACCACGATCATCACCAGCCAATTTTTATTCATGTTTTTCCCCCAGTACGCCGGCGGCAACGCCAACCACCGCGGCAGCAATCAGGTTCAATTTAAATGGAAGCCCTCTGGTCAGGAGTGCGGTAATGCCTGCGGTAAGCGCTGCAAATAAGGATGGCGTATCATTGATGGGCGGCACAGCGAGCGCGATGAAGGTGAGCGCGAGGCTGAAATCGAGGCCCCAGCTGGGCGGCACCTGGGCGCCGATAAAGATGCCAATGGCTGTGCTGATCTGCCAGGCGCTCCACAGGGCCATCCCTGCCCCCAGGAAAAAATAATGCTGCCAGCGGTATGTTTTTTCCTTGTAATGCATGATGGTAACTGCGTATGCTTCATCCGTCAGCAGATACGAAAGGATCGTTTTCCAAACAGGGTTGAGGTGATTGGTATAGGGCGCGACCGACGCGCTGTACAGAACATGGCGCAAGTTGATCACGATACCGTTGAGGATCATGATCAAGGCGGGCGTGTTGATAGCGAAAAGCTGTACCAGCAGGAATTGGGCCGAGCCGGCAAAGACAACCGAGGACATGGCCTGGGCTTCGATATTCGTCAACCCGGCATTGGCTGCCAAAGCGCCATAGATCATCCCGAATGGCGTTACCCCAATCAGAATGGGAAGCTCCGCTTTGACGCCATGCAGAAAGCTTGATACGCGGTTTTGCTGAAGGGCTTCTTTTTTCATGAAGCCCCTATTATAAGTAATAATGTTTGAAATTGGTTGGTTTTCCAGCCATTTGCGTCAATAGATCATTGATGGCGGCTTCGCAGCGCGCATACGCCAGCCTGGCGGCGAATAGAATTATCACCACAAACATGGCCATCATGGCGGCCGGGATGAGTAAGAACCACCCGTGTGCCCGTAACGCGGGTATTATGAACCACAGGCTGAGAAAGATAACCGCGTTGACGAGGCTTACGGCAAGGTAGACCAATACAATTCTTCTCGACAGCCGATTGAGTGCGTTCAAATCTGCGTCAATGGATATGGCTCCTTCTTCCAATGAAAATGCCGCGGTGGACATCCCCAGCAGCGGATGAGGGGTTCCGCGGTTGGCTGCCTTCCTTTTTACGATCAGCGAATTTTCTGTTTGTGCAGAAACAGAAAACCCAATCGGGAGCAAATTATTCAACGCGATGTGGATCGATTCTCGCGGATCAATAATACTCGGCATCGTTTTGTGATAGTTCATTTTCCCGGCCTTTTCCTTCAATGGTGGAGGAGAGGATTGCCTCTACCAACCCGCCGATTTTTGGCCCAACTTGTTGAATGGATTCTAATCCTTTTCTTCCCAATTGCCGATATACGAGCGAAATATCCTGTTCAAAATTTTCGATTGCCCAGGCTGCTTTGCGGATGGACCATATTTTATACCCGGGCTGTGATTCAATCTCCATAGTGTACGTTAGATTGGCCAGATATACCGCTACCCGTTTGTTTAAAGCGCGTTTTTCTCCCGATCGGATAGGACGCGCCATCCTATCAGAGATATTATGTTTTTCGCATAATTCCCGCACCATGAGGGCGGTTTTTAACCATTTGCTGGATGCGGGACCATAACTATTGGCGGGGTAAAGGTTATGGTAGGTCTGAAAGATATCTGGAAGATGACGGGAAAGATATTCCGTGAAGAACTGCTTCTGCTGGTCCGCCAGGGTGAGCGGCGCTGCCAGGACGAATGTGCCGCCGTGATCCGCACAGGCTTTGATTACATTTTCAATATTTTCCCTGGTATCACATAATTCCGGCAGGATTGGCATAAAACTGATGCCGGTTTGCATTCCCTTTTCAGCAAATTTTTCCATCGCTTTGAATCTGGATTCCGGCAGAGGAGTATGGTGTTCCAGCTTGCTGATCAGGTCAGCCTGCGCTGTTTGTTTTGTGTGGATAATGCTGAATAAAATGGTGGCATGCGATTTCAGATGGATATCTTGTATGAGGTCCATATCCCGTAATACAAGCGGTGAGCGCTCCAGGATGAATATTGGAAAGTCCATATCAAAGCAAACCCGTAGCATTTTCCTTGAAATCTGAAATTTTTTCTCGGCTGGCTGATAATCCCCTACGCCGATGATGCCTTTCTTCTGACGCATTAATGATTTTTTCAGCAACTGCGGTGCATTTTCTTTAACCTTAATTCTGGTTGAGAACGTATCAATTTCTTCGTAAGGCGCGTATTTTTTCTCCCGGCAGTAGCAAAAAATGCAGCCATGCTGGCAACCGATATAGGGATAGGCGGTGTAGCGTGTCCAAAACCAATGATCCGGATATTTATGCTTATTGAGGATAGTTTTTGCCTGGTACGGTTCGTATGCAATTCCCTCAGGCATTTTTTCCTTTTGAGAGTTTTCTTTTTTGATCAGCAGGTAAGAATTTGACGGCTTTGCGGATTACAATGGAACGTGGTTTTCGGTTTTGGGTGACCAGCGCATGCTGCAGCCATGTGAATGTTTGTTGGGGGTACGTCCGCCCGAGTGTTTTCAATCCCCAGCCGATTCCCTTAGCTGTATCCATGTTTTGATTCTCAAACGCTGGTTCCAATAATGATAATAATTGAGAAGCCTGCGGGGCGCGTTCCGGATCACTTTTCGATCGTTTTGCCCAAAAATGAACGCCAACCCCCACGGCGCGCTTTACCCAGCGGTTTGGATCGAGGATCCATTGTTCGAATTTGGAAATAGCAGGTTTGAATGTGGAAACCAGGGCAGGACCGCAAACGCGCTCACCAAAACAATCGCAGGCATGCCAAACATCAGCCTGAATAATGAAGGTGCGTGCCATGCGCAATGTGCTATCCAGATGCATCGGGAATTTCTGCGACAATGATTTGGCAATGACGACCCAACTTCCGATATACCCCGCATTTGCGAGGCGGCTATAAAACGCATGGAGACCAGATGGCGGGCAATTTGCAATAAGGCGGCCAATCTCATCCAGATAACGAAAACTGTTTTTGTCTGTGAGAATCGGTTGAATGGCGGCATAAGCCGTATCGATATCGCCGTTCTTTATGTGGCTGGCAATATCAGAGCCGATATTTCTAGCAGCGCGAATATTTTGGAGAATCATAATTCCATTATATAAAGAAAAACCGCAGAAACTCCGCGGTTTGGAAAACCCCCGGCTGTCTAAGCTTTTTTGAGTGATTTCCCTTTTATGTTCACGATCATAATTCCAGAAAGAATTAATATGGAACCGATAATGGACTGCCAGTAGAAATTCTCGTGGAGAAGAACCACACCCAGGATGACGGCTACCAGCGGGGGGATGTATGTGACCATCGACATACGGGTTGGCCCAATCCTGGGAAGCAAATAAAAATAAATAATATAAGCAACACAAGATCCGAGCAAACCTAACCATAATAAGGCAATCCAGGTTAGGGGCATGCGTGGTATGGATACTGGCTGCCCAAAGAGAAGGGCGAATATCCATAAAAATAGTGAGCCGATTCCTAGCTGGAGCATCGTTCTTGTTTTTGGATACAAATCCCCGCTATTCTTTTTCGCAAAAACAGCACTGGCCGCATAACTGAGGGATGCTGCCAGCATGGCGATTTGCCCCAGAACGTTATTGGTAAAACCTTCATGGATGGTGGGCGATAATAAAATTACGACACCCATAAATCCAATGCCCAGGCCAAATACTTTCGGCAATGTTACCGGATCATCTTTCACAAAAATTGGTGAAATAATGATCGTAAATAACGGCATCGTTCCATTGAGGACGGCTGCGATCCCGGAATCAATATGCTGTTCCGCCCAGGATATCAACAGCCAGGGAATGGCAATGTTAAAAATGCCAAGAAGAATGTAAGGAAAAATATTCTTTTTAACCTTTTTCCATTGGAATTCATCGGATCTGGAAACCAGGATAATCATACCAACCCCAAGCGCGCCAAAAAGCGTGCGAAAACCAACCAGAATGACCGGGCTAATCTCCTGGACAGCGATTTTGATCCATAAAAATGAGGTTCCCCAAATTAATCCCAACAGCCAAAACAAACCCATCTGTTTCTTATTCATCTGATTCCTTGCTGGGGTTGTCATCCGCGAGGGGATTTTCGCGGGTGAAGGCTGTCATCGCTCTTGTGCCGAGGACGACCATGACAGCGGATGTGATAAATACCGGCACATACGCTCCGATGAAAAACGCGCTGACGATCCCCGATGCGAATACAACTGCACTATACAGATAATATTGTTTCATTCCCAGCAGCCAGGCGGGTACCAAAAGAGCTAGCGCCAGAGAAATGGCAGTGGCCAGTGTCATTTTGAACGGAATAAATGCAAGCGCGCTGATCTGATTAATTCCAAGCCGATCATTAAGGATGATGAGGCTTAACAGAACTATTGCAATGACAATCCCGAGCGATATATAGATAGTTAAAGTTCGGGCGCGTTTTTCCTGCTCCTCTCCAAATTTTGATGCGACGCGGGGATAGCTGATTTGTCTTTTCATGGAGGGAAGCAAAAAGATTGGTATCCACGATAAAAATGATGTGGTTTCCGCGTTACCCAAAATATCAAAAGCGAAATTCATGAGTGTTGCCCCAGCGATGATATCCAGGATGCCATCCCGGTGAAAAAACTGATGGAATGTTTCTGAGAGATGATTGGCGCCATTATTTTTAGACATACATTCTCCATTTCAAAGCTTGAATTATAACGAATTAATTTGTTTCATGTTATAAAAGAGTGCTGATTTGGCGGTTTCTCAACTTGGATTGAATATTTTTGCCAGTCCAGAAAGAAATAATGAAAAATCCTAAAATACAAATTATTATCGGGGTTTTGTTGTTGGGGACAGGTCCGATTTTTGTGAAAACAATCCAGGCATCTGGTGTGACGGTTGCGTTTTACCGAATGCTTTTCGCGGGATGCATGCTGGCGGTTCCGTTTTGGTTTGAACAAAAGCGCATGGGCGCAATTGAGGCTGCACCTACAAACAAGACAAATTATTGGCTGCTGGTGTTGGGCGGTTGTGCTTTCGGTATCAATATAGCGTTATGGACGACAGCTTTAAAATATACTAGCGCGGCTATTGTGACGCTATTGGATAATACCGCTCCAATTTGGGTCGGGGTTTTCAGCTGGATCCTCTGGCGGCAGCAAGTATCCGGAAAGTTTTGGTTGGGCGCTTTGATATCCTTGGTAGGATGCGCGCTTATGGTTGGTTCGTTTTTTGGAATATCAGGAGGGGACCAAACGATCGGGTTGATTCTCAGCATAATTTCCGGCATATCTTATGCCATCTATATCCTCATCACGCAGAAAGCCCGCAAAGGTGCATCCAGCTTGCGGTATTCACTTTTCGTATCATGGATTGGCGCGGTTGCGATTGCTATTTTTGGGATTACTACTGGGCATCTTGATTTTCATTTGGAGAGAGTTGATTTTGTTCTCATTTTTCTGTTGGCATTATCCTCTCAGGTGCTGGGGTGGTTGTTTGTCAATCAAGCATTGGGAAAAATCCCCGCAGACGCTGCTTCCATCACGCTGGTCGGCCAGCCCCTGGTTTCCACTGTGTTGGCTGCCATGCTGCTTGGTGAGGTGATTTCTCCGATTCAGATTGCAGGTGGGTTGATCTGCCTGGTGGGAATTGGTATCACACAGCGAACAATCGCATGAAACAGTCTACTTACATTTCTATGGTTGGCAGAAAAAAATTCTTGAAACCCGGTTTTTCTTAGGCGGTACTGGCAAAAAATTTTGTGCTATCCTATAAAAACTCATGATTTGCTAATGAGATCCCACAAGATATGTAGGGAGTGTTTCTGTTTGGAGTAATACGTTTATGAAAATACATAAAATACATCGCGCCGCAATCCGAACACCTTTTCTAATATTTTTGGCAATCCTTTTTTTGTTATCTAGCGCTTGTGCGGAATTTACCGTTTCGGAAAATCTCCCAACCCCTCATGCAGTGACTGTCTTGCACACAGCCACTGCACAGGTCACGAAAACGCCATCACCAACGGCGACAGGCACTCCTGTTCCTACCGTTACACCAACGCCAACCCAAACACCGACGCAAACCCCGGTTCCTTTTGAAGCGTTGACGATCGTATCCCTTCGGGAGCGCTTGTATGGGGGTGGGGTGATTGAAGATATGGGATCTTTAAATGGAAATGGCACATTCAAACGGCGCCTGTTTAAGTATCGCAGCGAAGGCCTTTCCTTGTATGGTTTTATTGATATTCCAGCAGGCGCAGGTCCTTTTCCGGTGATTGTGATGCTGCATGGGTATGTGGAACCCGCGGAATATACAACAATCGCGTATTCCGCAAGATATGCCGATGCCCTGGCGGAAGAAGGATTTTTGGTGGTCCATCCAAATTTGCGCGGTTATCCACCTTCACAGGATGGTCCCAATCAACTCGGCGTTGGGGACACGATCGATACATTAAACCTGATCTCCTTAATTCGCAGCCAGGCAGGTTCCCCCGGAATTTTGCAGAAAGCTGATGCTGATCAACTTGGTATCTGGGGTCATTCGATGGGCGGCGGAATCGTGATGCGATCGATTCTGGTCGATGACGATATTGCTGCGGCGCTTTTATACGCACCAATCCACACCAACGAAGAATTTAATCTGGCGCATTTTGAGAAGGACGGACGCGGCAGGGAAAAACTTAATATTTCCGCAAGCAGCCTGTCACTGATTTCACCCTTTTCATTTCTTGATCAAATAGATGTGTCAATCAGTGTTCATCATGGGACTGATGACCAGGTGGTGCCTGTATTTTGGTCAGAGGAGCTGTGCGGGCATCTTGAAGGAATGGGAAAGGAAGTGGAATGTAGGTTGTATGACGGTTATCAGCATACATTTAAAGATGATGGCGACGCCGTTTTCATGGACGCTATGATTTCATTTTTTAAAGAATCATTGGATTAATTGCGTATTGATTAAAAAAAGAATAACCATATAATGCAATTAAGCGAACCGGGAGGCAGCTATGGGTAAAAAGGGAAAAGACGACAAAAAAGATAAAAAAGGAAAGAAGGATAAAAAGAACAAGAAGAAAAAGAAATAAATTTTGTTCTTAACCCGGCTTTCGATAAGAAAGCAAACACATTAACTATCTTAAAAAAAGTCTCAATAGAAAATGTCATACGAGCCCGGATTGTTTCTATTTAAATAAAACAACGCGGCTCTCTTTCATTAAATGATACAGGAAAAGTTTATTAGTTATGCAACCTTTTAACGGGATATTGCGTAAATATATTTGAAACAAGAAATAATAAGTTCTGGAGGAATAATGACGGATCAAGAGCAAAAAAACGGTAAAAAACCGGAAAATAAAAAATTTGATGAGAAATATTATGATGAGAAACACTATGATGAAAAAGATGAGAAAGAAATGATGAAACACGATGAAAAAGTGGAGGAACGTGATCTGCTTAGCTCCGTTTCTTGGGCATTTATCCTCATTTGGGCGGGTTTGGTGTTTCTTGCATCAAATTTGGGTTGGTTCGAGTTGATTGGCATAACAATTGATGAGAGCTGGATGTTCCGATCGATAACCGATTGGCAGCGTTTAGGCGTGTGGAATATTATTGCCTTAGGCGCTGGTATCATTGTGCTGCTGGAAACGATTGTAAGGCTGGTCATCCCTGAATTCCGCAGGCATGTTGGTGGTTCTTTAATCGGAGCGGCCGTTCTGATCGGAATTGGATTAGGAGGGTGGTTAAGCTGGAATTACTTGTGGCCGTTGATTCTGATCGCGGTAGGGATCAATCTTCTATTGACTGGAGCAAGGCGCAGAAAATAAAATGTGTTGTGTGCGGTTGCTTTTTCTACCGCACACCGCTTTAATTCTACAGCCTGCCGAGGTTAAACGTAGAAAACTCATGCCAGGCATATTTTAAGGGCGTCTGCCAATTTTTTCTGCCGATGGTCCTGAAGTAGGGCGGTTTAAAAGCCAGGATCAAATCTCCAATTTCATACCGAGCAAGAACTGGTGTAGATACAATTAAACTTCCAATTTCCCCAGGTTTCATTTTATGGAGCGGTTTAATTGTGCTTCCTACGCGGATCTCAAATAAAAACAAATCATAATTTGGTGACCAGGCACGGTTTTTATCCAACTGCTGCCCGAACATTCCTTCCGTTGCACCATATATTTCACGGATGGCGGGATCTCCATAATAAGACAAAAGTGGATCCGCCAGGCGGGTATTGATTCCAGGAACAGAACCTAAGGTCATGATAAGGATGTTCCAGATATCCTTGGGCGCTTGATGATATTTCTTGCGTAGATATCTGCCAAACTGCAGGGCGGTTGGCGCCACCCCTCCTACCAGGGTTACATTCTGCCCGCTGCATTTCTGGTACGCCAGATCAAATCTTTTTTCCCAATCGCGCATCGTCTTGCCACCGCCAAGCGCATCAATTTCATCCTGTGTTGGTAATGACCGTACCGGCGTTTGCCTGGAAACGTATTTGGTATAGATGCCCGAACTATACCCATATTCGATTTCCTTATCGTTCAATTTAATTATCCCCACTTTGGATGGAAAATTTAGATTCAGATTGATCCCCTGAAAAATATCCAGCCGTTTGGTTTTCAGCGCGTAATTTACCACAGCCCTTCCCGCGGAAACCCGCATTTTCATATCCGTAGGTGTCATCGGGATAAATTTGTTTTCGCCCTTGGTCGTCCCTCTGGTGATTGCCCAGCCGATTGGTTCTTCATTGAGGAGGACGTGCGTTTCCCCCTCCATTACCTGTTGAATAAATGGTTGATACTGCCCATATGTTTTGATGGGAATCCGCTGGCAGTATTCCTGGTAGGAGCCGATTTTCCCACAGTCAAAATGGCTTCCGTATTCCGATTGTTTGTAAATATTCAGAAGGTTGATCAGAACGTTTTCCTGCGCACTGGCGGGATTCTCTAACGCCTGATACCAGGGATTGACCAATCCCTGCATTCTTGTAATGGCTTCTTGATGGGTATTATTCTCCATGAAATGTTATGACTCCATTTTTCCAATCAGTATACAGGAGAAAAATATTTCAAATTTAAATCATGATTCGTTCTCGTCTGCCAAATAATGGCTCTGTTTATCGAATAAAAGCAATTGGTCCAGAAATGCGGATTGCTGTGCTTGATACTGCGGTTGGTCACGCATCATAATGGTTATCACGGTAATCCCTTCATTTTTGACCAAATCCATGAGCTTTTTCATTTTTTCAGGGTTGTTGAAACCCGGTTGAACCAGCATGACAATCCCATCGACATGCTTCGTAAATAACAGGGTCTCTTCAAACATGATTGATGGGCCGTTGATGATCACCTGATCAAATTTGGTTCTTAAACTTTCTAGGGTATCCTTTATTTTTCTTGAAGAGATGGTTGATATCATATCCGGAAGTAAATTACCGCTGGGTATGACTGAAATGGTTGGATTTGAGATGATCGTAGTGACATCACTTACCATGTGGCCATTCTGTAAAACATTATAAAAACCCCGTTTATTTGGTATTCCTAAGAGCTTATGAACGGCGGGGCTCCTGAGATTTGCGTCAATCAGCGCGATTTTTTTTGATGGTTTGGAAATGATTTTAGCCAAGTCAACAGCAACAGAGGTCCCATCAGAAAAGGAACGTGTATTGACTACCATTAATATATGCAATGTCTTCAGATTTTTCATCCGTATTCCAATATTTTTCGTAAATATGATAGATTTTTCGATGCACTAATCGCTATTTCTATTGATGGCATAAACCCACCAGGCGTGGCTGATGCGAAAAAAGCCTTTGCCTGTTAGAAAAGCAACAAAACAGACCAATATTCAATTTTTAGTAGAAAAAAAACTTATTTATTTACCGATACCAATGCCAGCCATGGGCGCGCCTGCGCCGAGCACAAACAGGGCGATGGTGAGCGCGAACATGATCACACGCGCTTTCTTGGCACTTACAAATTTTTCAACTTCAACGAAATTCTTTTTCATCGTATTTTCCTTTTGGGTAGAGACTATTTATTTACCGATACCGATGCCAGCCATGGGCGCGCCTGCGCCGAGCACAAACAGGGCGATGGTGAGCGCGAACATGATCACACGGGCTTTCTTGGCACTTA